>Ga0209225_1000551_pt1 | contig 42322 bp, 43 predicted proteins | sample WasSprMetagenome_FD_184732 | JGI IMG/M metagenome (GOLD analysis project Ga0209225, IMG submission 184732) | Sulfidic aquatic microbial communities from Washburn Spring, Yellowstone National Park, USA - WS (SPAdes) (version 3) | ecosystem: Environmental > Aquatic > Thermal springs > Hot (42-90C)... | reverse complement strand
TAGCTTTATTATTACTTAATCTTAATATTGTAAATATATATGGTGCATCCCAAATAACTCCACCATTGTTTTCAGCAATTATTTTAACAATATTCTTTAAATCTTTTGGACTTGTATAACCAGTAGGATTATTAGGCATACTTAAATAAAATACAGAATCTCTAGTTACTTTATTTTCTAAATCTGATAAATCAATTGTTAAATCTTCATTAATATTAATTCTAACTTCTATTAATCCATGCGATTTAGCTATGCTTGGAGTAGCATCATAATCCCATCTTAGCATTAATAATCTTGTATTCTTTTTAAGAGATCTTAAGGATGAAATTAATGCTTGTTGACCACCTGCAGTTACAGTCACTTTATTAATATCTTCATTTGATAATGGTATTCCATGTATTTCTTTAAAATATTGTAATACAAGCCTTTTTATATATGGTAATCCACCTGTTGGGCTATAGCTTAAACCTTTAAGTTCTGAATAAAAAGATTCTATAATTCCTTCTGCTAATCCTTCCGCAATAGATAATAAACTTTCATGCACATCATTATTAATATCTATCTTGAATTCTTTAAATAATTTTATTTTTGAAGGCAATCTTCCAGCATTACCGCTACTAAAATCATACAATGGAAGTTTTTTATCTAATCTCTCTGCTACTTTTACCATAGCTGCACGAATTGCTGGAGGAGGTGGAGGTAAAGATAAATAATTGCGTTTCATATTGAAAAATAGATTTAAATAAAGTATATAAAATTTGCTTTTCTATACTCCAACTATGCTTCTTATATACTTTAATGCTTGCATAGGCTCAAGTATATTTGCTCTAGTTTCTCTTAAAACTCTATATATAGATGGAACCATTAAATGTTTATACTTTCTATGTAAACTAACTAAAAATGGGCATCCAAAAATAAACCTAGTTCCAGGATGTCCATATTTTTTAGCAATTAATATTGTGGATGTTTTATTTAATGCTAATGCAGCTATGTTAAATCTCATTATTCCATTTACAAAATGTATTGAGAAATGACCTGTTGGCAATAAATCTCCTGAAACAACAATTTCTACATTATTTTCCTTAGCCCATGATATCATTATTTCATCTTTCTTTTTTCTACATCTTCCGCATGGATGTAATTTACCCTCACTAGCTTTTTTGAATATATCTTTGAATTCTTCTGAGCAATCAATAAAAACTTTTTTTATTCCAAACTCATTAGTAATTTTTTCTATAATTTTCTTTGTTTCTTTAGTAATCATCCAATTTCCAGGATTAATAGTTAAAGCAATAGGTTTTAATCCAAGTTTACTCATTAATATTAAAGCAGTTGTACTATCTACTCCTCCTGAGTATGCTATTGCAACTTTTTCTTCTTCATCAAATGTTTCCATTTCAAGTATTTCTCTATAAGGATATTTTAATTCATTTTCTAATAATGGTATAAACCTTTCTTTAACTATCTTAGATTGTATAGGTGTCAAGGAATTAGTTTTTTCTTTTAATGTTCTGATTGCTTCTAAAATCCTTTCTTTTTTTATATTTATGTCTACTGTGGTAGTTATAGAAGCATGTTCTACATTAAGTTTTTTTGCAAGTTCATAAAGTATTCTCCCTCCCATTCCTATAATAGCTGCTTTATCAGGTCTATCATGAGCAATTATTAAAACATGATTGTTTTCTTTATCATACACAATATTATCTATTCTAGGCTTTACATATGGTTGTAAACCTAACGAGGATCTAATATCTAAAATTAGTTTACTTATTTCTTCTATTGAGAACATTTTTTAAAAATTTCAAATATTAAAGCTTTCATTAATTATTTTAATATGAAAATTATCATACAATGAATTTCTCATTAGTATTTCAACTTCAGCATTTTTTAAATAAAATATTTTTCCATTTTTTATTTTAAATGGCCTATCATGTCCAGGATATATTATTGAAGGTTTTTCATTTTTTATTTTTATTATGCTTTCATGAGCTTTCTCTTTATCATAGAATATTAAATCAGGATATTCCAATAAATAATCTCTTGCAAGAGCTATTGTATCTCCACTACAAACAATTTTTTCTTTATCATTTTCTATGAGAATTGCAATATGTCCAGGTGAATGACCTGGAGTTTCTAGCAATTTTATATCTTTTGTTAATTCAATATCGCCATTAAATAATTCTATTTTTTTATTTTTTAATATTGTTTCTTTTATAATGTTATTAATTGCTCTATTATATTCTACACTTGAATTATTAAAATTTGGAATTACATCCCCCATTTCATATTCTTTTTCATTTAAATATATTTTTGCATTGCTAAAAAGGTCTATATTTAAACAATGATCCCAATGTAAATGTGTTAATACAACAATTTCTATATTTTTTGGATCAATTCCATTATTTTCCAATGCTTTTATAAAATGCATTCTATTTCCAAAATGGCCAGTATCTACAAGTATTAATTTTCCTTTATTTTCAATTAAAGTTATTGCACATGCACCAATCATTCCAACTGAAGTTCTTATACTTAATCCTGGCAATATTTGAATTATCTTTACCATATTTTATCTCAACTCTTATTTAATAAATAAAAACAAGGGAGAATAAAAATTATCTTCTAAAGTCATAGTATTTTTTAAATAAAAAATAAACATCATTTTTTACTTTTTCATTTTCTAAAAACTAGTCATAATTTCTTTATTTCTTTTACATTTATTATATTATTCTCTTTTAATTATTTTTATGAAATCTTCATTATTTAAAGCTATGAATCCTAATCTAATCGAAAGTTGAGTTATTTGAGGAGCTTCTAAATCATTTTCTGACAATAATTCTAAATTGCTAAATATTCTTAAAGGTGTATCATCAGCAACAATCCTTCCATTGCGCATAATTATTATTCTTTTTGTATATTCTGCAGCTATTTGCATATCATGAGTTATAATTATGATAGTATTACCTTTATTATTTAAATTTGTAAGTAAATTCATTAAATCTTTAATCATAGCATAATCTTGACCTGTTGTAGGCTCATCTACTACAAGAATTTTAGGCTCTAATGCAAGTATTGATGCAACTGCAAGTCTTTGTCTTTGTCCTTTTCCAAGGAATGATGGATCTTCATATCTATATTCTTCAAGACCTACAATCTTTAATATTTCAGAAACTTTCTTTTCTATTTCCTTTTTACTTAATCCAATTTGTTTCAATCCAAATGCAATTTCTTCTTCTACACTATTAGAAAAAATTTGATGGTCTGGATTTTGAAAACAATAACCTACTTTTTTAGCAATTTCTGATATTGGAGTTTTTCTAGTATCCATTCCATAAACCAATACTCTACCATTGCTTGGTTTTAATATTCCATTAAAATGTTTTGCAAGAGTTGTTTTTCCACTTCCATTCTGTCCAATTATTGCAATATAATCTTTTTCATATATTGTTAAATTAACATTTTCTAAAGCTTTAAATCCATTTGGATAAATATAAGAAACATTTTGAACTTCTATTACTGGTTTTCTATTATTTTTTAAAAAATCAATTTTTTGATAATGTTCCTTATTTTTTAAACTGAACTTTTTATTTAAAACTTTTTCTGCTTCTTCAATAGTTAATACCGTTCCGCATCCAAGCTTATTGCATACTTCAATAATTTGTGGAGGTCGTATTCCAATACTCTTAAGCTCATCTATTTTTGAAAAAATTTTTTCTGGATAATCTTCAAGAATTTTATTTCCTTTATTTAATACTATTATTTTATCAGCAAATTTTAATATTTTTTCACTTTCATGAGTTGCCATTATTATTGTTGTATCAAATTCTTTTCTTAAATTTGAAATTACTGAAAAAACTTCCATTTTTCCTTTAGGGTCTAAGTCTGAAGTTGGTTCATCTAATACTAATATTTCAGGTTGCTTAGCAAGCATCGTAGCTATTGCTACTCTTTGTTTTTGTCCTCCTGAAAGTTCTTCTGGAGAAACATCTTTATATTCTTTCATGCCAACAATATCTAAAGCCCAATCAACTCTTTTAATCATTTCTTCTCTTGAAAGGTTCATTCTTTCTAAACCTATTGCAATTTCATCTTCTACACTCATCATTATGAATTGTATTTCAGGATCTTGAAAAACTATACCAACTTTTTTAGTAATATCTTTCATTGAGTATTTGCGTGTATTCATTCCATCTATTATAACATCTCCTTTAATTTCTCCTGGTAAAACCCATGGAATTAAGCCTGCTATAGCTAAACATAAAGTTGATTTTCCTGCTCCAGTAGGACCCATTATTCCTATGAATTCTCCTTTCTCAATTTTTAAATTAATATTTTTTAAAGCATAATCTTTTGATCCTAGATATTTCCAATAAAAATTTTTAATATCTATGATTGACAAATTAAAAGCACCATATATCTAAGATAATGGTAAATAAAATATTAATAATAATATTAGGAAAATCGATAAGATGAAAACATAATCAATTTTTTTAATTGGGATATCATGATAAAGACTATATTTTCCACCTCTTAATGGAATACCTCTTGCTTCTACTCCTAAAGTCATTTCTTGAGCTCTTTTAAATAATAAAGTTAATATTGGAATGAATAATCTTGAAAATTGAATTATTTTCTTTGGAATAGAAATAGTTTTAAAATCGACACCTCTTGACATCATTGCTTCTTTAACTGTTTGATAATCTTGCCTAAAAATATACATTGCTCTAAAAGTTAAAGAAGTTGCTAAGCATAATGGAAATGGTATATGCATTTTTCTAAGACCATATATAAATTCTCTATCACGCATTGTTGTTAGGAATAAAATAGTTACTAATATCATTGAAATAATCTTTATTCCTATTAATAAAGATTTGAAAATAGTATTTTCAGTGATATATATGTGCCATATCCATTTATTAGGTATAATTTCAATGTATTTCTCAAAGTATATTGTACTTCCAGCTTCTATACTAAAAAGCATCCATGCAATAACACATGCAGAAATCATTCCAGTTGAAGCAAGTATGAATTTCCATATCATTTTAATAGGTATTCTTGAAATGATTAAAAGAATAGCTGATATAATTAGTATAAAAAATATTTTAATTGGATTTGATAAAATGAATATGCTTGAACCCAAACTAAGCATTAATATGATTTTTGTAATTGGATGAAGCTTATGTATAATAGATTCTCTTGGAATCCATAAAAAGAACGTTCTTACACTTGTAATATTCTCTTTTAAACTCATTTCTTGTCTCCTAAAAAAATAAAAAAGGGGGAATTTATGAGAACCATCCTCTAACATATATTGGTGTACGTTTTATTCTAGGAGTTAAAGCTATCATTAAAATTGTTCCAATTGTTCCGATTACTAGAACGTCACCTATAAACCATCCTAAAAATCCAACCCAGAAAGCTTCTGCAGGTGCAAATCCACCAAGAACAAGAGTTCCTATACCAAATAAAGCTGATCCAAAAGCTCCTCCAATTATTCCAAAGATTGCATAGAATATCCATGATTTCCAATATTTTGGATTAGCTGCACCCATAAGAATTACTATTATTAAACTTAAAAATATGCTTGCAAGGAATACTTCAGACCATGTTAAAGCATACGATACAACCCCTAGAATTAAGTCTAAGACTAATAATCCAAATAAAGCCCATGTTACACCAGGCCTTTGCATTTTAAGTTCTGGATCTACTTTAAATAACTTGAATGCAATTAATGGTATTAATCCTTCGAAAAAATCACATAAAGACCAAACAAATGAAAATGGTCCAAAAGGTGTTGTTGCAAATCCAAGTATTACGCAGCTAAAATATCCTGCTAAAGGACCCCACATTCCAAGCCATAAGGATAATGGAACATAAATTGCAGCAGCAAAATATAATCCAGAAACTCCTGGAAAAGGTGCTACTGGAACTGCAAAAACTGCATATATTGCAAGTATAGCTGAAACTCCTGTAGCAATAGCAAATGTAACTATATGCATCCATGAAACTCCTCTTTTAAAAACTTCTTCTGTTTGAGACATTTTTTCCCAATATCTGCTAAAAAAATTAGCTACTTATAAGTCTTTTTATACATAAATGAATAAAAATAACATAAAAATGTAAAATTCTATTTTTTAATTAAATTAAAATAAAAATTTAAATTTATCTATTCTTTTATCTTATAAAAAATAAAAATTAATTTAAATCAGTTTATGTTTTTTAAATTTTTAGCTACATGCAATCCAGGTCTTGAAGAAATAGCTATTAAAGAAGTAGAAGAATTAATTAAAGTAAAAGCTAATTTTTTCCATCCTGGAGCAATTATTTTTGATAGTGAAGAAAAAGCAATTTTTAAATTAAATTATCTTTCTCAATCATTACATAGAATTATTCTATTATTCCATTTTAGTGAATTTAATGATTTAAATGATATTTATTCTAAAGTAGTTAATTTAGATTTAACAGATTTTATTCATTTTAATCAAAGTTTTGCTATAAGAGCTGAACGTTTTGGTAAACATAATTTTACAAGCATAGATGTAGCTCGTGTAGTTGGTCAAGCTATTATTGATAATTATCTTAAAACTAAAAATTATAAGCTTAAAGTTAATCTTGACAATCCTGATATAGAAATAAGATGTGAAGTTAGAAATTCTTTATTTTGGATTGGTATTGATACTACTGGTGAAAGTCTTCATAAGCGTTGGTATAGGATAATAGGACATAAAGCTCCATTAAAATCTACAATTGCATATTCTATGGTTAGGCTTTCTAAATGGAATATAAATGAAAGTTTATGTGATCCGATGTGTGGTGTAGGCACTATACCTATAGAAGCAGCAATATGGGCTAATAATATTCCTATTGGTAAATATAGAAAATTTAATTTTGAAAAATTTAATTTTATAAATAAAGAAGATTATAAAAATTTTATTGAAAAATATCAATGTAAAAATGAGAATTTGCAAATTACTGGTATAGATATAAGTATAAGAAGTATTAATGGTGCAAAAAAGAATGCAGAAAAAGCTGGAGTTCAAATAAATTTCATTAATGGAGATTCTACAAAAATACCTTTAGATTATGATCATATTGTAACAGATTTACCTTATGGAATAAGAACAAAAAGGAAAAATTTGAAAGAGCTTTATGAAAATTTTTTCAATAATGTTTATAAATATAATTGGAAATCTCTTGTTGTAATAACTGCTAGACCTGAGCTTATACCATCTATTGAACCAACAAAAGTATTAAATGTAGAATATGGAGATATAAATGCAAAAATATTCATATTTTTAAATTAATTTTATTAAAATTTTATAAATCTTTTTATATTATCTTATAATAAAAATTTTTAAGTGTTCAAATATGGATAATAAATTGGATTCTTTAAAAACATTTTATTCTTTTGATGATTTATTAATTTTGCCAAATGCATCTAGTATAGAACCTAATGAAGCTGAGATTTCTTCAAATTTTACAAAAAATATTATTTTAAAGAAACCTTTTGTAAGTTCTCCTATGGATACAGTTACAGAAAATAGAATGGCTATAGCTTTAGCAAAAATTGGATGTATAGGAGTAATTCATAGAAATATGAGTATTGAAAAAGAAGTTGAAGAAGTTAAAAAAGTTAAATCTATTGATGGTGAAGAAGAATCTACTATAGATGATGATGGAAAGCTTAGAGTTGCAGCTGCAATTGGTCCATTTGATATAGAAAGAGCAAAAAAATTAAATTCAGTAAAAGTTGATGCTATAGTTATAGATTGTGCTCATGGTCATAATCTTAATGTAATAAGATCCATCGAGAAAATAAAAAAGGAAATATCATGCGATTTAATCGTTGGAAATATTGCTACGAATGAAGCAGTTAAAGATTATTTATCTATTAATCCAGATGCTTTTAGAGTTGGATTAGGAGCAGGATCAATATGTATTACTAGAGTTGTTACTGGAGTTGGTGTTCCACAAGCTTCTGCTATACATTTAGTATATCTTGAAGCTAGAAAATATGGAATACCAATAATAGCTGATGGTGGAATAAGGTATGGTGGAGATATTGTTAAAGCTTTAGCTCTTGGAGCAGATACTGTTATGTGTGGAAATTTATTTGCAGGATGTGACGAATCTCCAACCGAAATAATTAATGGTTCAAAATATGGTTTAGAAGGGAAATATAAACTATATCGTGGAATGGGATCAGAATCTGTAATTAAAAGTGTTGATAGATACATGTTTTCTAAAAAATATGCTCCTGAAGGAGTTGAGGGATTAGTTCCATATAAAGGTAGTGTTGAAAATGTTATTAATGAACTTTCAGCAGCTTTAAAACAAGCAATGGGATACATAGGTGCTAAAAATATAAAAGAATTAAGAGAAAAAGCAAGATTTATAAATATTACTAATCAAGCTTTTAAAGAAGGCTTTCCATATAATATTTTTCAATTGAAAAATTTTTAAATATTATTTAATTTTAAATAAAAAATAAGCATATAAGTAATGCCATTTTTTCTTCAATTTTCTATGAACATTGAAAAACAAATAATAATCAGAAATTTCTTCTATTTTCTTTTTCAAAATATATTATTTAATTAAATAATAAATTTTTTACTTCACTTATATTTTTATTTTGAATATTTTTCATATGCTTCTTTAATAGTTTTTTCTATTTCTTTTAAAACTTCTTCATAAGATAAATTTAAGCTTATTATTTTTCTATTTTTAACAATTGGCTTATAATTTATAAAAACATGTGTTGGATACTCAATTTTTCCTTTTAAAATATTTTCAAAGCTTGTATCAAAAGCTATAAAATCTCCATCATGAGGCATTCTATATAATTTATATCCTCCAATAGTTGCTTTTTCAAGAATTTTCTTTATTTTATCTTTTCCATGAATTTTAATTAATTCTTTTATTTGTTTATCGATGCCACCAATTACTAATGGCCAATCAGTTCCTAAAGAATCTATTTGATTAAAATTTTTTTGAGTTTTACCATATATAAATAAATTTGATAAAGGACAATTAACAGTTTTAACTTTAAATCTATGATAATTCTCATTTTCTGTACAATGTACTCCTATTATTGGATTAGGATGTTCTATATTATGAATTATTTTTCTAAGATTTTCTAATTCTTTAAAACCTTCACTTAAATGTAATGCAAATGGTTTATTTTTCTCATAACTCCATTTTGCAGATTTAATAAAATCATTTAAATTAATAAATGATAATGAATGAATAAAAATTCCAAAATTCATTAATTTATTATTTTCATTTTTCTCAATATTTTCTAAAAAAGACTTTATTTCTTCAAAACTTTTATTCATTCCTTTTAAATTTGAAATTGTTGGTAAAATTATTGTCCTTGGTTTATTTTCTATTGATTGAAAAGCTAATAGATTAGCATATGGATTGCTGCTAACTAATGCTATTAAAGTAGTTCCTTCTAATAGAGCTTTATAAAGAGTCAATTTAGAAAGCTTTGTGCAAATTTCCAAATCTTTTCTTAATAATATTTCATTAATTTTTGTTTTTCTATTATTAAACCAATCTTTCATATTTTTCCATTTTCTTCTATTACAATTTTTTTCAATTACATGTGGATGTGCATGAGCATCAGAAAATCCTGGAGAAATTACAGTTTTAAAAAAGTATTCAGTACTTTTACTATCTTTTATTGGAATTTCTATATCATGAAATATTCCTTTACCTATAACGGCAAAAGTTTCAGCCTTTGCAGCCATTATAAAAAATAATATTAATTTTTATTTAAGCTTTTCTTTTGTAGAATTTTCCAAAATAATTTTTATATATTGCTTATCATCTTAATTTTTCATGGTATTTGACCCGAATAAATTTATAAATCAAAAAATTCTTGAAATTAAGCAATTAATTGGAGAAGAAAAAGCTATTGTTGCATGCTCAGGAGGAGTTGATAGTACAACTTGTGCAGCTCTTGCAAAAAAAGCTATTGGTGAAAAACTTTTAGCTATATATATAGATGATGGATTTAGAAGATTAAATGAACCTGAAAAAGTTTTATTTCTTTTAGAAAAATTAAAAATAAAAGCAAGATTAATAGATGCTAAAAAAGATTTCTTTAATGCTCTTAAAGGAATAATAGATCCTGAAGAGAAGAGAAAAATTTTTAGAAAAGTTTTTTATGAAACACTTGGAAAAGTAGCAAAAGAAGAAGGGGCAAAATATCTTATTCAAGGGACTATTGCAGCAGATATTATTGAAACAGTTAAAGGTATAAAAACTCAACATAATGTTCTTGAACAATTAGGAATTAATCCAGAAGAATATGGATTTAAAATTATCGAACCTTTAAAAGAATTGTATAAGCCGCAAGTTAGAATAATTGCTAAAGCTTTAAAACTTCCTAAAGAAATTATTTATAAAATGCCTTTTCCAGGGCCAGGATTAATGATTAGAGTTTTAGGTGAAGTAACTCCTGAAAAAGTAGAGATTGTTAGAAAAGCAACAAATATAGTAGAAAAAGAAACAAGAAAAATTAAATCATTTCAAAGTTTTGCAGTATTGCTAAATGATAAAGCAACAGGTATTATAAATGGTAAAAGAAATTATGGATATATAATAGTTATTAGAATTGTTTCTTCTAAAGATGCTATTAATGCTAAGGCATTAAACATTTCATATAATATTCTTAAGAAAATTTCTAAAAAAATATTTAAAGAAATACCTGAAGTAAGTAGATGCTTGTATGATATAACAGATAAACCTCCTGCAACAATTGAATTTGAATAAATTTATTTAAACATTATTGTTTAATATTATAGTAATTGGCATTATTATCAATATTCCATATTTTTTGAAATTTTTTGAATATTATTATGGAATTTAAAAGTTTATTAATTTCTTTATTTTAAACAAGGGCGTGTTTAACTTCCTACCATAGTTAGCCCCTCTTTCTGGAACCAGTTTGCATTCATGTTGAATGAATGCAAACCAGCACTCCTCCCATTGGGAGGCACCAGCAGAGTAGCAAAATGCTACTCAACCCCTCATTACTAATTTTGTTGAAATTAGCTCAGAGCTTCCCTTCTTAAGAGAGTTCTTCTAATCCTTGAAGAGAATGCTGGTTCCTATGAATAGGAAGCTTGGCCCACGCCTGACCTCCCCCTAACATGAAAGTATCGGGGAAAGGTTATGTTCTTTAAAATATTCAATTGTTCTTTTTTATTTATCTCTAATATTATCACCTCTTTTTTTAATTATTATATATTTTAAAAAGAATATTTAAGCATTTTTGGTTGCATAATTTCTTTAATAATTCCTTTATTTTTATTTACTTATAATTTATATAGAATTTTAAATAAAGAAAAAAATATTTGCATTATTAATTGGATATAAAACTAAGAAAATTAAAAAAAGATTTGCAACTTCAATTGAGAAAAATATAAATGGAAAAAAGAAATTTGTATTTTCATTATTAGAAAATAAAATAGAATTCATAGATGATAAAGATATATGGGTTGCTTCAAGTCTTCCATTAATTGTTTTTATATTATTAGTATTCTCTATAGAGATGTTTAAAAAATTTTTTAAATTTTTCAATTTTTTAGAAAATGAGTAAAAATCTTTATAAATAAATTTTTATAAAAAATTTAAATAATTAGACACGCCCTTTTAAACAATAAAAGTGATAAACATTGATAATTCAATTTCATGGATGGTTAATTCAATATTTTGGAAAAGAAAAAATTGAAATGAAAATTGATAAAATTAAATTAAAAGATTTTTTAGAATTTATTGATAAAGATAAAAAAGAAATTTTAAAAAGTATTAATAAACAAGTTTTTATAGCTGTAAATCATGAAGTTGTATATGATTTAGAAAAAGAATTAACAAATAATGATTTTATTTCTATTTTTCCAATAGGGTCAGGTGGATAATTTTATTTTATAGATTGTTGACTTCTTTATTTATCACTTATTTCTTTTATAATAGCTTCAGTTATTTCATTTGTAGAAGAAGAACCACCTAAATCTGGTGTTAAATTTTTTGATTTAAGAAGAATTTTTTCAATAGCTTTTTCTATTTTTATTGCTTCATTTTTATATCCAATATGCTTTAAAAGCATTGAAAGTGAAAGTATCGTAGCTATTGGATTGGCTATTCCTTTTCCAGCTATATCAAAAGCAACTCCATGAACAGGTTCAAATAATGCATATTTTTCTCCAATATTTGCACTTGCTGCTAATCCAAGGCTACCAGCAATACCTGCTGCTTCATCTGAAAGAATATCTCCAAAAAGGTTCGTTGTAACTATTATATCGAATCTTTTAGGATTTAGAGCGATATTATATGCTGCAGTATCTATAAGCATATCTTCAAATTCAATTGAAGGATAAAATTTAGAAATTTTTTTACATGTTTCTAAGAATAATCCACATGTTTTCTTTAATATATTAGCTTTATGAATTGCAGTTACTTTCTTTCTTCCTTCTTTTAAAGCATATTCAAAAGCAAATTTTGCTATTCTTTCACAAGCTTTTAAAGATATTATTCTTAAAGCTATTGTATAATCATCCAAGTTACATTCGAATCCTTTATATAAATCTTCTGTATTTTCTCTAATAATTATTAAATCTAAATTTTCATGGATTGATTTTATTCCTTTCCAAGATTTTATAGGACGTACATTTGCATAAAGGTCTAGTTCTTGTCTAAGAGTTACAGCTACACTTTTATAACTTTCAGGTCCAAAAGGAGTATATGTTGGCCCTTTTAAACAAATGCCTATTTCTTTAATTGCTTCAATTGTTTCCATGCTTATAGGATATCCTAAAGATTTTTGAACATTATATCCTGCTTCAAAAAATATTGGTTTAATATTTATATTTAGACTTTCTAAAACTTTTATTGCTGAAGATATTACTTCTGGCCCTATTCCATCTCCTGGAATAACAGCTATTTCTTTCATATTTTTCAAAATGAATTAATTAAAGATATTAATAAATAGTTAAAAATGTAGAACTATTTAACTTTTTTTCTAGCAAAATATTCATCAGCAATTCTTTTAACTTCTATATCTGATAAAGCACTTTTTCTTTCTTGTGAATATTCTTTAATCAAATTAGTTATATTTTTTAAATCTTCCTCGCTAATGTTATAGCCCAATTCAATAAGCTTAGCTTTTATTATATGAGAGCCACTTAGTTTTCCTATCACAAATCTACGTTTTTGACCTACTAATTCAGGTGGATAAGGTTCATATGTTAAAACATTTTTTAGAATAGCATCTTGATGTATTCCAGAAGTATGTGTAAAAACATTTTCTCCTGTAACTGGTTTGCTAGCTGGAATCTTTACTCCAGAAACTTTCTCGACAAATTTACATATTTCATACAATTTCTCTGTTTTGAATATTTTAACATCATAAAAATTATGAAGAGCAACAATAACTTCTTCTGTAGCAGCTAATCCAGCTCTTTCACCTAATCCATTTATAGAAGAAGATATAACAGATGCTCCAGCTTCAATTGCTGCTAAAGAATTTGCTAATGCTAATCCATGATCATTATGACAATGAACTTCTATTGGAACTGAAACAATATTTTTAATAATAGAAACCAAATGTTTCATAAAAATTGGTGTTGCAACTCCAAGAGTATCAACTATTCTTGCACAATCTACACCATTTTCAACAACTGTTTTAAAAACTTTCTTTAAAAATTCTATATCAGTTCTAGTAGAATCCTCAGCACTATATGTAACATACAATCCATGCTCTTTTGCATAAGTAACACATTCTATTGCTCTTCTTAAATATTCTTCACGATCTATTTTAAGCTTATATTTTAAATGTATATCAGAAGGCGGAAAACTCATTACTATTCCATAACAATCACAATCAATTACAGCATCTATATCAGATTTAACAGCTCTTGCAAATCCAAAAATTTTTGAATCAAGTTTAGCTTTAACAATAGATTTAACAGCTTCAAATTCACTTTTAGAAGATGCTGGAAAACCAGCTTCAATTCTTTGAATACCTATTTCAGATAAATATTTAGCAATAGATACTTTATCTTCTATACTAAAAACAACTCCAGGTGTTTGTTCTCCTTCTCTTAAAGTTGTATCATCGATTATTATTTCTTTCAAAGGCTTAATATCAACTCCGACTTTTTTAAAAATATCGCTTATGCTAAAAGCTATTGTGGTTCCAGCTCAAACCACCTCAACTTTTTTAATTAAAAAAAAGAAAATCTATTTATAAACTTTTCGTTTTAAATTAATTATTGAATAAAAATTTATTAAAATAATGTATTTTGTTAAAAAATATAAATATTTCTTAAATTCAAATATCATTTTTATTAATTATTTAAAAATTATGTTTTTAATTGAATCGTCTTTTTTTATTTAAAATAAATTATATTTATTAAACACAATCAATTATTTCTTTTATTTCATTTAATGATTTAACTTTTTTAAAATTAAAATTTTCATATGTTTCTTTAATTTCAATTTCATTTTTAGAAATAAATATAAATTGCGTTCCAGCAGCTTTAGCTGTTAATAAATCTACTATAGAATCTCCAACATATAAAGCTTCATTAGGATTAATATTAAGTTTTTTACAAGCTAATAAAAGAGGATCAGGATAAGGCTTAAGTTTTTCTACATCATCTCTAGTTATTACAACATCCATTAAATTAGCTATATTTAATTTATTTAATATTGAAAATGTTGTATAACTTGAATTATTAGTGCATATTGCAATTTTCATTCCTTTAGATTTAATAAATTGTATTAAATCTAAAGCATTATCATTTAATGAAGTTTTTTCTATTTCTTGTTTTTCATATTTATCTACTATTTCAAATGCTTTTTCTTTTATAATTTTAGCATATTCTTCACTAAACTCTTTTTTTAAATAATTTATTGCTGCTTCTATGTTTAAATAGATGGATTTATTTTCATCAAGTATTTTTTCATCAACTTTAGAATTTATTAAGAATGAAATAACTTCTGCTTTTGCTTTCTTATAATCAAAAGCAAGATTAATTAAAGTACCATCTAAATCAAATATTATTGCTTTTAACATTAACATCATCTAATTGATTTTTCAATTATTTTTAAAAACTATTTATTAATAATTAAACTAATTGCTGTTTTGCTATATTCATTATAAAGATTTGCTATTTCATTTATTGCGTGCATAATTTTTGAATAAACCTCTTGAGAAGTTAAACCAATTGCTAATGCTTTATCTTCTTTAAGACCGGGAATCATATGAATTCTTGTTGAACTCATCTTTAAACTCTAGCTTCTTCCTCCAATGCTAATGATTTATCCATTGTGGCTTCGTTCGCCAAGCATCCATTAATTGCTTAATTCATCGCTTTTGCTCCTATCATCGCGTTCATTATGCTTGGAGGAAGGTTTTGGGTTGAGTTCCTAAACCTTCTCCTTCCAGACCCTTAAGGTTTAGAAGGAGCTCCTTGAATTTCTTTGTTATATTTGCAACTGCAACATGATCTCTGAGGCTTATTGGTCTATCCAATAGGTTTTTTTCTCCTTTAATTAAGTCATTAATCTTTTACAGATTTTCTATATCCCTGTAGTAAGAAAGCCTTACTACAGTTCATTAATTATCTATAAGAATATATAAATTTGGTTAAATATAAACCTTAATTGCATGAAATATTTACATAATTTTCTTTAATTTATATAGAATTTTAAATAAAGAAAATATTTTTGAAGGATTTGAAAATGAGAAATTGTATAAAAAATACTAATGTAAAAAAAAGGAAATTTGTTTTTTCTTTATTAGAAAATGAAATAGAATTTATTTAAAATGAAAATATATAAGCTATTCCAAGTTTCCATTAATTGTTTTTCTATTACCTATTATATGGAGATATTTTAAAAATATTTTTAAAATTTCAATTTTTAGAGATTATTAATCTTATATTGGGCAAACCTATTGTTTCAGAAACTTTATTTAAGAAAAAAGCATACCCCTCTACTCTTAAAGAACAATGAAATTTTAATTCAGAAAGTTTTTCAAAAATTTTCTTTTCAAGTTTTCTAGCATTTTTATCATCTAATTCTATGTATAAATATATTTCACTTAATTTATTTTGCATATCATTTATAGATAACAATTCATTTTACCAAATAGATGAATCAGCTTTTAACTATTTAAGCCTTTTTATAAAAAACAATCAAAGCATTTTTTAAATTATGGAAAAATCAACCCAAATTGAATTTAGGAATAATATAAAATACTAAAAATTTAAATATAGGTATATTTGAATATACCTATATGTTAAGAGAAGATATAGAAAGGTTTAATGAATGGTGGTTTACTGGAAAAATAAGGAAAGAATTAGCTTTACCTTTTAAAAGATATGCTTTTTCTAAGATTTTAGAAAATCTTAAGGAAAGACAAGTTTTAATAATAACCGGATTAAGAAGAGTTGGTAAGACTACTCTTTTATATCAAACAATAGAAAAATTATTGGAAATTGAAGAGCCAAATAAAATTCTTTATTTTTCTTTTGAAGAATCTTCAGCAAATATTAAAGAAGTTTTAGATTTTTATGAAAAATATATTCTTAAAAAGGTATTTGAAGAATCTGGTAAAGTTTTTATTTTTTTAGATGAAATTCAATATTGTGAAAATTGGTCTTCTATTATTAAGCAATATTATGATTTATATCCAAATATAAAATTTTTCATTTCTGGATCTTCTTCTATTTTAATTTCAAAAGAAGCTTTAGATAAATTAGCTGGAAGATTTTTCTTTTTTGAATTAAAACCATTAACATTTTTTGAATTCTTGGAAATGAAAGGGGTTAAAAATTTAGAACCAGAACTTTTTTCAAGAAGAATTGAAGCTTATTTCTTTGATTATTTAAGAAAAGCAGGTTTTCCAGAAATTGTTAATTGGGAAAATGAAATAAAAATAGCAGAATATATTAAGAATACTGTTATAGATAGAGTAATTCTTAGAGATTTACCGATTATTTTTAAAACTCGTGATATAGTTTTATTAGAAAAAATAATGAAGTTTATTCTTTCAAATCCTGGAGCTATTATAAATATTAATTCTCTTTCTAGAGATTGGGGAGAGAATAAAATAACAATTTCTAATTATCTTAAATTTTTAGAAATTTCACTTTTAATAAAATCATTAAATAATTTTAGACCTGCTTTTCTATCCATTTCTAGAAAATTAAGAAAATATTATCCTACAACAACATCGCTTATTTTTTCAAATTCAAAAGAAATTTTTGAAAAAAATTTTGGAGTTGTTTTAGAAACTTATGTTGTAAACAATTTAAATGCTAATTATTATTTTAAAGAAGGAAAAAGAGAAATTAATATAATTTTAAAGAATGAAGAATTGTTACCAATAGAGATTAAAGAAAATGTAAATGAAAATGATATAAGAAAATTTTCAGAATTAGTAAAATACATTAATGCAAAAAAGGGCATTATTATATCTTTAAATCAAAATTTTAAAAAAGAAAATATTGAAGTGTTTCCAATTTATTTAATTGAAAAATTTTCAAAAGAAACACTTAATCTTATAAAAAAATTATAGGCTTTATATTATATATTTCTTAAGTATTTCTGTTGTTAAAGTTCTTTCATCCCAAGATCTTTTATAAAAAGTTTTAATAATTTTTTCTACAGTTTCATAATCTCTTTCATAAATATGATAAGAATTTGAAATATCAACATATTTTCCAATTTCAACATTTAATTCATTTGCAATCCTTTTTTGCAATTCTGTTAAAGCATACATATTCATAAAAGCAGCTTTTAAAGCATCTCTTGATCGCCATGTAGTATGCATAACTAAGCGATTTTGAAAAACTCTAAGCCAAATCCTTTGTAAACATGGAGGGTCGTCTATTTTAGTATCATTCCATGGTTTCCAAGTAATTGCTTGAGCTCTTCTAGTATATGGAGTTTCTTTAAGCTTTTCTAAAATATAATCAATTTGATTTATAGTATTTTCTCCAAATTTATAATTAAAAAGTCTTTCATGATAAGTATATGGCCATTTCCCTTCTTCTACATATTTATCATGAATACCTTCTAAAATTTCATTAACATATTCAATTAATGTTTTATAGCTTCCTATTATTCCAGCTTTATGTATTCTAGGTTCTGAAAAAGGTTCTTCAATTTCCATTATCATTGTACAATCTTTACTCATTTCATTATACTCAGTTTTTATTTCAATACCTTTATTCCAAAGTTCTATTATTGATTTTTCCCATACTTCAGCAAGGTTTTTACCTTTAATAAAAATTACTGGTGCATAACTCATATAAATCATAAGTATTTTTACTTAAAGAATCTTATAAATATATATGGATTTAAAAATACTTAAATTAGAATATGAATAAAATTTTATTTAAAAATAAAGGAGAAAAAAATAATGATATCTACTATACTTTTTGATTATGGGGATACTTTAATTTATAGAAATAAACCAATTGAAGAAATAAGAGAAAAAAGACTTGAAAATTTATATAAATATTTTATCAATAGAAAAATCAATATTGATATAAAAATTTTAAAAGAAAATTTTTACAATATTTGGGATTCGATATATAAAAAATGTGAAGAAGAAAGTATAGAAATACCTGCAGAAGAAACAATTCCAAAAATTTTAGAAAAAATTGGAATAAAATATAAATATAATAAAGAAATTGAACATATTTTTTTCAAGCCTGATTTAAAATCTATTATGCTATTTCCTGAAGTTAAAGAAATTCTTATTTTTCTAAAAAATAATGGATATAAAATTGGATTAATTTCAAATACTGTTTCTGATTGGTTTGTTAAAGAAACTTTGAAAAAATTAAAAATAGAAAAATTTTTTAATTGCATAATTACTTCTGCTCAAATTAGGATTAGAAAACCAAGAATAGAAATATTTGAAAAAGCTTTAAAAGAATTAAATGCAAATAAATTACAAACAGTTATGATTGGAGATTCTCTTAAATCAGATATTTTAGGAGCTAAAAAATTAGGAATTAAAGCTATATATGTTAATAGAGGAAAAAATGATGAGCATATAAATATAAATCCTGATGCAATAGTATATAATCTATTAGAAATAATTCCTATAATTTCTAAATGGTAAAGTTGATAAAAAATGGATGCTACTAATAGAATAGTAAAACGTTATAGATTTCTTTTTAAGCTTCCTAAATCTCAAATACTCATATTGTATCTTTTAATTGAAAGTATATTTTTTGGAATAATTTCAAATATTATAGCTTTTGGTTTTAATTATTTTATATATGGAATATTTTCAGGAATTTTTATATTATTTTCAAGTGGAATTTTATCTTCATTATTAATATATTGTTTTAAAGAAAAAGAAAGTTTATTAAATTTTAAGAGAATATTAGGATTAATATTTTTTTCAAATATGATTCTAGGATTAATATTGATTCTTTCTGCAATATTTTCTACTTTGTTTAATATGAAATATTATTATTTAATATTCTCAATTGGATGTGGCACAATTATAGCTTTTATATTCACAATACTATATATTCTTTTAAATAAAAGCATGAAAAGTTTATTCTTATTTTCTTTCTTTCATCCATTTTTTTGTTTTATATCATTCCTATTTCATTTAAACTTTTTAGGAAAAATATTGATTATTGAAATATCAAAATTATTCATATATTTTATTTCTACAATATTCATATCATTTCTCATTGCTTTATGGTATATTAAATCTATAGATAAAGTAGGTATAAAAAATAATATTGGAGGAACAATAAATTTATTTAAAGCATTTGCACATGTATGGTATAAAAATGAAAATAATAAACTTGAAGAAATACTTGATAAGATTTCAGAGGAGAAGAATATAAATATTCCTATTATGAAATTTTTTGATAAAGAGAAAATAATTGGAGCAATAATTGTTCCAGAATTTCATTTTGGCCCTTTTAGAAAAATGGGTAGTAGCATTTTTCCATCATTAATTTCAGAAATTTTTGAAAAAAAATTCAATGCAATTCCATTAATATTTCATTCACCTTCAACACATGAAGAAGATTTAGTAAAATTAATCGATAATGAAAGAATATTGAAAAATATTGAAAATGCTATTTTAAAAATAAATGGGGAAAAAATAAATGAAGCAACACCATTAATAAAAGAGAGAATTGGAAATATAAATGTTTATTGCCAATTATTTGATAATTATCCATTTATATTAATTACACGTTCACCTATTCCAACAGAAGATATTCCAACAAAAATAAGAATTAAAATTAAAGAAATATTAGCTAATAAAGGTTTTAAAATAAGCTTTATAATAGATTCTCATAATTGTATAAATAAAGATTTTAAAGAATTAAATAATGAAGATGAAGAAAATATATATAAAGCTATTTCAAATGCATTAGAAAAATCGTTAAAATTACCTAAATATAGAATAGAAGCAGGATTTTCTCAAGAAAAAATTGAGAAATATAGTGAATTGGAAGGATTTGGTAAAAATGGAATTGTTGCTTTAGCTATGAAAATAGGTAAACAAAAAATTGCATATATTTCAATAGATGGAAATAATATAATAAAAGGTTTAAGAGAAAAAATAATAGAAGAATTGATAAAAAGAGGTTTTAATGAAGTTGAAGTAACAACAACAGATACACATGTAGTCACAGGTTTAACTCATGGAGAAGGATACTTTCCAATAGGTGCAGCTATTCCATTTGAAGAAATTATTAATTTAATAATTAAAGTTACTAATGATGCTTTTTCAAAAATAAAACCATTAGAAATAGAAGTTAAAGAAATTTCAATTGAGAAAATTAAAGTTTTAGGTAATTCTATTAATAAGCTTTCCAAAACTTTAGATGAATCTATTAATATAGCAAAAAGGAATCTCTTTATTACAATTTTAATAATGATATTTTTCATTTTTATAATTATATTCTTTTTTTAAATATGTGTATGGTATGACTAGAATAGTTATTAGAAAATTTGGCAATATAAATGAAGAAGATATTAAAAAAATAATTTCTATAATGCAAGAATGTTATGAAAGAATAGAAATAAAAAATGTTGAAATGGTTGATCTTTATATTTTTGAAAAAAGTTTTAGTATGAAAGAATTTAAAAGAGGAGAAAAAGTAGAAAAAGTATCTAGTTTATCTCTTGAAGAAGAATTTTTTGCAACACATGATGCATACCATGGCATACCCAGGATAATGATTGCGATAGATAAATTAAATGAGCTTCCAGAAAATGTTAGGATTGGAGGAATAAGGCATGAAGTAGCACATAGCATTCTTCATGGATCACTTGATTATTATATTTTTTCAATACCAAGCATATTAATAGAATATTCAAAAAAATATTCAGATTTGAAAAAATTTTTTGGAGATATAACTTATTTAATTTCAATAGCTATTAAAGATTATGAAGTAACAAATCTTTTATGCAAATATGGCTATATTGAAGATCAATATGAATATGTTAAATATTTTTTAAAACATTCTATTGAAGAAAAAGAAACATGGGAAATTGTTAAAAATAATTTTTCTTTAACTTTGTTATTCATAGCTTCTTTAATTAAAATTATTGCATGTGCAGCTCCTTTATTATTTACTTCATTTAATAAAAAAATTAGTGAAGATTTAGGATCTTATATAAGCTATTTACCAATAAAAATTCAAAATATCATTTTAAAAATAGTACTTAAAAAATTCCAAAAACAATATGAAAACTTACAGCAAGAAATAAATATAGTATGTGAAGAATTAATAAAAAATTTAGAAATGCTTATAGCTTAAATACATTACTGAAAAAACATTTCTCTTATAGTTTTATTCTAAATAAAAACTTTAATTGAAGTTTTCTTTAAATTTCTTAGTAATAAAATGATCGAAATAGAAGGATATAAAATTATTGAAAATTTGCTTTATAGTAAAGATCATTTATGGATTAAAATTGAAAATAATAAAGCAAAAATTGGAATAACAGATTATATTCAAAAAAACTTGCATGATATAGTATATATCGAACTTCCTGAAATAAATTCAAAAATATATAAAGGAAAGCAAATAGCTTTAATAGAATCTATAAAAACAGTTTCAGAAATACATTCACCTTTAACTGGAAAAATTATAAAAATAAATGAAGAATTAAAATCTAAACCAGAATTAATAAATGAATCTCCATATGAAAATGGTTGGATTGCAATAATAGAACCTACAAATTTTGAAAAAGAAAAAAATGATTTTTTAAATTTTGAAAAATATATAGAATATTTAAGAAAAATAATTGAAAAAGAAAAAGATAATATTTAAATATTCTTTTTATATTTATTTATAAAAAGAAATGAGGTGTCAAAACTAGGAGAAAAAGTAAGAGTTTTAGCTCATGCCTCTTCAGCAAATTTAGGACCTGGATTTGATATTTTTGGAATAGCTTTAGATGCTTTTTATGATATTGTAGAAATAGAAAGGATAAATGGAGAAAAAATAATTATTGAAAATTATGGAAAATATGGAGATATTATACCTAAAGATCCTAGAAAAAATGTTGCTGGAATAGTTGCTAAAAGCATGTTAAATCATTATTATGGTAAAAAAATTGGATTAAGAATAAGTATATTTAAAGGAGTAAAACCATCTTCTGGACTTGGAAGTAGTGGAGCAACTGCAGCAGCAACAGCTTTAGCATTAAAAAACCTTTTTAAAATTAATGCATCAATAGAAGAATTAATATATTTTGCTGCACAAGGTGAAAAAGCTTCAGCTGGAACACCACATATGGATAATGTTGCATCTTCACTTTTAGGTAATTTTACATTAATTTATTCAACTAACCCTCCTAAATTTATTAATTTAAAAGTACCAGAAAATATTGAAATTGCAATAGTTTCTCCAGAAATTAAGATTAAAGAAAAAGCAAAAACTAAATATGCTAGGAAAATATTGCCTAAAAAAGTAGAATTAGAGAAAGTAGTTCATAATGTTGGTCATGCATGCTTAATAATTGCAGGTTTCCTTTTATCAAATATTAATCTCATAGGAGAAGGAATGTCTGATAGAATAATCGAACCTGCTAGATCAAAAATTGTACCATATTATGAAAAAGTTAGAAATATAGCTTTAAAAAATGGTGCAGCTGGAGTAGCTATAAGTGGTGCAGGGCCATCGATAATTGCTTTAGTAGATTCTTCAAAAATAGAAACTATGAAAATAGCAGAATGCATGAAAGAAATTTTTGAAGAAAATGGCATTAAAGCAGAAGCATATGTTTCTAAGATAGGTAAAGAAGCTAGACTATTAAAAGAAGATTTATAAGTGATTAAAAAATGAAGAAAGAAATTGATTTTTCAACAAAAAGTATTCATGGAAGTAAGTATTTTGATCCATTAACTGGTGCATTTATTATTCCTATTTTTCAAAGTGCTATTTTTACTTTTCCTGAAGGTGGAAGTATTAAAGTTAGAGGAAAACCTTTTAAATATTCAAGAGAAGATAATCCTACTGTACATTTTGTTGAAAGAAAAATAGCGTTGCTTGAAGGAGGAGAAGATTGTTTACTTTTTAGTTCAGGAATGGCAGCAATATCAACAATACTTATAAGTTTATTAAAAAGTGGGGATAAAATACTTATTCCAAAAGATTTATATGGTTTAACTTATATTTTAATTAAAAAATTATCAAAATTTGGTATAAAAGTAAAAACATCCAATCCTGGAACAGAAAATATTCTAAATGCTTTATCTTCAGAAATAAAAATTGTTATTTTAGAAAGTATGTCAAATCCTTTATTATATGTGTATGATATAGAATCAATATCTAAAAAAGCAATAGAAAATTCTGCATTTTTAATAGTTGATAATACATTCTTAACTTCAGTAAATCTTCAACCATTAAAATTGGGAGCAGATATGGTATTATACAGTGCTACTAAATATCTTAATGGATATAATGATATAACTGCAGGAGCAATAATAGGAAAAAGAAGTGATATTGAAAAAATTTGGGAATGGAGAAGAATGATTGGTGGAATACTTGATCCAAATTCTGCATATCTTTTAGATAGAGGATTAAAAACTCTTAAAATAAGAATGAAGAAACATGAAGAAAATGCAAAAGAAATAGCTGAATATCTTCAATCAAATTCAAAAATAAATAAAGTATACTATCCTGGTTTACCATCACATCCTACGTATAATATTGCTAAAAAAATTCTTAATGGATTTGGAGGAGTTATTAGTTTTGAATTAAAAATAAATACTAAAAAAATTCCATTATTCTTAAAAAAATTAAAAATTATAAAAAGAGCACCAAGCCTTGGAGGAATGGAAACTTTAATAATGCATCCTGCTTCATCTTCTCATAAAGATTTACCTTTAAAAGAAAGATTAAAACTAGGTATAACAAATAATCTTTTAAGGCTTTCTGTTGGATTAGAAGATTCAAATGATATTATTGAAGATTTAGATCAAGCTTTAAGATATATTTCTTAAAATTAAAAAATAAAATATACTTTTTTAAATAAAGTTTTCTTTATAAAAAGTTTTTAAGTAAGATTTTTAAAAAATGCTTTTTAGAATGACGTACATTAATTATTTTAAAGAATCTGTATCTATAGCACCTTATGCTCCTACTTCTTTCGATACTATTAGATATATGCTTACTTTAGCAGAATTAAAACCAGGAGAAACTCTTTATGATCTTGGATGTGGAGATGGAAGAATTGTTATTATTGCTGCTCAAGAATTTAAAGCAAATGCTATTGGAATAGAATTAAGAGAAGATTTAGTTAAAAAAGCTTTAGAAGAAATTCGTAAAAATAATTTAGAAAAAAGAGCTAAAATTATTCAAGGAGATTTATTTTCAATAGATATTAGTGATGCTGATGTAGTAACTCTTTATCTTACAACTAGTGCAAATGAAAAAGTTAGGCCTAAACTTGAAAAAGAATTAAAAAATGGTGCAAGAGTTGTTTCTCATGATTTTGAAATTCCAAAATGGAAACCTGTAAAAATTGAAAAATTTAATTTCGATACAATCTATCTTTATAAAAAAGGCATAAGCTATATTTAATTTATTTTACATTATATATAAATCTGGTTCTTTCTTCTCTACTCTCTTTTGAGCTTTCATTGTTGCTTTTTCTGTTATTTTCATATCATATTCTAAAAATGATTCTGCAAATTTGCATAGATTTTCACTCATTTCTTTTAATTCTTCAATCGTGAAACCAGCCATTATTTCTGGATTTCTAACCCATTCCATCCATCCAACCCAGCTTCTATAAATTGCATTTAATGAAAAATCCATTGCTCTTACAAGTTCAAGTCTATCTTTTTCCTCTTCTCCTAAGAATTTTCTTATTTGTTCAAGCAATTTCTTACAATTTAAAATCCATCTTTCACTCATATTTTTCCTTAATGAAATATATATGGTGACTTTTAACTTTTCTCATGTAATTTAAAAATTAATTTAAAAAACATTTACAATTAATATATTCTAAAAGCTTTTCTGAAACCCATTTATAATAAGCTTCATCAATATTATCACTTAATAAAACATAATTTTTAATATAATCTATTTGTTGAAAAATTAATTTTTCAATTTCATAATCGTTTAATTTTTCTTTTAATATTAATTTTCTTTTTAAAATTGCTAATGGTGTAAAAAAATACGGTATGATTGAATATATTAATTCTACTTCAAATTTTTCACTTAATTTTTCTTCTAAAAAACATCCATTAAAATCTGAAATGCATATACTCTTATTAAATTTTATTGCCTCATTTTCAATAATATTTAATGTTTTTTTATTTAATTCATTATCAAATTTTATTTCTTCAAATAATTGCTTAAGCCATTTTTCCTTATCAATTTTATTCATTAAACTTGTTCTTAATAATAATGCTATGGAATTGATTGAATAATCAATAGATTTAAAATAATCTTCATTACTTATATAGCAAAAAATTTTAAACTTTCTCCATTTTAATGAATAAATTTTTTCTATTAAAGGTTCATAAATATATAGCCAGCTTTTTGATGAAATATATGGAAGATTAAAATCTTTTATTCTTAAAATAAATTCATCATATTTTATATGATTATTTAAAAGAAGTAAAAATAATTTTTCTATCATTTTAGGAAAATTAATGAATAAGCAATCATAAATATCATTTTCTAATATTCTTGAAGCTTTAATGTATGCTTTACGAAGACTTGGTACGATTATTATTTTTATTTTAGGTTTTTTCATTCAATAAAAAATTTATTTTTATTAAAAAATAAATTTTAATTAAATTTTTATTTCTTTTCTTCACTTTCCTTACTTTCTTTAATTATTTCTGTTCCTTCTTTCTTTTCTTCTTCAATTTTTTCAATTTCTTCTATTGGTTCAGGTGGAGGAGTTGTTGCTAAAGTATATCCAACCCATGCTACTATTGCTAAAACTGCTGCAACAGCTACAAAAGCAGTAATTTCTAATATTAATGAAATCCATGGAGAAAGGAAAACTAGCCAAAAGTATAAAATTATTCCAGCTATTCCTCCTAAAAATAGAAGTACTCCAATTATTTGATCTTTACTCATATCCAAATCACTTAAAATATTATTAAAAAAGAAATACTTAAAATTTATCTTTTCCATTTAATAAAAATATTTATATAATCTTAACTCTTTCATAAAAAATAAAAAGTGTTTTTAAATGTTTGAATTTTTTATTTTATTTTTAATATCTATTGGAGTAGGAATAATCTCTTCTTTAACAGGTATAGGAGGAGGTTCATTCATTGTTCCAGTATTAATAATGTTTTTCAATATTAGTACTCATAAAGCAATTGGAACAAGCCTTTTAATAGTAATTTTTACAGCTATTTCATCTACTTTTGCTTATTATAAACAAAAAAGAATAGATTATAAAAATGGTTTATATTTAATAATTGGAACAATTCCAGGTGCATTAATAGGTTCATATTTAACAATTTTCTTTTCTTCAAGAGAATTAGCTCTTCTTTTTGGTTTCTTCTTAATTTTCATTTCATTTAGAATAATTTATAAAGCATTTAAAAAAGATGAAAATAATAAAAAATATAGAGAAATTAAAAATAAAAAATATTATTCATATGTTGAAATTATTGATTCTAAAGGAGAAGTTTTTAAATATTATGCTAATACCCCTCTTGGAATAATATTTTCAATATTTGCTGGAATTTCTTCAGGTATGTTTGGAATTGGTGGAGGAGCATTAGCAGTTCCTATAATGCATATCATAGTAGGAATGCCTATGCATATAGCTATTGCTACATCAATGTTTATAATGATTTTTACTTCTATTTCAGGAGTAATAGGACATATTTTACTTGGAAATGTTTTAATAGAATTAGCAATACCTTTATGTATAGGAATAATTTTTGGTACTCAAATAGGAGCTTTAATAGCTAGAAAGCTTAAAGCAAGAATTCTTGAAATAATATTTGGCTTAATTTTAATAATTATAAGTTTAAATTTGATTCTAAAAAACCTTACTTAATAAAAAACCTATATCTAAGTTTAAGAATCAATATTTTTAGGAGGATTAGGTTATGAAAATTGCATTATTGATTATTGATATGCTTAAAGATTTTATTAAAGCTTTTGATGAAACTACTGCAAAATCATTAATTGAAAATATTAATAAAGTAATTGATTGGGCTAGAAAAAATGGAGTGCCAATAATATACATATGTGATGCTCATGAAGAAGGAGATCATGAATTTAATATATGGGGACCACATGCAATTAAAGGAAGCGAAGGAGCTAAGATAATAGACGAATTAAAACCTATTAAAGGAGATAAGATTGTTTATAAAAATAAGTATAGTGGTTTTTTCAATACTAGATTACAAGCTATTCTCAAAAAAATGGATATTGATACATTAATATTGACTGGAGTTCATACTCACATATGTGTTTCACATACAGCTGCAGATGCTTATTATAGAGGATTTAAAATAATAATTCCTAAACAATGTGTTTCAACAATTAATAAAGAAGATCATGAAAATGGTTTAAAAATAATGGAGAAACTTTATGCAGCAGAAGTAAAGGATATTGAAGAAATAATAAAATAGCTAAATAATTTTATGGAATTAAAAATTATAAAATTAATGAAAAATATTAAACTTTATAAGTTTCTAGTTTAATGTATTAATTTGGGATTTAAAAATGAAAATTGGATTTATTAAAGCCAAAATTACTAAAATAGGAAGAATAGATGCTAGAGGTGTTTTAACTGGCAGTCAGAGTAAAGTTAAGACTCAAGAAAAATAATTTTATTAAAGAAATTATAGCTTTAGTTAATAGTAGTTATGAAGCAGAAACACCTAAACTTTTAATTCCAATTAATCTAGCAAGAGAATTTGGTTTATGGCCACCACCTACACAAGCTATAGAAACAATGTTTAATACTGCTGGTGGACTTTTAAAAGTATGGATTATACGTAAAGCTGCTAAAGTGAGTGTTATAACAGAAGATATTTCATCAGAAGAAGTTGATATAGATTTAGTTATATCCCAATTAACTGATGAACCATTAATTAGTGATATGCTTGCAGGTGCTCTTCAAATAGCAATTGAAGATATTGCTGAAGGTTACTGGAGATTTAGATGGGAACCAAAAGAAAAAATTAGAAAAACGTTAAAACCTTTTTATTATAGTTAAATTAATTTCTGTTTTAAATTTTCTTTTTAGAATATATATTCAGCTTCTCAATTAAAGATAAAAAAAAGGGTTTTAAAGATAAAAAATTAAATTAATAAAATAAAATTGAAAATTGAGACTATTTAAAGAAAAATGTAAAAGCTACATTTAAATTTATGGAGGATAATATTAAAATAACTAAGCTTTCTTAATTCGATTTTGAAAATATGATTTATAATTAACTCTATATTTAATACTTACTTTATATTTTTTTAAAAAAAAAAGAAAATGGAAGTTTTAAAGTTTTTTATGACAAAACCACCAATCAAAACATTCAAATTCTCTAGCTTTTGCTTTAGCTAATCTTTCTTTTAAACTTTTTATATCTCTTATTGGTGGGATTATCACATGATCTCCAATAATATCATTATTAGGCCAATTAGCTGGCATTGCAACTTTATTATTATCAGATACTTGCAAAGCTTTTAGAGCTCTTATAATTTCATCTATATTTCTTCCAATTTCTTGTGGATAATATAAAATAAGACGAATAGTTGCTTCTGGATCAATTATAAAAACAGCTCTTACTGTATTTGTTCCTTTTGCTGGATGGATAAGTCCAAGTTTTTCAGCTACAGCTCCAGTATCTGCTATTATTGGAAATTCTATTTCCACATTTAATTTTTCTTTTATCCATTCTATCCATTTTATATGACTGAAAACTTGGTCTACACTTAAACCAATAAGCTCACAATTTAATTTCCTGAATTGATCATATCTTTTTTGGAATGCAACGAATTCTGTAGTACATACTGGAGTAAAATCTGCTGGATGGCTGAATAATATAAACCATTTTCCTGCAAAATATTCAGGCAATTTTAAAAATCCATGAGTTGTTTCTACTTGCATTTCAGGAAATTTATCTCCAAGAAGAGGTATTCCTTTTCTTTCCATTTTTTTCACCTAAAAGTTCCATAAATTTATATATTAGTTCTCATATATAAATTTATGGTTCGAATATCAAACTTAGATTTAATAAAAATACTTGAAAATAATGCTCGTGAATCCTTTGTTAATATTGCAAAAAAGTTTAATGTAAGCGAAACTGCTATAAGAAAAAGGATAAAAAAACTAGAAGAAATGGGTATAATAAGAAAATATACTATTCAAGTAGATCCGACTAAGCTTGGTTTTAAGATAGATGCTCTCATAGGAATAGATACAACTCCGGAAGATTATATTTCAATAATAGAACATTTAAAAGCAATGGATGATATTAAAAATTTATATTCTTCCACTGGTGACCATATGATACTTGCTGAATGTTGGTTTAAGGATTCTAATGAGCTTACTAATTTTATTAAAAAAATAGAAAAGATAAAAGGCATTATAAGAATTTGTCCTGCAATATTGCTAGAAAAATTAAAATAAAAAATTATTTTTGAAAATATAAATATGTCTTTTGCAATTCGATATAGAAAATTTTCGTAATTTTTAAATATACATAATAGAATTTTTTATTTACATCGCTTCTATAAACTCTTGATTTATATTCTGCATAATTGTAACCTTTTCATTGTTATAAGCATCAACTTCCATTCTCTCCATTAAAAATGAAATTATATCAAGTTTTAATAAGAAAGCTAAAACTTAATACATTTTATTATTTCTTTTTTTTTATTTGAAAATTTTTTACATTAATATTTTTCCAAAAGATTTTATTTAATAAAATCAAGTTTCTTAAAACTATTTAAAGCAAATTATAGAACTTATAATCTAAAATAAAGCTGTGGAGCGGTATAAAAATGAAGATTTTTTTAATAGCTTCAGATGAAGAAATTAAATCTGGATATACAACAGATGTATATTTTGAAAGAACAGAAAAAATTTTAAAGGAAAAAGGAATGGATAAAGTAAATGTTGTAGCTGAAGTTACAACTGGAGGGCTTCCAGAAGGAAAAAAATGGGGTATTCTAACAGGAGTTATAGAGGTTGCTAAATTGCTTGAAGGATATAAAGTAAATTTTTATTCAATGCCTGAAGGAAGCGTCTTTAGAAGTAATGATTATTATGGTATTAGAGAACCTGTAGCTTTTATTGAAGGGCCATATATTGAATTTTGTAAATTAGAAACTCCATTATTAGGTTTTCTTTGTCAAAGTAGTGGTGTTTCTACAAAAGCAGCTCATATAAGAATTAAAGCTTGGAAAAGTTTACTTATAGCATTTGGAGCAAGAAGAATGCATCCAGCTATATCTCCAATGTTAGATTGGGCATCATATATTGGAGGATTTGATGGAGTATCAACTTTAAAAGGGGCATCAGTAATAGGAATGGAACCAATGGGCACAATGCCTCATGCATTAATAATTGTTTTTGGCTCTCAATTAGAAGCTTGGAAAAGCTTTGATGAAGTAATGCCTGAAAAAGTTCCAAGAATAATGTTAGTTGATACTTTTTGGGATGAAAAATTAGAATCTTTAGAAGCAGCAAAGCTTTTAAAAGATAAACTTTATGGTGTTAGATTAGATACTCCATCTTCTCGAAGAGGAAATATGAAAGAAATTATAAAAGAAGTGAAATGGGAATTAGAAAGTAGAGGATATAAGAATGTTAAAATAATAGTTTCAGGAGGAGTAAATGAAGATAATATTATTGATTATGTAGAAGCTGGAGCTGATGGATTTGGAGTAGGTACTTCAGTAAGTAATGCTCCTACAATAGATTTTGCACTTGATATAGTTGAAGTAAATGGAAAACCTATAAGTAAAAGAGGGAAATTCTCTGGTAAAAAGCAAGTTTGGAGATGTATGAATTGCTTTATAGACATTGTTAAATTATGGAGTGAAGAAATACCAAAATGTCCAAAATGTGGAAAAGAAATGAAACCAATGTTAATAGATTTTATTAAAAATGGCTCTTTATCAAGAAAACTTCCAACAGCAAAAGAAGCTAGAGAATATGTTTTAAAACAGCTTGAAATAATTAAAAAAATTGAATATTAATGATTAAGAATGAGAAAAATACCTTTAGTAATTCCTTATCATAATTCTAAAATAGAGAGAGCAATAATTTCTGTTTTAAGATCTAGAAAACTTGTTTCAAGTAATTTAGTAAAAAAATTTGAAGAAGAATTAGCTAAGTATATTGGATGTAAGCATGTTATATGCGTAAATTCTGGAACAGCTGCATTACATTTAGCTTTTTTAGCGATAGGAGCTAATAAAGAAAATGAAATTATTACTTCTTCTTTTAGTTTTATAGCTTCTGCAAATGCTATCGTATATACAGGAGCTAAACCAATTTTTATAGATATAAATGAAAGAACATATAATATCGATATTGAGAAAATAGAAGAATTAATAAATGAGAAAACTCTTGCAATAGAGCCAGTTCATCTTTATGGTCAACCATGTGAAATGGATAAAATAATGGAAATTGCTAATAAATATGGATTAATAGTAATTGAAGATGCTGCACAAGCAATAGGAGCTGAATATGATGGTAAAAAAATTGGATCAATAGGAGATATTACATGCTTTAGTACATATGCAACAAAAAATTTGCATACTGGTGAAGGTGGTTTCATAGCAACTAATAATGATGAATATGCTGAAAAAATACGTATATTAAGAGATCAAGGTCAGAATGGAAAATATAATCATGTAATGATTGGCTATAATTATAGAATGACTGAGATACAAGCAGCAATAGGTATAATTCAATTAAAAGAAATAGATAAATTGAATAAAATTAGAATAAGGAATGCAGAATATTTAACTAAGAGATTAAAAGAAATAGATGGAATAATAACTCCATATATTCATCCAAAAGCTAAACATGTTTTTCATCAATATGTAATTCAAATAGATGAAGAAAAAATAGGATTAAATAGAGATAAATTAAGAGAATTATTAATGAATAAAGGAATAGAAACAGCTATACATTATCCAAAACCTATTCCTTTACAACCAATATATAAAGAACTTTTTAATTATAAAGAAGGTATGTTTCCAATTGCTGAAAAAATTTCTAAAAGAATACTTTCATTACCTGTAAATCCTTTCTTAAAAATTAAAGACCTTGACTATATAGCAAATACTATAGAAAAAATTTTATTAAAAAATTTTTAATATTTTGAAGATAATAAAGCTTTATACTCTGGATTTACTTTGCCATATTTAATTTGAATAAAGTTGCTAGCTTTTTCCCAATTTGTAATTATTTTTGGCCAAAGTTCACTTGTAATAATTTGTTTTACTACATAATTTTTAATAGTTTTCTCTCTTTTAATATTCCTTTTCTCCCATTCTATTTTAATAAGTCCTGCACGCCTTAAATGATAAAGGATATGGATTACTTGATCTTGATCTAATGGATGAATTGTAATTTCTCTTAAATCTTCAAGAAGAGAATCAATAGATATTTCATCTTCAAAATGTAAGCATATTATAGCTATTATATTTTGAATAAGCATCATAGTTTTACTTACATAAAATCCTATACGTCTTTCTGGAATTAAAATTTTTTCTAAGCGATAAGCATATTTCTTAAAGAACCATTTTTTAGCAATTTCAGTAAGAGCTAAATAACTACTAATTAAAGCTAAAAGTATTACAAAGAACATTAATGGTGGTTTTACAAATTTGAATAAAATGCCTAATGGTGTAAACGGTAATATCAATGCAAGGCTAACAATACCTATGTTACTTAAAAGTAAAAGTTTGCTTGGCTTACTTTTATAGAAAGGCGTTTTTCTTGTTCTTATTATAAATATAACTAATGTTTGTGTACATAATGATTCAATGAACCATGCAGTTTGGAATAGCGGCTCAGTTGCATTAAAAATAAATAACATTATAAAGAATGTAAGAAAGTCAAAAATAGAACTTATTGGTCCAAAGAACATCATAAATCTTCTTATGAATGTGATATCCAATCTTTTTGGTTTTTCAGTATATTCTGGATCTACATTATCAGTTGGTATAGTAAATTGAGAAATATCATATAGAAGATTATTTAAAAGTATTTGTATTGGTAACATTGGTAAGAAGGGTAAAAAAAGTGATGCACCAGCAACACTAAACATATTACCAAAATTTGAACTAATTCCCATCATAATGTATTTCATAGTATTTCCAAAAGTCCTTCTCCCCTCTAAAACACCTCCTTCTAATACTCTTAAATCGTTTTGTAATAATATTATATCAGCAGTTTCTTTTGCTACATCAACAGCATTATTAACAGAAATACCAACATCTGCTGTTTTTAAAGAAGGTGCATCATTAATTCCATCTCCTAAAAAGCCAACAACATGTCCATTATTTTTTAATGCATTTATTATTCTATCTTTTTGAGCCGGCGTTACTCTAGCAAAAACATTTGCTTCTTCTACAATTCTTGAAAGAGCATCATCATGCATTTGAGCAATTTCATTTCCAAGAACAACCCCTTTAATTTCAAAACCTAAATGCTCACATATTTTTCTTGTAACTAATTCATTATCACCAGTAAGAATCTTAAGTTCAATACCAAGCTTGCTTAATAATTGTAGAGCTTCTCTTGCAGTTTCTTTTGGAGGGTCAAGAAATGCTACAAAGCCTAAGAAAATTAGTTCATTTTCATCATTTATAGAATATATATTCTTTTCCTCTTTTAATTTTTTATATGCAACTCCTAAAACTCTAAATCCTTCAGCACTTAAATCATGATATTTTTGTTCAATTTTCTTATGCACTTCTTCAGTAAGGTCTAATATTTTATCTTTTTCTTCATAATATGAGCATATTTTAATTATTTCTTCTGGAGCACCTTTAGTTATTAAAAACCTTTGTTTATCATATTCTATAACAACAGAAACACGTTTTCGTATAAAATCAAAAGGAATTTCATCTATTTTTTGATAATTTGTTGTATCAATATGTTTATATTCAAGTATAGCTTCATCTAAAGGGCTCTTTAGCCCTGTTTGATAATAACTATTTAAGAAAGAATACAATAAAACTTTTTCATCATTTTCTCCTTCTATATCTACATGCAACACAAGTTTAATTCGATTTTCTGTAAGCGTTCCTGTTTTATCTGTACATAAAATATCCATACTTCCAAAGTTTTCGATAGATGCTAAACGCTTTACAATAACACCTTTTTTAGACATTGAAATAGCTCCTTTTGAAAGATTTGTAGAAATAATCATTGGCAAAAGTTCTGGTGTTAAACCAACAGCTAAGGCTACAGAAAAAAGAAGTGATTCCAGAATATCACGTTTATAAAATGCATTTATAAAGAAAACAAATATTACTAAAAGAAGAGTAGTTTGTATTATAAAAAATCCAAAATTTTTAAGTCCTCTTTCAAATTCTGTTTCAGGTTCTCTTTCGGCTAATCTTCTAGCAATTTTTCCATATTCAGTATTACTTCCAGTTTTTACTACAACCGCCATTGCAGTTCCGCTTACAATAGAAGTTCCCATAAAAAGGTAATTGTTCCATTCAATGATCGAAGCATCTTTTTGCTTTACTAATGTTGCAGTCTTTTCTACTGGAAATGATTCTCCTGTCAAAGCTGATTGATTTACGAAAAGATCTTTTGCCATAATCACTCTGCAATCTGCAGGTACTATGTCTCCAGCAGAAAGGTATACTATATCACCTGGGACTATTTCAGATACTTTTACTTCTTGTTTAATACCATCTCTAAGTACTGTTGCAGTTATTGCTACTTTTTCTTTTAACATTTCAGCAGCTTTTTCTGCTTTAAATTCTTGATAAAAATCAAGAATAACGCTTAAAAGAATAATTGAAAATATAATACTAGCATTTATTATTTCTCCAAGAAAGCTTGAAACTAAACTTGCAAAAATTAGTATTATTACTAGAGGGTTTTTAAAATGTGAAAGAAATTCAATAATAACAATTTCTTTCTTTTTTCTAGCAATTTCATTATAACCATATATTTCAAGACGTTTTTTTGCTTCTTGAGAAGAAAGGCCAGAATAAGAAGTTTCTAAACGAGTGAGTAGCTCATCTATAGGAAGGCTTAAAAGCTCTTGAGTTGTTAATTGAACTTTTTCAGAATTCATAGAAATTGCCTTCTTCTAACAAAATTTTAATCATATTCTAGTTTAATATAAGCTTTTTATTATTTTTAATAATTATAAATTTTAAAATATGATTTAAAAGATAAATTTACCATCCAATTTTACTTTTCTTTATTAAAATAAACTTAATTTGATCATTAACTAGTAGTGAGAATATGAAAGAGTAAATTATCACAAAAATTGTTTCATTTAATGGTATTGGTTTAAGAATTGGAATTCCAAATATTGATATTAAAATAGCAACAATTATATCGAATATTATTGCTGCTAATAAAGTTTTACTTGGCATAGAATTCCAGAAATGTTCTCTTTCTCTTACTACAAATATTGAAAATATTGCAAAGAATAGAAGTATTTCAAAACTGAATGTATAAAGTGCTTGATCATTCATCATTATATTAAAATATTTGAATCCAATATACAATAATCCAAATGCTTCTATAACCATTAATAAGCCAAGTATTGTAGCTATTTTCACTAAATTTTTTATATCCCATATTTCTGGTTTTTTTGGCCATCTCACATTATCTGTCGATAAAGATATTTTTATAAAATCTGTCATAAACATCATTAGTATCATAACGGATGCTGAAATTATGTATTTACCAATAATTAAAAAAGCGAATACTATTAGACAAGTTTTAAGAATTGTTCTACTTATTTTATTGATAATCCATGTTGTTACTCTTTCATGTACCATTCTTCCAATTTTAATTAAATTTACTATGCTAGACAATCCTTCATTGGTCAATACCACACTTGATGCACCTTTTGCAACATCAGTAGCATTACTAACAGCAATTCCAACTTCTGATTGTTTTAATGCTGGTGCATCATTCACACCATCTCCAGTCATTCCTACAATATGTCCTTTAGTTTGAAGATTTTTTACAATGATGTATTTATCCTCAGGATAAATTTCTGCAAATCCATCACTTTTTTCAATTATTTCTGCTGCTTTTAATGAATTTTCTTTAATAATATCCTTTAAATCAGAGATCTTAATTATATTATCTCCAAGTCCTACTTCTTTTGCTATTTCTTTAGCTATTGGTAATGAATCTCCAGTTAACATCTTAATAGATATTCCCATTTCCTTAAGTTCTTTTATTAATTCTTTTGAATCTGGTCTTGGTTTATCGTATAATGCTACTATACCAATTAATTCAGCCTCTTCTTTATCTTTAGTCTTAGCTATAGCTAAAGTCCTATATCCTTTTTTAGCAAATTCATCTATTTTAATCTCTAATTTCTTTATAACTTCCTTATTTAATTTACAATTTTGAATTATAGTATTAAAGGCACCTTTCATTATCCAAAATTCTTGATTATCTTTTTGTATTAAAGCTTCAGTTTTTCTTGTTTTTGGATCAAATGGAATAAAAGTTTTTTGAATAAATGAATTAATTTGTAAATTCCTTTGTTTTGCTTCATTTATAAAAGCTAAATCTATAGGATCTTGATTTGCTTCTTGTGATGCTAATGCTCCATACAATATTACTTCTTCATCACTATATCCATTTAATGGTACTATGTTTGCTATTGAAAGTTTATTCATTGTTATCGTACCAGTTTTATCAATACAAAGTATATCCATAATAGCTGCATCTTCTGAAGCATTTAGTCTTGTAACTAAAATACCTTTTTTTGCTAATTCCATTGATCCTATTGCCATGCTAACAGTAAACATTGCAGGTAAAGCAACAGGTACAGCTCCTAATAATAGTACCAACATTAAAGGTAATATTTCTAATAAATTTATTCCTTTAAAAAAGGAAACTATAATAGCTAAACTTAATAATGAAACAACTATTAAAAGTAACCATTTTACAACCCTTGAAACAATTTCTTCTACATGCAATTTTGGGCGAGCTATTTGAACTAATTGTGTTGTTTTTCCAAAATAAGTATTTGGTCCTGTTAAAATAACTATACCAGTAGCTTCTCCTCTTCTTACGATTGAGCCTGAATAAAGTATATCATCAGTTTTCTTTTCAACTTCCATTGATTCTCCTGTCAATTCTGATTGATCAACACCAAGTTCTCCCATTATTATTTTGACATCTGCTGGAACAAAATCTCCAGCCCTAACTCTAATTATATCTCCAGGTACAAGCTCTCTAGCTGGTATTATTTTCCATATGCCATCTCTAAGTACTCTAGTATTAATTTGTAATTTCTTCTTTAATATTTCTATTGCACTTGATGCTTTTTGTTCTTCTGCAAAACTTATGATTGAATTAAGAAATAGTAAAGCTGTCACGATATAAGCATCTGAATATTTTCCAAGTATTAAAGAAAGAATTATTATAATTTCAAGCATCCATGCTGTAAGTCCCCAAAATTTTTTAATAAATCTAATAATTGGATGAGTTTTCTTTTCAAGAATTTCATTATATCCATATTGCTTTAATCTTTCTTCAACTTCAATCCGTTTTAATCCTTTATTTAAATCCGATCCTAATAATTTTACTACTTCTTCTGCTTTTAATTCACTAAAGTTTGTAATCTTTTTCAAAACCATTTTTTTCACTTTTATTTTTTTTAATCATGATTATTCATCATTTTACTAAATTTATATTATTCTTTCCACAATAACTTTTTTAAGATTATATTTTTTTAAACAATTTTCAATTGAATGTGATAATTGAATTATTTTGCATCTTTCATTATCTTTCAATCCAATAGGATTACATATTTCATAATTTTTACAATTTATTTCATTACATTCATTTTTTTGAAAATTTATTATTACTCCTTCAAATGCTTTTTCAGCATTTATAGCAACTTCAATTTCAGATTCTATAACTTTAACTGCTACAACTCCTCCTTCATGTATACTGCAATTATGTTTTTTACCAAGTACTTCAACTATTTTATAAATTCTTCCAACTTCTAAGCTATCTATACATACTTGAGATAAATCACAATAATAGCATTCTTTTGCTGGCTCATTAAATAAAAATTTATATCCAATTTTTGCTTGAAGCGAACCTACTAAAGTAGTTATTTCTTTATGTTTTTCAATCGAAGTTACTTCATTCATTAATATCATCCTTTTTTATTTTATCTACTTTTTTAAAATTTTGCTTTGTGGTTTAATTTAAATTTTTCTTTATACTTTATTTTTTCTTATGAATTGGAAATCTATTGATGAGAAGCTTATTAAGCGTGGAGAGCTTCTTCTTAGCTTAGATTTTCTTAAAGAATATGATAATAAGCTTAGGATTATGAATAATAAAATTGGTCATCCATTTAAGATTACAAATAGACAAATTGAAGGATTTACTAGATCTTTAAATAAGCTTATTACTAAGCTTTCATCAATAGATTATTCATGGATTAGAAAACGTATAATTAAACTTGATTTAAATCTATATAAATATTTAAAGAAATATAATGGTCCTATTGTTATAGCAATTGATTCAAGTAGTATTAAAGTTCGTTACATTAAGATACATTTTGCAATAGATATTAAAACAAAAGAAATTGTATCGATGGAAGTGACTATTAATGAAATACATGATTCAAAAGTTCTAAAAAGATTAATATTAAAAGCTTTAAATCATAAAAATATTATTAAAGCATAGTTGAAACAGCATTCTTAACTTTTAAACGCTTACATGGAGAATATTGTATGTCTAGAAAAATGGAAAATATATCTAAAGAAATGATAGCTAAAGCATATATATAATATGCTAATAAATATATAAGAATAAGCAAAATAATTGCTAAAAATTAGAAGAAGAACTTCAAATTAGAAGAATTAAGCCACAAAGCTAAAAATTTAAGTTTTTCACTAATTTTTTTTCTTTCATATCTTCTTTGGAAGTATATTCAATCAATTCTTTATTAGGTATTCCTTGAAGCATATATGAAATTTTTGAATTTTTATGCTTTAGGAGTATTATTTTCTTTCCAGAACTCATTTCTAAACTCTAGCTTCTTCCTCCAATGCTAATGATTTATCCATTGTAGCTTCGTTTGCCAAGCATCCATTAATTGCTTAGTTATTTCATTGCTTTTTGCTCAATAACTTCATTGCGTTTATTTTGCTTGGAGGAAGGTTTTGAGTTGAGTTCCTAAACCTTCTCCTTCCAGACCCTTAGAGTTTAAAAGGAGATCTTTAGATTTCTTTGTAATATTTGCAACTGCAACATGATCTCTATCATCTTTGAATCCACATTGCTTACATTCTAAATAATGAAGATTTCCATTGTATTCTTTAAGTTCATTATTGCATTTTGGACATTTCTTTGAAGTATTCTTAGGATTAACGAAAATCGTTGCTATTCCACTCTGAAATACTCGTTAAATAATTCATAGAGAAAAATATAAAATTGAAAAAGATGAAATTAATCTTATAGCATTTCTTTTCATTTTCTCAATTTTTATTATATTTTCATTTTTAATAAACTCCTTCTTTTTCCTTTTAAAATACTGAAGATATTTCTTCTAAATTTAGGTAATCAATATGAAGAATATCTATGAGCAAATATCTATAAAGCAATTTAAAATAGATAGAATTATTACATTAGAGAAATTTAGAAGATTTTTAATTTATGCTTGTTATTATAATGAAATAAATAAAAGATACTTTAACCATTTATTAAACTATCTAAAGCTGATGTTATAAAATTAGGTGTCCACTATATATTACATGGAGTTATCAGAAGGATTATGATTTACGATACGGAATTTGTGGAGCTTACGAGATTAGAAGAAAGGCTTTTAAAGAGGCTAACATGCTTGATTTAACTAAGTATGTGCTTTATTAATTTGGGCATCTTTATTTCTGAAATCTTTAAATTGTTTTACAGTAATAAGTAAGATTATAAGTGCTATCGATTCGATGAATATAGTAAATAATAATAAGTAGTTGGTGAGATTTTGATAAAGATAACCATAAATTATTGTTCCACTCATCCAAGCTATTCCATAAAACGCACCGAAAATACCATAACCATATGTTCTCCCTTCTGATGGTAATATATCAGCTATTGCTGCACGTGCTGTACTCTCATATATTCCCATTACAATACCCCAGAAAATGCTTGCAAATAATGCTGAAACGAAATTGTTCATAAAGATCATTGGGACTACTAATGTCGCAAATACTGGTGTTAAGAACAATGATACTAACCCAATTTTATCATATATTAATCCAACTGGAAAAGCAAGAAGACCATCAACCAACATGGCTATTAGGTACATTGTAGGTATCAGATAATCTGGTAGTATATTTTCTGCTCTAAAAATATATGATATATTAATCCAATGCATGAAACCAAACGCTACCATTGACATAGAAATTGTATAAAGCCAGAAAACATTATTAAGAACTGCTCTACTTCTTGAAAGTGGAATAGCATTTTCAGCAGCTTTTATGCTAGGATATTTTATATATGCACCTGAAAGAAATAGTATTGATGCCAATGCTGGTAATGCTAATATTAGGAAAGCTAACGCATAATTATTGCTCATAAAGAGTGCCACTGAAACTATTAAAGGTCCTAATATTGCTCCTGCTTGATCAAGAGCTTCATGAAGCCCAAAAGCTTTACCCTTACCAATTTTCTCAGTAACTTCTGCTAATATGACATCTCTGACAGGCGTTCTTAACCCCTTACCTATCCTTTCTAGGAATATGAGAAGAATTGCTATTTGCCATTGGCCAGAGAAAGCTAGAAGTGGAACAGCCATTAAATTTAATATATATCCTATAAAAGTTAATCCCCAATAACCTTTACTTGATTTTAAATATCCTGCAACAATACCACTAACAAACCTCATAATATATCCCAAAAATTCACCAATACTAGCTAGGCTCGCAAAAATAGCAGTAGCGTTGAGTACTTCTAAATATGCTCCAGAAACCGACCTAGCTCCTTCATAAGTCATATCAGCAAAAAGAGAGACCAAAGAAAGTAAAATAAACGTTATTAGCGATACTCTACCTAAATCTCGAAAACTCATCTTTTTTCTCATCTTTAATTAATTAAAGATTTAGTTTTGTAGCTTAATTTAAATTTTTCTTCATACCTTTTTTAAATTATGGATTTGAAAGTCATATCCTTCATTTTCTATAGTTTTAGCAATAATTTTTGCAATTTCTAAATTCCTATTTGCTATTATTGGAATAGAAAGATACACCTTCTTCATTAAATTTTTATAAATTTTAAAACATCTTTATTTACAAGATTTATTGGAAGTTGCCCACTTAAAACTCTTGCGACTTCTTCTGCTGCTTTCCTTTGAATTTCTGTTAATGAATCAATAGAATACCATGCCATATGAGGAGTTACTATAACATTATCTAATTGGAATAATGGATTATCTTTTAATGGGGGTTCTTTTTCTAGAACATCCAATCCTGCTCCTGCAATCCATTTTTCTTTTAATGCTTTATACAATGCTTTTTCATCTATTACTGGCCCTCTTGAAGTATTTATAATAATTGCATTCTTCTTCATTAATTTTAATCTTTCTTCATTTATTAAATGCCTTGTTTCATTTGTTAAT
>Ga0209225_1000547_pt1 | contig 42481 bp, 41 predicted proteins | sample WasSprMetagenome_FD_184732 | JGI IMG/M metagenome (GOLD analysis project Ga0209225, IMG submission 184732) | Sulfidic aquatic microbial communities from Washburn Spring, Yellowstone National Park, USA - WS (SPAdes) (version 3) | ecosystem: Environmental > Aquatic > Thermal springs > Hot (42-90C)... | reverse complement strand
AGTATAGGTTTATGCTTCAAAACAACATGGCTGCCGCGCCTTCTAACAATTCTAAAGCCTAAAAATGTAGAATTTTTATCACTTTTCTGTTAAAATTTTTGTTTTTGCGCTAAGTTTAACTTGTTTTTGCGTTAATTTTATATATAGAATTCTTCTAGAACAAAGGTCCACCCGAGGGGGAAACCTTTTTGAAAGCCAACCTTTTCCTCTTGAAGGTGGCCCTCGCTCTTAAACTTTCAAGGCTTGGTTTTGACGCCGCCCTATGCCACCGTTGTGGCAGAATTTTTGAAAGAACCGAGGCGGGAGAAACCCTATGCCAAGAATGCAAAAGCACGCTAAAACAAGAAAAGCTAACCCACCCTCCTTTTTCTAACCCATAAAACACCACATTTGCCCCAGTTTTGCACTAGAAAATAACAGTGCCGCAGCTCCTAAATTAGATACCCCCTCCCCTCTAGGTTTTCTCCAAGATGCAAGTCTGCTGATCGCGGCTGCATGTGTCAATTTTGTTGGCTGGTGGGAACTGCAAAATTGGACAGCCCTAGTTTTTGTGGAGAAACAGGAATTCAGGCTTGCTTAATGTTTTAATTTATTGTTCTTCTTTGATTGTTATGCTTTTTAGTTCTTTAACCCAAGGCATTGTTACGGCGTCTTCTTGGAACCACTCAATAAGCTGTTTTTCGACAAAGTCGTCTTTTTCTTCGTTAGCTTCGTCAACTAGTTCCACAACCATTATCGCGGTTTTCCGCTTCACATTTATGCCTCCTTTTGACACCAAAGGCGAGAACTTTAGCTTTTAAATGTTATGCCTTTAAACATGCGTTTTAAATGTATCACAAATTAATAAGGCGGATTTGCTTTGCAAAGGAGAGCTTGAAAGGGTTAAGGAGTTTTTGCGGAACCCTAAATTTTGGCGAAAACTGTATGGCGAAGGGGGTTTTACATCGCAGCAGCCAATGAGATGACGGGGGAAAGATGTTTGAAGTCCCAAAACTCGCAGACATTGCAAAAATATGAAGAATATAAAAATTGATTACTAAGAAAAGAAGAAATCTTGGAATGTATGCTTTAACCTCGGTTCTTTTTTGTCTCACCACTAATCTCATAAGACTGTTTTATCAGTTCCATTGCGTAGTCTATTTGATTCTTATCAGTTATTTTGAATGCTCTTTCTTGTCCTTGTCTGAAGAACCATGGTTTGTATATTTTATCTCCAGTCCATTTCTTGGGGTCTTTAAATGTCTTTGGGTCAGTTCTTATACCAACTTTAAGAGCCTTTTTTCTAAGCATAAAAGCCGCAAAAATAGACTTCGTGCTTGGTGCTCCCTTATAGAAGCAATAATCTTCTCCGCTAGGTTTATGTGTGATTTCTCCAAGTTGTAGTATGCGATTAGTCAATACGTTCACAATATCTTTTATATTATCATCAACCCATCTCAGCCTCTTTTCCCAACTTTCTTTCTTCTCCTTCGTACCTTTTTCAGAAATCTCTTCAACAACGTAAAGTGGTTCAAATAAATGAGCATGAACATTCGGAGCATCTTCTCTAACAAAAGTCTGAAACTCTATGATTTCCGTGTCAGCTAATTTCTTCAAGCTTTTACTTGCTTTTTCCACTTCTGGCGTAATCTTATCAATTATGAGTGCTATTCTTGGCGGTTTTGACAGTAATTCAGTTAAGAAACGATAGGGGTCTTGTCCTGTCTTCTTTTCGATGATTGCCTTTGAGACTATGTCTTCGTTTATCTCTTTGTCTAAAATGTCTCTGATATCCCTCTGAGTTTCCAATTCTTCAATGGCGTCTACAAATTTTGATATTTGTGGAACTATGTGAGAGTATACGGGGTGTGAGGATAATTCATTTTCAACAATATACCATTTATAAGGCTTAGAAAGAGTAATCACATAGGCGTCTGGAATTGCAGCAATCCCCGACTTAGATGAAAGCTTGTGCTTAATGTCAAAATAAATAGAGTCTTCACCGAATATCTCTTTTGAATGTTCTCTTACCATAGGATGAAATTCTTTCTCTTCATCTTTAGGTGTCCAAGGCTTGTACTTAATACCATCGATAATCAGCATATTTCATCTATTTATATTCTCTGTAATGCATATTTAAAGTTAAACTCTTTCAACTCCTCTGATATGTCTCCATATATTTCTGCCATCTTCCTAAATTTCTATTTGTATCTTCTCTAAATCCTTTTAACTCGCTTCCAAAACCTTTCAGTTCACCACTAAAGCCTTTTATTTAGCCCCTAAACCCCTTCATTTCATCTCTGAAGCCGATGAAGTATAGTTTGCCGAACTCATGGTCTTCAAACGCTATCCTGTCAATTGCAAGCAAATTATGTTACTATTTCGTGGAGTTGTTTTGTTTTCCATGCCCGCCTAATTTCTAGGGCTATGCGGTCTCCTGTGCTCATGGGCTTTTTGTATTTGGCGTTGGCGTATTGGGAGCCTATGCCCATGTGAACGTTTGTTCCTCCACCGTGGCGTAAGGCAACATCCTGCGTTACTGGTATGTGCATGTATGGGTCTCGGGCTTCTGGCACGTCGTATAAGCCATAATCTGCAGCTGTTTTTGCTTCCACACCGCTTGTGTAATCCAGTTTTATTGTTGGTTTTAGCTCGTATTTTGATATGCGGTCCCATGTGATTAGCGTCTGCAAGCACCATGCGCCAATTATTCCCGGCGGTTCGTGTTCTCTGCATGCCAGTAGGAAGCGGTCTGCGTAGCGTTGCACATCTTTTAGGAGGGATTCTCTTAGGCTTAGCATGGCGTGGGCGGTCACCTCAAAGGATGGAACCCTCTTCAGCTTTTGCTGAACCTCTAATGGGAGCCTCTTCAAACCGTCTAGTATGGTTTCTCTTCGCTCATCTATGGATAGGAACTGGTTGGCTAGGCATGTTCTAGCTTCTTCGATGGTTACGTTGTAAAGCTTTGAGAACCAGTCGTCCACGTCACCCCAGTCGCTTTTGGCATCTAATGGCGAGAAGAAGAAGTTAAAGTTGGCGTGGGGACCGAGAACAATTTGCTCCACGCGTGCGTTTCGAAGGGACTCCTCGTTTAGGTTTCCAGTCTTAACCTCTTTTTCAACCTTCTCCTCCAAATCTTTCGAGTCCGCCGCGAAAATGAATTCTCTTTCGAATTTTCTGTAAGCATGTTCAGCCTTCAAAAGCATCGGCTCATCAATAAACTCCTTGAACCGTATTCCGCCCTTCCGAACCTCAAACTTGTAGGATTTAGGATAGGGAATTCCAGCTTGCTCTGCAAACCAGTAGTAGTCCTTTTCAATTTCGCCTCTGTTCTCGATTTTTAGGAGGGTTCTTGAGCCAACAATTGGGACGGCAAACTGGTTTTCAATCACGCTGCAGTACTCGTCTCCGCCCACATAAACAGAAAAAGCCCTATTCGGAATCTGCAAACACTCCAAATCCACAAGCTCATCCACATACTTAACAATGTCCGAGTACTTATCGAGAATGAGGATTACGCTTTTCCAGTCGCCGTTCTTCTTTATGTCCTTCGGGTCGTTTACAACGCGGATGTCCCGCCTAACAAGGCTTGGCAAATCCTCCACTGGCTCGTCTGGCTTTCCAACCATGGGGTTTTGGAGGTATATGCGGGCTCTTCCAGGCGTTGTGTAAATTATGCTTCTTAAGCCGTAGTTGCGTTGTCCCTGCCAAGCATCCAGAGCCGAGTGGGAGCCCAAATTCAGCCCGACTGGTTCTTTGTATTTTTTGGCTATTTCCTGCATTTCCTCTCTTCTTATAACCATTGGAACACCGTGGCTAAATTCATGGAAAGCCAGTTTTAAACCTTTTCAACACGACCATTAAAACTGTCCATAAGCCTTTCCAATAGAAGATTCTTCCATACATAGTTATAAAATGGTTAGCACTTTTCCTTCAATTGGAGAAAGGGCGAGAAGGGAGAGAAAACCCTTTGGCTGAATCCTACGGCTGGCTGTTCATCGATTTCATTCCACTTCTTTATGAGAAGAGGAGGGTTGCCAGACAACTTCAAGTTGAGACTTGGCTGGACTTAACCCAGCTCTTGAACGAGTTAAAACTTGAATTGGTTGATGATGGAAAAAGCGGGCGAAATGCCAATACAAAGCCTAAAATTGACTATGTCGCTTAGAGACCAAAAACAGATACCAGTGCCTCAAAGTTTTGACGGCTTCCATCAGCCTTATAACGCCTCAAAGCCGCAATAACCGCATCTTTATCTTTTTCACCAAGTTTTTGGGCTATTTTTTGGGCTACTGTGCCGCTTATGAAGAGAAACTGCGCAATAGACGTCACGTTTGAGGGTTTGCGGTTCTGGCTTGCAGTTTCAAAGTCCACTATGAAGGGCTTTCCATGGCTATTCACAATTATGTGTTTTGGGGCGTGGCTCAACTCGCCATGGTCCAAGCCAATCTTGTCAAGACGCCAACACTGCTCCAAGATTTCCCTCAAAACTTTTCTAAGGCGTGTTTTGCTTCGGCACTTTTCCAGCCATTCTGGAAGCAAATCGCCCTCAACAAACTGCATGACAAGAAAGTTCCCACTAACGCCCAAAAAACGTGGTCCAACACCAACAGAATTAGCTACCTTCAACATTTCAGCCTCATGCAGCATCATGGCACGGTCAGCATCCACCCTTCTGATTTTTAAGGCAACAGCCTCGCCATTTTTCATGCAAGCTTTTACGACTATGCCGACGCATCCTTTGCCCAAAACCTTCACGTTAGAAACTTGTTTTTCTCCGCAAAATTCCAACGTTGTAACACTCAATTTTTCCAGCTCTTTTAGGCGTTTTTCCAGCTCAGCTTTGCTAGGTTTTGGATAGCACAATATCGAGGCAAAGGGCTCTTCAAGGAGACCTGCAAGAGGAACCCGTAGGCTTTCAGTTCCCATTTTCACATTAGACATGGCTAAGGCTAGCATTTAAAAGAATATGCTAAAAAGAAGTTTGAGAAGGAAAATGGGATGTTTATTCTTCTTCGCAGAACTCTTCTGGTCTAGGCGGCGTTGGCGGCAAGCCCTTTCTTTCGCGTATCTGTCTTATGACTTCTGCCTGCATTGATTCTGGCACTGGTGCCCATCGGCTGAACTGGGTTGCCCAGAAGGCTCTGCCCTGCGTTGAAGAGCGAAGCTCGTCGGCTATTCCGAAGGATTCTGCCACCGGAAGTTCAGCCTTAACAATAACCATGTCTTCCTCGTTAATCATGTCTAAGATTTTTCCTCGTCGCTTCTGCAAAAGCGTTATGACTGGGCTGACGAAGTCGTTGGGAACCTTGCATTCGAAGCTTAGGATTGGCTCTAGAAGTTTTGGCTCGCTTAGGAGGAAGGCGCCCCAAATTGGTCGCCATGTCATGGGTAGAATTTGGGCTGGTCCTCGGTGGACTGGGTCCTCGTGGATTAGAATGTCTTCAAGGTTTACTTTAAGCCCGTACATGGGTTCTTTCGCCAAAACGCCTGTGGTGACAGCGTCTCTGAAGCCTGACCTAACATGGTCTAGGACTTCTTCAACGTATTGCCTACCCTTAATCCTGTTAACCAGCACGTTTGTGCCTTCGATGGCGATTACGTTTCTGGCATCTTCAGTGGACCAGCCGAACTCCTTCATTAGGATTTTCTGGCGTTCATCACGGCTTTGCATCTCATTAATCTTGCCAGTCTTAATGGCCTCTATAACTTCTGGCTGGAGCCTTTCAACGGTTACCCAAAGCCTGTTATGCTTGTTGGGGCTCTTCCCCATAACGGGTGGACCCTTATAGTCGCGGCTTATGGTTTCACGGTAAATCACAATGGGCTTGCTCATCCTAACCTTCAAGCCAGCTTCTTGCATACGGTAAGCCGTAACCTCCAAGTGGAGTTCACCCATCCCGCTTAGAAGGTACTGCCCGCTTTCCTTGTCTATCTTAAAGTGGAGGTTCGGGTCCTCAAGCGTCAGCTTATGAATAACCTTGTCGAAAAGCGGCAAGTCTTTAACATCTTCTGGCTCAACAGCCACCGTAACAACAGGGTCTGAAACATACTTTAAAGCTTCAAAGGGCGCTGTTTCCACGCCTTCTTCCGCTATTGTTTCGCCAACGTGGATGGATGGCAAACCAGAAAGTGCCGCAATGTTTCCAGCTGGAATCTTTTCCACTATGACTCTGTCTGTTGCCATGCTCATGTAAACCTGCTGTATGCTCCCCTTCTGACGGCTTGTTACAAGGCGGACGGTTTTGCCCTTCTCCACAGTGCCGCTGAAAACCCTGCCAATGGCGACAACACCACTGTGGGGGTCAACCTCAATGAAGGTTATACACATCAAAAGCGGACCGTTAGGGTCAACTTTAGCCATGGCCTTGCCAACTGGGCTGTTTGGGTCACCCGGCCAGATTTGGCTCTGCCTGTAGGGCTGGGCCTCCAACGGGCTTGGAAGGTGCTCGCAGAACATGTCCAGCACTGGCTCGTATACGGGTATGCGTTTGCTTAGGGCTTCAACCTTCCGCCCGATTTCCTCTGGCTCGCCAGTATAAGCCTCAATAATGTCTTTGAAGGTTACGCCCTTAGCCTTCATATGGGGCAGGTTTAAACCCCACTTATGAAGTGCAGAGCCAAAAGCAACACGTCCGTCCTCAACTTTAACTTGCCAGTCCTTCTTATGCTCCGGAGGCGCGTATTTCTCAATGATGCTGTTTATCCTAGTGATTATTCTTGCAAATTTCTTCTGAATCTCTTCTGGTGTGAGCTTTAACTCTCGGATTAGACGATCAACCTTATTTATGAACAGTATTGGTTTTACCCTTTCGCGGAGGGCTTGCATTAAAACGGTTTCGGTCTGGGTCATGGGACCTTCAACGGCGTCAACCACCACTAGGGCGCCGTCAACAGCCCGTAGGCTTCTTGTTACATTTCCGCTGAAGTCTATGTGTCCAGGCGTATCTATGAGGTTTATGAGGTAGTCAACGCCCTTAAAGGTGTGAACTAGGCTTATGTTGGAGGCGAAAACTGTCATCTGCCTCTTCTGTTCAAGCTCCCAAGAGTCTAGGAAAAGCTTCTGCCCGGCGACTTGCTCGCTAATTATGCCGGCAGCTGCCAATAGGCTGTCTGAAAGCGTAGTCTTTCCATGGTCTACGTGGGCTATTATGCTTGTGTTTCTTATCCTCTCGGTGTTATTCATCAGTTTAACTATTTCCTCTATCTGCCTATAACGTCCCATGGTTATACATACCCCACACTAACCAGAAGTTTGAAAACTGGAAGTTGTTTGCATAGTTTCCAGCAAACATTGTTATCCTCTTGCTGAGTTGGGCTACATGCAAATGAAAAATGAACCATATTAACTTTTTGCACGTAACCCATAAGACTTTTAAGGTTACGGAAAACCTTGTCTTTTGACTTATAAAATTGGGAAAAGCCAGCGCTTGGTGATTCTACACTTGCCAAAGTTTAGGCAGACCGCGGAGATTCTAAGGCTTATGCATAGGAAGGAGGATATCCGCAACATTGGCATAATAGCCCACATAGACCATGGAAAAACAACTATGACGGACTCTCTTTTGGCTGAGGCAGGCTTGCTTTCGCCGAAAATAGCTGGAGAGGCTCGGGCGCTGGACTATTTGGAGGAGGAGCAGAAACGCGGAATCACCATCAAGACGGCTAACATTTCGCTCTTGCACGAGACTGGAGGACGTCCCTACATCATAAACTTGATTGACACGCCAGGGCATGTGGACTTCACTGGTAAGGTTACGAGGGCTTTGAGGGCTATTGACGGCGCAGTGGTTGTTGTCGACGCTGTAGAGGAGGTTATGGTTCAAACAGAAACTGTTACAAGGCAAGCCCTAGAAGAGAGGGTGCGACCAGTTTTATTCATTAATAAGGTTGACCGTTTGATAAAGGAGTTGAGGCTTACCCCAAGCGAGATTCAGGACAAGTTTTTGAGGATTATCAGAGACTTTAACAATTTGATAGAGCTTTACGGCGAGCCAGATTTCAAAGATAAGTGGAAGGTTGACCCGCAGAAGGAGACTGTGGCTTTTGGTTCGGCGCTGCACCGTTGGGGCTTCACCCTAAAAATCGCCCAGGAAAAGGGCGTCAAATTCAGCGACATAATAGAGGCTTACATGCGGGGCGAGCACCAGAAACTTGCGGATTTGATTCCGCTTCACAACGCCATCCTAGACATGGTTGTGAAAAACATTCCAAACCCTGTGGAAGCCCAGAAGTATAGGCTGCCAAGAATATGGAAGGGTGACTTGCAGTCTGAAGTTGGGCAAGCCATGCTCAACTGCGACGACAACGGTCCAACAGTTATGTGTATAATAATGGCTCAGATGGATCCCCACGCTGGTTTGGTGGCAACTGGAAGGATCTTTTCAGGCTCGGTTAAGGAAGGCGACCAAGTCTATTTAGTTGGAGCCCGCAAAGACTACCGTATACAACAGGTTTCCATGTATATGGGCGCCTTTAGAGAAGTTGTGGATAAGATAACTGCTGGAAACATTGCGGCACTTTTGGGTTTGGATTTGGCACGGGCTGGGGAAACCCTTGTGGACTTTGCCCACAAAGACGTCATGGTTCCCTTTGAACGCATAAAATATGTTTCAGAACCAGTCATAACCATAGCCCTTGAGCCTAAACACCCGAAGGACCTGCCGCGTCTAGTGGATGCCATGAACAGGCTTTCCATCGAAGACCCAAACCTTGTAACCACCATTAACAAGGAGACTGGCGAATATTTACTGAGTGGAATGGGTGAGCTCCACCTCGAAATTGCCGTCAAATTCTTAAGGGATTATGGCGGCGGACTGGAAATCATAACCTCCCCACCGATAGTTGTCTATAGGGAAGGTGTTGCTGGAAAAGGCGTGGTGGCCATGGCTAAAAGCCTCAACAAGCATAACAGGTTCTGGGTTCAGGTTGAGCCCTTAGAGGAGAAGGTCGTAAACCTAATAGAGGCTGGCGAAATAGCCGAGGAGATGGGAAGAAAGCAGATTGGCAATATACTTTTCAAGGAGGCTGGATGGCCTGCTGAGGAGGCTCGGAGTGTTTGGGCTATAGACGAGCACCGCAACATATTCGTAGACGCCACCAAAGGCGTCCAATATCTTCGGGAAGCAAGAGAAATGATAATCGCTGGTTTTAGATGGGCTTGCAAGGCTGGACCACTATGCGAAGAGCCCCTCCGCGGAGTTAAAGTTAAGCTTATAGATGCCCAGCTTCACGAGGACCCAGTTCACCGGGGACCAGCCCAAATTATGCCGGCTATTCGTCGTGCAATTTTTGGCTCTTTTTTGACGGCTAAGCCGGTGCTTCTTGAACCCGTCTATAAGATTGGGGTTTCTGTTCCAGCCCAGTGGGTTGGGGAATGCACAAGCATAATAACGCGAAAGCGGGGAAAGATTTTGGCTTCGGAGCATAAGGGCGTCCTAACAATGATTACTGGCTATATTCCCGTTGCTGAGACCTTCGGCTTGTCGGCTGAGATGCGTTCAGCCACCTCTGGGCATGCCTTTTGGCAGTGCACCTTCGACCATTGGGAAAGGGTTCCTGAAAACATAGCCTCAGAAGTTATTAGGCGAATACGCGAGAGGAAGGGGCTACCGCAGGAAAGGCCTACTCCGGACATGTTTATAGACGAGGAATAAGGGCGTAAATGCTGTGTGAAGTGAGATGCCATTAAAGATTGTTTTGGAGCCGTCCCAGCCTTTCAGCTTGGATTTGACGCTATGTTGTGGTCAAGCCTTCAGATGGGAGAAAGTTGGCGACTGGTGGTACGGCATAGTTAGAGATGCGCCCTTGAAGATTAGGCAGACTGGCAACATACTCGAATTTGAAAATGCCAACCCCAGCCTTGTGAAAACCTATTTTGGATTAGGCGACAACTTGCCAACAATTCTTTCCCAAATCACAAAAGACAATCATATTGGGGAGGCTGTTAAAGCCCTTAAGGGTTTAAGGATTATACGCCAAGACCCTTGGGAGTGTCTCATCTCCTACATATGTGCCACCTACAAGAACATTCCAGCCATAAAGAGGATGCTCAACAACCTTTCAAGAAGGTTCGGAGAAAAAACAGTGTTGGACGGCTATGCGCTTTACACTTTTCCAACAGCAGAAAAACTTGCTAAGGCAAGCCTAGAACAGCTAGCTGAGTGTGGTTTGGGCTACAGAGCCAAATATGTGGCTGAGGCTGCCAAAAAAGTTGCCGATGGCGAGATTGAAATTGAAGAGTTGAAAAAGAGGGGCTATGAGGAAGCCAGAGAAAGGCTTTTGGCTTTGAAGGGCGTAGGCCCAAAAGTAGCGGATTGCGTGGCACTTTTCTCCCTAGAAAAGTTTGAGGCTTTTCCAGTGGATGTCTGGATGAAACGCGTGATAGTGAGGCATTACGCAAACCATTTTGAGAGAGAATTCATCGAGAAAATTTCGCTTAAAAAATCGTTGACTAGGGCGGATTATGAGAAGCTTAGCCTTTTTGGACGGAGGTATTTTGGCGTTTATGCTGGCTATGCCCAAGAATATCTATTCCATTTTGAAAGAATAAAGGCTGGGCAGGACACGGGCTAGATTAGGTTTTTCTCTTTAAGGGTTTGCGCCGCCCAGTTTCCATGGGTCACAGCCATGGAGATGGCTTCTGAAATAAACCTCTGGACAATTGTGTAGTTGTGCAGTCTCACCTGTTCTGCAGCCTTTTGGAGTTTTGAGGCTATATCCCTAAAACCCTCAATTTGCGAAGCGTTAGCTGCAATATTTACCTCAACTATTAGGGCGTTGAGATAAGCCACCAACAATTTTTCCGCGCCGGCGATTTCCGCTTCGTCTTTTATTCCGCCCAGAAGCTCTAGGAGGCTTGAAGCCATGATAAGGCTTGTTTTAATCTTCTCAGCATAGTTGAAAACCGTCACAGCCCTTTTAACATCTTCCAAAGTTTTCATCTCTTTTTTCCGAAGAGGCTCTGGCACGCCACTTCTCCAATCTTTTCCGGACTTCTTCTTCAAGTCTTTCCTTGGAGATGAGGCGTCCGACAACTATGACTTCGTCGCCCAAAACTATGCTTGGGGTACTCATGATTTGGTGGGCGAGTCCCTCAACCAAGCCTTCCTGGGTGTTCATGTTAACTTCGCGGTACGGCAAACCAAGTTTTTTAGCGACTTCAATGGCTATTTGCTTTGCTGCTGGGCAACTTGAGCATGTTGGCATTGTGAAAACTTTGAGTTCCGGAGCTTTAAAGCCAAAGCCTTCCATAGTTCTAAATTAGCGGTGCAGCGTCCTTAAAATTGTTTTGATGCTGACGCCTCAAACACTGTAAAACTTAACCATTTTGGCTATGTTGGCACGCGCTTCAGCCTTTAGGCTGGATGACTGGGTTTTGAAGGCTTTCATGACATGTCCCCAGGAGCGGGCTTGGAGGCATCTCGCTATAAGCTTGGCTTCCAAGTCAACATCCAAGTCCATTCTGGCTTCGCCAGAGCACATAAAATGATGCTTCAAAAGCTGTTTAACTGCGTCGCATGCCCCCTCGTAGGCGAGGTTTCCATCAGCATACTGAAGGAGACGTCCCCTCTGGGACTGGGACAAGTTTAAGGTTTCCATGCTTGTCCAAACCTGCTTTTTAAGAAGCCTTGCAGCCACTTTAGGTTCAAGGTTAAAATAGGTGTCTGGAAGAGCCTCCACAAGCCTAAGCTTAAACTCCCTATGAATTTCTCTGATGGTGCTTTCCACCTGCTTATTTAATGGTTTGACGACTATGACGCTGAACTCTCCGGAAGCCACATTCCTCATTGGACTTATGTGCACCGGCATGAACCCGTTTTTAAGCCAGAAGTCCACAAGCTCAGGGTTTGCCCCAAAACTTGCCCCAACCCATTCAAAACCTTCTTGGGCGGCTTCCTCGCAAAGCCTTTTTAGGGCTAGGCTTCCCAAACCTTTGCGCATAAGCTCGGGATGGGTTGCAATCCTAACAACTCTCAAACCCCTAAGCTTTGAAAAATCCCTATGGTGTGGATTATACTTCACAATGCAGGATGGGATAAGATGTCCCGATGGAGGCTTGCCTGTTAAAACTTGCTCCACAAGCTCATCGCTCATTCTTCCTTCTTCGTCAACCTGCAAAGCCACAAGAACCTTGCCTGAACGCGAAAAAACCGCCCTTGCCGAGTGGTGGGGTGCATCCCCAAGAATTAGCAGGTCGTCTGGTCTATTCCTATAGTGGGCGAGAACGTATATGCCTACAAACTGGCGGAGGTGCTCTTCGTCCTTGTCAAACCACAAGTCTAGGTTTGGCTCAGCGTAGACGCATTCCTCAAGGCTTATTTGTTCGCCTTCCAGTTCTGCTGGCTCTGCGTTTAGAAGCAGTGTCTCATAAAGCCACTTTTCAACGGGGTCTTCTGGGGCGTATCTTATTGGTTCTTTAAGCTCAATAATGTAGGGCTTAACATCTTCAAGCCTCTCAATGGTTTTTAGGAATCTTAAGGAGAAGCCTCTTCCGGCGCCTTCGTAGCCATGCACCGTTGAGGCGAAAACAGCCTTTGGAAATTTTTCCGCTATTTGGAATAGGAGCGAAACGTGGATTCCCCCAGCTTCGTCAACCAAGATCGCGTCGGCGTTTTCTCCCAAAGTCTTGTATGGCGGAATAAACTCCAAAACTCCGCGCTTGCATGTCAGCCGGTAGGTTAAGTCGTTTATGCGTTCGCTTCTAACCCGTTCGCCTATTGATGAAAGCCCCTTCTCAGCCATCTCAAAAACCGTTTGGGTTTCCTCGCAAGCGGGAGCCGTGACAATTATCTTTTCAAAACCTAGGTACATGAGAGCGGCTGCTCCAAGTCCCAGAAGGGCGGATTTTCCCCTCCCACGGTTGGATGTCAAAACCATTATACCCCTCTTCTTGCTGGCAAGCAACTCGAAAGCCCGTAGGGCTTCCATCTGCTCCCGAGTCAGCACTTGCCCAAAAATTGGCTGGGGGATTTTGCTTCTCTTCGGTGGAATGGGCTTCTCTCTAACAATTTTCGGCGGGTTTAGGAGGTTTCCCTTGACAATTTTCCAGTTTTCAAGAATCCAGACGCTGGGGTCTTCGAGAATCTTCCTCACAAAAAGTCTTTCAAACCTGTTTTTCAAGTCCTGCATGCTGTATGGCGGGGAAGCCAGCTTATAATGGATGCTTGTGCGCCATGGTTTTTCAGCCTTCAAGTCGAGATTGTAAAGCGCCGCCAGTCCTCCGCCCCGAACGGTTTCTATCAGGCGTCCCAAATCGTTTGGTCTGGCTCCAGCGCTCATGTCGAGGATTAGGACGTCGTTGGTTGTCCCCATAATTCTGTGTGTATCCTCAAAAGTGTGGTGCCTAACATTAGCCATTGGATACGCCGTTCCCTCAAGCTTCTCAACCAACTCTTTGAAGGCTTTTGCTTCACCTTCCTCATCGCTATGCACAAAAACAACTTTTTCTTCGCCGCCGCCCCTAAGCACATGATGCCTCAAAACGACATAAGCCAAAACTTCTGAGGCATTTTCGCCGCAAACAACGAGGAGTCTCCTATGAAAGGCTCTTAAGGCTTCCTTCATCATATCTGTTAAGGCCCGCTCAACTCTAAGTTTATCCTCAGCGCCCATTTGAACCCACGCACCTCTCTAAGCTTTGCAAAGCTCAATAGATGTGGAAAAGCGTCAGCAACAAATATTCCAGCTGCAAATTCCTAAAAAGGATTCTCGTGCAAAATCATCTTTTAACCGTAAAACTTTCATAATGGCGCAACAAATTCTATCAACCGTGGGGCCCGTAGCTCAGCTAGGTTAGAGCGACAGGCTCATAACCTGTTGGTCGCCGGTTCAAATCCGGCCGGGCCCACCTTTGCCCACGTGAAATTTAAGTTTTCAGCTTTTTAACTAGGGCAGCTGTTCTTTTCCCAAGTTCGCGGCAGTATTCTAGCTCCTCTTTGTCTGGCTTTTCAACGGCTGCCGCGCCATAATGCTTGTCGTCTGCTCTTCCCTGAACTATCATTCCATGGATGAGCATGGCTTTTAATATGGACAACAGTGTTGTTTCTGCCCCTGTGGCTGTTCCGCCAGAACTTGTGAAGGCTGCGCCCACTTTACCCTCAAGCTTGCCGTGGATTTTCACAGACTCGTCTATTAAAGCCTTAAGCTTAGCGGACATTTGCCCATAATATGTTGGAGAACCCATTATGATGCCGTCAGCAGCCAACAAATCCTCAAGGCTTGTTTGGTCAACCTTTTTTACGGCTACCTCGACGCCTTCCACCTGCTTTGCGCCTTCAGCCACTGCGAAAGCCATCTTCTCAGTGTTCCCGGTCTTGGAGTCGTAAACAATAAGGATTTTCGCCATACACGCACCAGCCAACCACGGCAAACTCTCATTTTAAAGGGCTTCAGCTTTAAATTTTGCTGGTCAAGGGCGAATAGAAGATTCTTCCATAAGCTATAAGAAGCCAAAACGTGCTAAATTTCTGGGGAGAATGGTGGAGCCTTTTTAGAGGGGAGAAAGGAGAGAAGGGAGAAAATCAAAACTCCACCATTCTCCCCATCATCCTTCCATGCGTATCTCCAATGTTGCTTTTAAACTTTTCCTTCCATCTCGAATTAAACCCGTATTCTGTTGCAAGGTCCTCTGCACCGCTTGCCTTATTTCCGCCTTCCCATGCATGGCTTTTGCCTTTACTTTCGGCTTTTCGCCATTTCCCCTATGATTTCGTCAACAGTCATTATTTTTGCGTTGTAAACATACTCCAAATAACGCAAGCCTTGCTCATGATCCTCTTGTGTAAAGGCTTCTACGCCGTCCTTTGCAACAATTATTTTGTAGCCTCTGAAGAAGGCGTCTGCAGCAGTATGTCTAACACAAATATGTGTGTGTAAACCGCCCAAAATCACTGTTTTTACGCCTTCGCCGTTGTATAGGCTTCTTAGAAGCGGGTCCAAGCCAGTCTCATAAAAGCCGCTGTAGGTTCGCTTCTCTACAACAAAATCCTTCTCCGACGGCTTAAGCTCCGGAATAACCTCAGCGCCCTTAGTGCCCTTTATGGCGTGGGCTCCCCAGCGGTGGACAACCTCAAAATCGTTGGGATAGTGTGCATCATTACTGTAAATGACTGGGATGCCGTGCCTGCGGGCTGCCTCAACAAGCCTCTTAAGATTCGGAATTATGTTCTTAGCCCTTTCACACTTCAAGTCGCCAGTGACAAAATCATTAAGCATGTCAATTATTATGACAGCCGCCCTTTCCAGCATACCCCTCAGCCCAACATAATGTTTAACACTGCAATAATATTTAAAGAAGTTTATCTCATCGCCCAGCTTCTAGATTGTACCAGTCGTCTGTGAATTTTTCTGAACCATGCTCCTTTACAAGCACGGTGTCCTCTATGCGGATTCCGCCAAAACCTACAATGTATATGCCTGGCTCAACGGTCACCACATTGCCAACTGCCAGCCTATCCTTGCTTTGTTGGCTTAGGGTTGGCGGTTCATGCACTTCTAAACCTACGCCATGCCCTAGGCTGTGGACGAAGTGCTCGCCGTATCCAGCCTCCTCAATGACTTTTCTTGCTTTTGCATCTATGTCCTTTGCCTTTACCTTGGGTTTTATTGCTTGGACTGCACTTTGCTGGGCTGTTTTCACTATTTCGTAGAGGCGTTTCTGTTTTTCTAGTGGCTTTCCAGCCACCAGCGTTCTCGTCATGTCTGAACGGTAATAGCGGTAAGAGGCGCCTATATCCACAACAACCAAGTCGCCTTCGTGGATCTCCCTATCCGTGCAGCCTCCATGGGGATAGGCTGAGCGCACACCAGAAGCCACTATAGTGTCGAAGGCTGTCCCCCAAGAACCCTTCCTTCGCATGGCATATTCTATTTCAGCTGCCACCTCATACTCGCGCACCCCTGGCCTTATGAATTCATAAGCGGCTTTCATCCCTTCGCATGTGAGTTCTCCAGCCTTACGCATAAGCTCAATTTCTTCAGCATCTTTAACCTTACGGAGCTCCCAAACAAGCTTGCCTTGAGGTTTAAGTTTAGCCTTGCCCCGCAGAAACTTTGCTAAACCACGATAATTTTCGAAGGTCAATGCGTCGAAAGCAAGCTTTCTTATTCCATAATCCTTTACTTGGGCGGCAACCTTCGCCGCCAAGTTTTCATCACGCCTAACAAGCTCAACGCGGAAACCTTTGCCCTCGGCTTTCGCCTGCTCATAGTTTACGCCATAAACATAAAGGATGTTCTCGCCATCCCTTGGGAATAAAAGGCATGTGGCTCCTGGGAAGCCAGCAAAATATAGCATGTTCGCCTCGTTTGCTATTAGAAAGCCGTCAAAACCCTTCTCCTCAAAGGCTTTCTTTTTTAGGGCGTCTACCCTTTTCAAGGCTTTTCACCCTTTTGAAGAGAGTATGTGCTGCTTGTTTGGCTTATAAAATGTTCCATAAATTTTGAGGCTTTAAAAGTGGTGGAAGGCTTAAGTTTTAGCCGCCACTAACAATCGACATTAAGATTACATGGTCTCCATGCTTAAGCTTTGTTTCCACACCGCCGCTAAGCTGGTTTAGCAGGTAGCCATTAACCGTGATGATAAAGCTTTGTTTCACGTCTGAACCGCCGGGTTCATAGACGGCTTTACGGAAGGGCTCGCCATATTTTTCAGCAAGCATGGAAAGCAAATCTGCCAGCGAGGCGCCTTCAGCGATTTCTAGCTCCTCTTCTCTACCGCTGCGGATTATCTCCTTAATGTGCCCAATGTATTCGACCTTAACCCTCAATTTCGTTAGCCCCGCTTCTACGGATAAATGGTGTAGAATTTTCTTATATTTGTTTCTTGAAAGCTTTCCGAATAACCATTTATATGCTTTCCATTAATGTAGTTTTGGTGCATTCGCCTTGTTCGACATGAAATTGCTGGAAAAAATTCAACGCGAAAAGGAGCGCTGGGAAAAGGAGACGGTGGCAAAAAGCCTTCAAAGGCTTCCAGAGCGTGGCGAGTTTTTAACCAGTTCTGACATACCAGTGAACCGCCTTTACACACCAGCAGACATTGCCAATCTTAACTATTTTGAAGCGCTGGGTTTTCCGGGGGAGTATCCTTTCACTCGCGGTGTTTACCCCACCATGTACCGGGCTCGCTTTTGGACCATGAGGCAGTATGCCGGCTTTGGCACCGCTGAGCAGACGAACCAGCGTTTCAAATACTTGCTAAGTCAGGGGCAGACCGGGTTAAGCGTAGCCTTTGACTTTCCAACACAGGTGGGTTATGACTGTGACCACCCCATGGCAAGGGGAGAGGTGGGCAAGGCAGGCGTCAGCGTAAGCACATTAAGGGATATGGAAATTGTTTTTGACGGAATCCCATTAGACAAGATTACAACTTCTATGACGATTAATGCCCCGGCGGCTGTTTTGCTTGCCATGTACATTGTTGTTGGGGAAAAGCAGGGGGTACCGCAAAGCGTGCTTGATGGCACTGTTCAGAACGACATTTTGAAGGAGTATGTTGCAAGGGGCATGTATATTTTTCCGCCAAAACCCTCCATGCGCCTAGTAACAGACATTTTTGAGTACTGTGCCAAAAACGTGCCTAAATGGAACACTATAAGCATAAGCGGCTACCACATTCGGGAGGCTGGCGCAACGGCGGTCCAAGAAATAGCCTTCACCTTTGCCAATGCCATAGCCTACGTGCAAGCAGCCATAGACCGAGGCTTAGATGTTGACAGGTTTGCTGGTAGGCTCTCCTTCTTTTTCGCAGCGCACAACAACTTGTTTGAGGAGGTTGCCAAGTTTAGGGCTGCTAGGCGTTTGTGGGCTAAAATAATGCGGGAACGCTTTGGAGCCAAAAACCCAGCCTCTTGGATGCTGCGTTTCCACACGCAAACCTCTGGGGTTTCGCTTACGGCTCAGCAACCCCTAAACAACATCATCCGCGTAACCATTCAAGCTTTGGCAGCAGTTTTGGGCGGAACCCAATCATTGCACACAAACTCTTTTGATGAGGCTTATGCCTTACCCAGCGAGCAAGCCGTCGCCATAGCGCTTAGAACCCAGCAGATAATAGCCTACGAAAGCGGTGTAGCAGACACAATAGACCCGTTGGGCGGCTCCTATTATGTAGAGTACTTGACAAACCAGATTGAGGAGAAAGTAGCCCAATACTTAGAGCGGATAGACGAGTTGGGCGGGGCTGTTGCAGCCATAGAAAAGGGCTTCATGCAAAGAGAAATAATGGAAAGTGCTTATCGCTATCAGAAGGAGGTGGAAAGCAAAAAACGCATAGTTGTGGGCGTTAACGAGTTTGTAAGCGAGGAGAAAACACCCATCAAAATTTTGCGGATAGACCCTGAAATTGAGAAAACGTTGGTTAAACGCCTAAACGAGGTGAAGAGGCAGAGAAACAACACAAAAGTCAAGGAAGCCCTAGACAATCTGCGGAAGGCTGCGGAGAAAGAGGACGTAAACTTGATGCCCTTCATAATTCAGGCTGTTAAGGAATACGCCACTCTAGGCGAAATATGCGACACCCTACGCGAAATTTTCGGAGAGTACAAACCGCCATCCATATTCTAGTCCTAGCCAATAACAAAAAGCGGGTCGCCCTCGCTCACGGAGACACCTTCAGAAACAAGGATTTCGCGAACCGTTCCAGCCACCGGCGCCGTAATCTCATTTTCCATTTTCATGGCTTCCAAAATGCATAGGACTTGTCCAGCCTTGACTTGCTCGCCCTTGCCAACTTTTATGGATATTATCTTTCCAGTCATCGGCGCCGTAACAGTTCCAGAAACCGCTTGCTTCGGCTTCGCTACTCTTAATGCCGGCGCTGGAAGTGCCTGCTCCATTGCTTGCGGAACAGCCAGCCTAGCCAAAGTGGGCGTTTTAAACTCCACCTTGAAGGTTGCCTCTTCAACCCTAACCGTGAAGGGTTTTGTTTTGCTAATATCCTGCAAAGATACGGCATACGCCTTGTCGCCAACCTTTATTTGGAGTTCTTTTCCAAGCTGAAATTCGCCGTTTGAAACCTCCACATGGAGGGATTTGTCTCCAAGCTTTACTGTGAAAGCCTTTTCACCAGTTTTTGAAACTTCGATTCTCAAAGGCTTTCCGTTTACAAAAATATCATATGTTGGCAATTTACCCACCATGCTCGGCTAGGTTTTGCCTTCCAGCCAAAACCCAAGGCGAAATTCCACGCTTAGCCCTTTGAAGGGTTAGGGCTTTCACCTCGCTTAGGCTTGTTGTGCAGGCTGCGACTGCTGCAGAAATCGCTGCCACTTGCTCCAGTTCCGACAGCCTTTCAGGCGGCACGCCTATTTTTGCTTCTTCTTTTTTGGCTTTCCGTTTTTTGAAGAATTCTGGGGCTATGGCTGGAAACAAAGCGTACGTTAGCATGTCCTCCTCGCTTTCAATGTAGGGCTTAACCTCGTCTGGAATCTTGTCCAAGGCTGGTTCAAGGAGGTCTGCCGGGCGGCAATTTATTGGTTCCTCATCGCCGATAATGAGCCTCTTAACCTCCTCGTCTATGGGGGCTGGAGGCTGCCCATAAAACCCCTTAACATAGTCCCTAATCTCCTTTGGCACTATGCTGTAACGTTTTCCAGACAAAACGTTGAGCACTGCCTGGATGCCGACAAGCTGGCTTGTAGGCGTAACCAGCGGGGGATAACCAAGCTCCTTTCGCACTCTCGGAACTTCTTCGAGGACCTCCTTAAGCCTGTGAAGGGCGTTCTGCTCCCTCAACTGTTCAAGAAGGTTGGAGAACATTCCGCCCGGAATCTGGTGAACCATTATGGAGGGGTCAACCCTTTCGGCTTTGGGGTCTATAAGCTCTAAGGGGTCGTAGTACTTTTCCCTAAGCTCTCGGAAGTATTCTGCAATCTCTTGGAGAAGACTCATGTCGAATCCCGGGTCGTAAGGTGTTCCCTTCAACGCTGCAACAACAGACTCCACTGGCGGTTGGGATGTGCCCCAAGCCAGTGGCGAGAAGGCTGTGTCTATTATGTCTACTCCAGCTTCGCATGCCCGAAAATAGGTCATCATAGCCATTCCGCTGGTGCAGTGGCAGTGGAGATGCACTGGCAAGCCAACCTCCCTTTTTAGGGCTGTTATAAGTTCGTAGGCTGGTTGGGGCGCAAGCATCCCAGCCATGTCTTTAATGCATATGGAGTCACAGCCAAGCTCAGCCAGCTTTTTGGCAACAGCCACATAATACTCTATGGTGTGGACTGGGCTTATGGTGTAGCATATGGTGCCCTGCGCATGCTTGCCCACTTTTTTAACGGTTTTTATGGCGACTTCCATGTTTCGGACATCGTTTAGGGCGTCAAAAACTCGGAATATGTCTATGCCATTTTCAGCCGCTTTCTCAACAAATTTTATGACAACATCATCCGGATAATTCCTATAACCAACAACATTCTGCCCTCGCAAAAGCATCTGCAGTGGCGTTCGCTTTATGTGGCGCTTTAATTGGCGGATTCTCTCCCATGGGTCTTCGGCTAAGTAGCGTATGCAAACGTCGAAGGTGGCTCCTCCCCAAACCTCCATAGAGAAAAAGCCTACACTATCCATTTTCTCAGCTATTGGAAGCATGGACTCTGTCCGCATTCTGGTCGCCATCAACGACTGGTGGGCGTCGCGAAACGTTGTATCCGTAATCTTAATGGGTTTTAAAGCCATAAATCGCTGCCTCTTTGAGGATTTTGAAGATGGTTAAGCTACTATTAATCTGTGATGGTTAGATTCAAGTTCTTTTTAGATTATTTGCGTTCATATTTCTTTTCAAGCCATTGGACAGCGAAGTTAACGAAGTCTTCGGCGTCGAAAAGGTAGGATTGGGCTTCTCCAACCTTTCCGACACATCCTCTACCGGAAGCAAAATATTCTCTTGGTATTGCCTCAAAGTATTCACGAGCATTCGGCAGAACATTTCCACAAGTGTCAAATTCTTCAATCTCAACCCAAACTTTTCTGCCCTCATGTAATATTGGCACTTTATAGCGTATGACAAGTTTGTTGGGTACTCTGGCTAAGTGTTCTGCGTAATGCAAAAGTGTGATTGAGTTGAAAGGCGCGCCGAGGAGCAAGACTTTGCCATTAGCCTCGCATAACTTGGCAAAGGGTGAGCCTGGTCCATAACCATATTGAAGGGGATGGTTTTCAGTTAGCCACTTTGCTTTGGCACCGGCAGCCGCACATGAGGCTTCTGGATTGGCACTTCTGTAGGCACCCGGCCATGTTCGTAGGTACTCGGTTAATATGCTCCATCTTCTATGTGCTCGAGAAGTGGCTGGATTAAAGGGAGGAAACTCCTCTAGGTATGCTCTTTGCCACTCCTCCGGCCATTCTGCAAATACGTAGGGTGCTTCCCAAGGCGAGTCTTCCCAGCCTACATACATCATTAATGTCCCTTCATTGCCTAAGACTTCTAGCAAGGCTTGTATGACAACATCTGGACCGCCCACAACCCAGCCAACAGCCTTGACGGAAGCATGAAGCATTAGCGTATCCCCTAAAGCCACTCCAAGCCTTTTCAAATCTGCCACTAGTCTGCTCTTTGTTATTGGAGGGACTCCGCTTTTTATCGGCTGTTCTCCCATATCCAACACCATTTATAATGGGATGTTTGCATGCTTTTTGGATGGTCTAGGCTCCCGTTTTGTGCTCAACATTTCAAGAGCACTAATCAACTTTGGCCTTGTTTCAGCCGGCTCAATAACATCGTCAATGTAGCCCTTCTGCGCCGCCACATAGGGGTTTGCAAACTTCCGCCGGTAATCACTGACAAGCTCTAGGCGTTTCTGCTCGGGGTCTGGGGCTTCGGCAATCTCCTTACGGAAAATTATGTTTATGGCGCCTTGGGGTCCCATGACGGCGATTTCGGCTGTTGGCCAAGCATAGTTTATGTCTCCGCCAGAATGTTTTGAGCCCATGACGTCGTAGGCTCCGCCATAAGCCTTGCGCAGTATAACCGTTATTTTTGGAACCGTTGCTTCACAGTAGGCGTAAAGCAACTTTGAGCCGTGGCGGATTATGCCGCCGTGTTCTTGCTCTATGCCCGGCAAAAAGCCTGGCACGTCCACGAAGGTTATTATTGGTATGTTGAAGCAGTCGCAGAAACGCACGAACCTCGCGGCTTTTGTGGAGGAGTTTATGTCCAAGGCTCCAGCATAGTAGGCGGGCTGGTTGGCGACTATGCCAACCACATGCCCATTCAGCCTTGCGAAGCCTATGACTATGTTTGGCGCCCACAGCGGCTGAACTTCGAAGAATTCGCCGTTGTCGACGACGCGGTGGATTATCTCCTTAACGTCGTAGGGCTTGTCCGGGTCGTCTGGCATTATGCGGGCTAGTTCCTCGTCTGTCCGGTTTGGGTCGTCTCCCGTTTCCATGTAAGGCGGGTCTTCAAGGTAGTTGCTGGGCAAGTAGCTCAAAAGCTTCTTAATTATTTGAATGCAGTGTTCCTCATCTTTTGCTATAAAGTGGGCCACACCACTGGTTTGGCTGTGAACCATTGCTCCGCCAAGCTCTTCGAAGGTGACCTCCTGTCCCAAAACTGTCTTAACCACGTCTGGTCCAGTTATGAACATGTAGCTTGTCTTATCCACCATAATGATGAAGTCTGTTAGGGCTGGCGAGTAGACTGCGCCGCCGGCACATGGTCCCATGATGGCGGAAATTTGTGGTATGACGCCTGAAGCCATAACATTGCGGAAGAATATGTCGCCATAACCAGCAAGGCTTGCAACACCTTCCTGGATGCGTGCCCCTCCAGAATCGTTTAAGCCTATTACTGGCGCGCCAGTCTTCATGGCTAGGTCCATGAGTTTGCAGACTTTCCTTGCGAACATTTCGCCTAGTGAGCCGCCGAAAACCGTGAAGTCCTGCGAGAAAACATAGACAAGTCTTCCATCTATTGTTCCATAGCCCGTTACAACGCCGTCGCCTAGGTATTTGCGTTCAGCCATGCCAAAATCGGTGCACTGGTGGACTACAAACTGGTCAAGCTCGTTGAAGCTTCCCGGGTCTAGGAGGAGGTCTATGCGTTCTCTGGCTGTAAGCTTGCCCTTGGCGTGTTGCTCCTCAATGCGTTTAAGTCCACCGCCGAGTTTGGCTTGCTCCCTCATTTCCCTTAAACGCTTAATCTTCTCCTCAACGGTTGGTTCTCTAATCTCCACCACAACTGACACCTTCCAGCTTGCTAGAATATGTGGGGGGCAATCAGTATTTAGGATATATGCAGCCCCGCCCAGAAAATTATATCTCATTTAACAGCTTTTAGCTCAGAGCTGGAAAGGAGCGCGCATGCGTGATGGAGCAAAATCCGGTTATTCAGACGCTGCTGAGCCACAGGTCCATTCGCAAGTATAAGGAGGAAATGCCCCCAGAAAATGTTATACGCACCATTGTTAGGGCTGGGCAACAGGCGCCTTTCGCCTCTCAAGCCTACAGTATACTATTGTCGCGGGATAGGGAGCGCCACCCCTACAAGGCACCTCTGCTATTCACTATATGCGTTGACTATTACAAGTTTGAGAGAACTATGGAGAAGCGGGGCTGGAAAATGGTCACCAACGATTTGGTGCTGCTTTTCTTCGGGATTCAAGATGCCGCCTTAATGGCTGAAAACATGGTTATCGCCGCCAGAAGCCTAGGCTTGGGAAGCTGCTTCCTAGGAGGTGCCATGTTTCAAGCTGAAAAGATAGCAGAAGAATATCAGTTGCCAGAAAGGGTTTTTCCCCTCGTGCAGCTTGTTATGGGCTACCCAGCCGAAGACCCTCCGCCAAGACCAAGATACCCGCTAGGGTTCACACTTTTTGAGGGAAAATATCCAGAACTCACGGACGAGATGGTTTATGAAGCCATGAAGGTTATGGATGAGGGCTACCTAGCCCAAGACTATTATAGGCGGTTAAAAGCCAAAATACCGCTAGAAGATGGACGCCCAGACCCCTACACCTACGAGAATTACAGTTGGACAGAGCACATATGCAGAAAATGGGGACAATGGTATCCCGACCCAAAAGTGCTGCTGGAACAGCTGGAAAAGCGGGGATTCCACATAACAGAGAAGAAAAGGTAAATGCATGAAACCCGCACAAGAAATGTTTATATCTGCATAATGATTTTTTACTGTTTTCAAGGCGATGAAGCTCGCCTTTAACCGCCCTCGCTTCTTTTGCGCGGGGGCTGATAGCTTCTACCCATTGTTAAAAGGCGTGTAGGTGGGTATTGGGTTGCGGGAGGCGGGGCGGTTAACGCTTTTGGCGGATAGGCAGTCCACGGACTTGTGGGTTAGGCGGGTTATTGATTATGTTTTTAATAGGCAGAATGAGGATGGAGGTTACACTTTCTGTCAAGGCACTGAATCAAATGCGCAAGACACCTACTATGGGCTGGCAATTTTGGATTTGCTGGGTGCATCCTTCCCAAATGTTGAAAGGACTGTTGAGTGGCTTCAGGTTTTTGTTCCAGACAGCCTTTACTCGCATTATTATGTGGCTAAAGCTCTCAAACTTTGCGACAAAGAGCCAAATAAGAAACTTCTGAGAAAGTTTATACTTTCCATGCCCATCGTTAATGGCGAGTTCGGAACCGTTGATGTTTACGCCGAAGTCGCCTCAGAGTTTCTTTCCATCTTTATGGTGATAGAGCTTGCCGACATGGTTGATGTGGAAATTAACCGCAAGAAAATTGTAGATTGGCTGCTGAGCTTTAAGAATAACGACGGCGGTTTCGGCGCGCATGAGCATTCAAATCTAAATTCAACTTATCATGCTGTGGCTTCGCTTTCTAAATTGGGCTATTCAATCAATTCGCTAAGAGACACTCTTGAATATGTACGGGCATGCGAGAAGCCCTATGGAGGCTTCACAGTTGTGCCCAACGGAGCAACACCATACATGGAACACATATACTATGGAACATCAACGCTTAATCTGCTAGGCGAACGCTTACGATATCCAAAACAAACAGCCGAGCTCGTTCTGAAATGCCAAAATGCAAATGGGGGATTTGCAAGGTCAGACCTCGGCATATCCACTTTCGAGGACACATTCTACGCCGTAAGCGTACTGCAAACAATCAGCAAACAATGGTGAACACGCATGAGCGCGGATGTAACATATTTCCGCATCGAAAGAATGGTTAGAAGTGATGCAGAGTGCTTTCTATGCGCACTAGAAGACGAAATCGAGAGAAAATACATTGACGCCTATCTATTAGAGCTTGTTATGGATGCAAAAGCAAGAGAAAAACTCGTTGAAGGCGGAGGATTCTGCAACCACCACTTCTACAAGATGCTAGCAGTTGCAACAAGACCAGATAGCTCCGACGGCCACGGAATAGCCCTAATCTCCCAAAGCGTCATAGAAAAAATTATTCAGGATTTACAGAAACAAAGAAAGCGTGGCAAAGAGGTTTTCCGCCAAACAATAGAGTGCCCAGCATGCGCTCACGTAGCCAATCTGATGGAAATCTATAATAGGAAAATCGTGGAACTGCTTTGTTCGCGTAATGAAGAGTTTCTCAAACTCTTTAGGAGCTCTAAAGGTCTCTGCATTCCACATTTCGCCTTATTACTTAAAATGATAAAGGACACGATGGGTGGTCAAAGTCAAGAAATCATTAAAACCATAATTGATGTTGAAGAGAAAAACTTCAGCCAACTAAAATCAGAACTTTCAGAATACATTAGAAGGCAAAGCTACGAGTTTTCAGACAAAGACCGCAAAGCAGTAGAGGACGTGCTGTTAAAGAGTGTTCAAAAAATCGTCGGCAGGCGGGGAATAAAGCATGACAATGCTTAACGGAGTGGAGGGTGTATAAACAGGAAATGTTTAGCCGATTAGTTTTTGGTAAAAAGGGCGAGCCCGCTGTTTTGGAAGCTTTTCTGGATAAATCAGCTTATGAACGGTTCAGAGATTATGTGATGAAGAATCGCCTAAGCGAAAGCGACGCGGTCGTGAAGATTCTGGAACGCGGGATGGCTAATTATTGGCTGTTCGAATTTAAGCAAATGAAGGCAAGCTATATGCGCATAAAGAAGCTATTCGAGGAATTAAAAAAGGACAATGAGCTTCTGAAAGCCATGCAAATGGAGAATGAGCGGCTAAAAAATATTCTGGAGAAAGCAGATTTGAAGGGTTGAGAAATGAAGATTAAGGGGAATCCTCTGCGTGATGACGGACATCAAAAACGTCGAAATGACCTCATAGGCGCCTTAGAGGCTATTGAAAGCCGCGAAAAAGTTCATATAAAGGTCACAATTCCATATGAAACCGCCGAGAGGGTAAGGCTTTTTCTGAAAGAGAAAGGGATACTTGAAGGTCAAGGTATTCCATTGCTTATCCAATATGGTCTTTCAAGTGAAAGTGAAGAAGAATTGGAGAGGCTTAAACGTGAAATGAATTCAAAGGCTGCTCATAACTTGTGGGGCGAATATGCTGTTATGAAGTTTAAAGCTTACGAGTATCTTATGGAGAACAAAGCCATGGTTATGAGGCTTTCTAACATGCTATATGAAAATAGGCTCTTGAAAAGAAGACTCCAACTGAAAGGCTTACAAAAGCTTATTCCTAAGGATGAATGGGACGGTTGGGATGAATCGGTTATAGACAGCTACTACCACAAATATGTCTTTGGAAAATCACCACCAGCTCCGCACGGGAAGCTAAAATGAAAACCCGAAAAAATATGGCGAAAACGAATTCATCGTATGAAGGGAAAACTGTAAAAATCACAGAAGTTCGCACCTACACGCCGCTCAGCCATGATTATGCTGATTTATTCGCGAATCTGGTTGCCGCCTTAGAGTTATGTGCAGCAACCGGGGAACTTTGGGAGATATGGGAAGATAAACTTAAGGATGAGAATTCAAAACAGCTTCTGCAACGCATGATCATCATCCTCTCCAGATATTTGGGATATCCCGAAGGAAGAGCCTTCAGCCTATACCAGCATAGGGGAAAACGCGAATTTCTTGAAATGGCGAAAGAAATACGCGACATTGGAAAGGAGCTGGAAACAATTTCTATTAACAAAAATGGTCTTAAAAGTTTGGAGAGAATTGAAAAGAAGCTTAATCAGTTGGCTAAAAATTGTCGCATGGAAATTGAACGCTTAGCAAAAACGGAGACCATTGAATATGGCCAGTAGGCTGTTGTAGAATACATAAATTTGAAAGCTGAAGTGGATTGTTTACTGTAGAAGAGGGTTTAGGGCTTCCTTAACGCTTTATTTTTAGGGATAGATCTCCGGCAAAAACACGCCTTGTGGAGCCGTCTTTAAGCTTTAAAATTAGTGCTCCGTCTTCGTCAACGTTGGAGGCTGTGCCTTCCAGCCTTTCGCCATCACCACGAACTTCCACTTCACAGCCTAAGAAAGAGGCGTAGCTTTTCCATTTCTCTAGTATGGGCATGAATCCTTCTTTCAAAAATTGTTGGTAGAGGCTTTCCATTTTCTCCAGCAAAGCCTTGAAAAGCTCTTCTAGGGAGATTTTTCTGCCTAAGGCCTTTTGGATTGAGGTGGCCGTTTCCCAAAGCTCTTTTGGAAACTCCTTCTCTACGTCGAGGTTGGCGTTCACGCCGATACCGATTATTACGTATTCCACTTTTTCGCCCACAGTCTTCATTTCTGAGAGGATGCCGCAAACCTTTCGACCATCAACTAGAACGTCGTTTGGCCACTTGGTTTCAGCCTTCAAGCCGTACATGTCGCGTAGGGTTTCAGCAACGGCTAGGCAAGCCAAAAACACGAGCTTAACAGTTTCGTGTGGCTTAAGTTTTGGCCTAAAAATTATTGAGAACCATAAGCCGCCCTTTGGTGAAATCCATTTTCTGCAAAGCCTTCCACGACCAGAGGTTTGGGTTTCAGCTATGGCAACTGTGCCTTCTGGAGCGTCGAGTTCCGCTAGTTCCTTAGCCCAGTCGTTGGTTGAACCGACCTCGTGGGCAAAGAAGATGCATTTTCCGATAAGCCTTGTTTTTAGTCCTTCTTGGAGTTTTTCCACTTTAATGCATGTTGGCAAGGTTATTTCTCTCCATATAAGACGAAGGCGCCTAAATAGAAAACCGCGTGTATAGTGGATGCCAGTATAAAGGAGACTGCGAAGCCCCAGTTGGCGATTATTATGCCGCTTAGGGCTAGGCTTGCCGACTCGCCTATGTGAAGCCCCATCATGAGCAAGCCAATATCAGTCCCATAAGACTCCTCTTCGCATATTTCTGATAGGATTCCCTCTTGTCCCACACTGTTCATTCCTTCAGCAAAGCCTACCGCAATCACAAGGGCGGCGGCGAGAATCGGGGTAGCGAAGCCAAGAAAAATGAGGGAAGCCGAATAGGCTATTCCGCTTATTAGGATAAGCCTCTTAACATCACGGCATCTTGAGAAAACGTATGAGGACAACCCCGCCATAAGAATCATGGCGCCAAGAATCAATCCAACGTCTTCCGTGGAAAAGTGAACGGTACTTAGAAAGTAGGGCATGACGTAACCGGAGCGAAAGCCGAAAGCTAAGCCCAGTGTAAAGAAGAGAAAGAGGAAGATTTTGAAAGTTCGCCCTTTCTTCCTAAAATCGAGAAAACGTAAGGCTTGTTGGACGTTAAACTCGCCCTTTTTCTCATCAATCAGCGTAAATGATAGGAGGAAACTCAAAACGCTAGGACGGCGCATAGAATCATTGTCCCTTCATATAGGATTAGGGCTGCCAGAAATCCCGCTATTAGGCTGCCCACGGCAAAGGCGACATAAACAACCGTTCTTAGGTTTACTAGGAGCCTCCAGTTTCCCTTGCTTCTTTCTAGGAGGTAAGCCCTATTAACAGCCCATATGGCGCCTTCCTTTGTTCCCTCTGCAACTTTTCCGAAGAGAAACTCCAATGGGGTGTGGGCGAAATAGTATATGAGGCTTGAGACTGCACCCAGAAAGCCGTTTGCCATGAAGAAGGGCTTTCTTCCAAAGAAGTCTGAAAAAGTGGCAAAGAACATTCTGCCCAGCTGCATTATTAGGGGCATGGATGCGAAAACAAAGCCTATTAGGACTATGTCTATGCGTCTCTCCTTCATTATCAATGGTATTACAACGCCAAGAACGCCGCTTGCGAAAGAGTGGAAACACTGGATGAGAAGGACTGTTTTCACAGGACGCAGAAAGCGCCAACCCCCAACGTGGATGAATGTGGTTTTCTTGGGCTTACTCCATCACGAGTTCTAGTAGGACACCTTTAGTGCTTTTCGGGTGGACAAAGGCTATTTTCTTCCCTTCGGCACCAGCCCTCGGCTTTTCATCAACAAGCATTACGCCTTTCTTTCTAAGCTCCTCTAAGGCTTTTTCGATGTCGTCCACTTTCACGGCTATGTGGTGTATGCCCTCACCCCGGCTTTCGAGGAATTTTGCGACTGGGCTTTCGCTTCCTAAAGGTTCTAAAAGCTCAATTTGGGTCTCGCCGCCACTGGAGAGGAAAGCCACCTTAACCTTCCGCTCCGTTAGGACGTGAACTCCCAAAAGCTTGAAGCCCAAAATGTCACGGTAAACGCCAATAGCCTCATCCAAATTTTTAACCGCCACACCAACATGGTCCATACCAATAAACATGTGCTATTCAACTCCCTTTCCTGCTTGAGGTTTAAATGCAATCGTCCTTCGTTATAAAAAAGTTTCTAGGCTATAACTGCCAAAACATCGCCTTTATTAACAACGGCCCCTTCAGAGACAAGGATTTCCTTGACAACTCCATCTTTTGGCGCCGCCACCTCGTTCGCCATCTTCATGGCTTCCAAAATGCATAGGCAATCTCCTTTTGAAACTCTTTGTCCAACACTGACCTTTAATGCTATAATCCTACCAGCTATGGGGGCTAAGACAACATCCTTTCCAATTGCAAGGCTTACCGTTGGCTTTTTAGCAATAGCGGAAGGCAGTTCAATCTTCATGGTTTCTGGCTTAAAAGTGAGGGTGGGATATTGAACCTCAAAGGTTTTCCCGCCAACCTTAACATGCATAATGTTTCCAGACAACCTCAAAAGTTCTGCTTGAACTTTTTCACTGTTTGTCTCTATGGAGAATTTTCCGCTTCCCGAATTGGCAAATTTAACCTCCACAGTTTTCCCGTTAACATCGACGAGGAAGGAGGAATTTTCCCTCTTCAAAACCTTAATTTTATGTGCCTTCTTATCCACCAAGACTTCGTAGATTTTCAAATGGTTCGCCTCAGCCCCCTAATTCTGCCAGCAGTCTTCCAAAGGGAAACTCCCCTTCTTTCGCGCCCTAAGGTTAGCGCCTTAATTTTGGCTTCGCTTGTTTGGTTAGCCAATACAGCTGTGAGTGCGGCTATTTCCTCCTCTGTTAGGGCTTTCTCCGGGAGAAGCTTCCCGATTCTCTCGTCGACAAAGTTTATGTGAATGTCACCCTTTAGAAAGTCTTCATCCTCCATTATTCGCTTGTGAAGGGGGATTGTGGTTTTAACCCCCTCTATTACGAATTCTTCTAGGGCGTTACGCATCCTCCTTATAGCTTCTTGGCGGTTTAAACCCCAGACGGCGAGCTTTGCAATCAACGGGTCGTAGAAAACCGATATCGTATAGCCAACATAAAGGTGTGTGTCAACCCTTACGCCTGGACCACCCGGCAACCGCAAATCTATAACCGTTCCCGGTGATGGGGTAAAGTTGTTGTAGGGGTCTTCAGCGTTTATTCTGCAGTTTATGGCGTGCCCACGAATTTTAATGTCTCTTTGGCTGTAGGCGAGTTTTTCTCCAGCGGCAATTCTTATCTGCTCTTTAACTATGTCTATGCCAGTCACCATTTCAGTGATTAGGTGCTCCACCTGAAGCCTTGTGTTCATCTCCAGAAAGTAATAGTTGCCACTTTGGTCAACGAGGAATTCGACGGTTCCGGCATTAACATAGTTTATGGCTTTTGCGATTTCTATGGCTGATTTGCCCATCTCCTTCCGAAGTTCTGCCGTCAAGAACGGCGAGGGCGTCTCCTCAATGAGTTTTTGGTATCGCCTCTGGATTGAGCATTCCCTCTCGCCTAGGTGGATGACTCGTCCTCTCTTGTCGGCTAGTATTTGGAATTCAATGTGCCTCGCCCTTGGAAGGAACTTTTCAACATAAATTTCGCGGCTTCCAAAGGAGGATTCCGCCTCCAAGGCGGCGGTTTCCAAAACTTGGCGCATCTCATCTCCGTCTTTAACAAGGCGCATGCCCTTCCCGCCGCCTCCATAGACAGCCTTAACCAAAACTGGATAGCCAACCTTTTCGGCTATTTCAATGGCTTCTTCTGGGCTTTTGGCTGGGTTTAGGCTTCCGGGGATAACTGGCACTCCAGCCTCGGCTGCAGCCTTCCGAGCCTCAACTTTGTTCCCCATTCTTTTTAGAACTTCGGCTGGAGGGCCTATAAACTCCAAGCCGTTTTCTGCGCATGCCTCTGCAAAGGCTGGAATTTGCGATAGAAAGCCGTATCCCGGGTGGACGGCTTCACAGCCAGATTTTTTGGCTGTTTCAATTATTTTCTCTATGTTTAGGTAGCTTTGGCTGGGCTCTGCTGCGCCTATAAAGTGGCATTCATCAGCGTACTGTACATGAAGCGAGTTCATGTCTGCTTCCGAGTAGACGGCAACAGTTTTGACATCGAGTTCCTTGCATGCCCTAATCACCCTTAAGGCGATTTCTCCCCTGTTAGCTATTAGAATTTTAGTGAACATTTCCCGCCCCTTTACTATTTGCCGCGTAGTCTTTAACAATTTATTGGCTCTGTCCTAAAATAAGTTTAAACATGGTGGCTTTTGGAAAAAATATAAACGTTAGAAGGCGAAACTAGGTTATTCCTTCAAAATGGCGGGTACTGTTAATGGAGAAACACTCCCACGACATAGTTATTGTTGGCGCTGGCTTGGCTGGTTTAAGGGCTGCGGTGGCAGCTGCAGAGTTCAGCAGCAAATTGGACATTGCGGTGATTTCGAAGCTTCACCCTTTGAGGTCGCATTCTGTTTGCGCGCAGGGTGGAACAGCCGCCGTCATGCGGGAGAAGGACTCCTTTGACTTACATGCCTTTGACACCGTGAAAGGCGCTGATTATCTGGCAGACCAAGATGTTGTAGAGTTCTTTGTTAGGCAAGCTCCCAGAGAGATTATCCTAATGGAGCATTGGGGTTGCCCTTGGAGCCGCACACCAGACGGCAAAATAGACCAGCGTCCCTTCGGTGGGCACACATATCCGAGGGCTTGTTTTGCGGCTGACATGACGGGTTTTCATGAGATGCACACGCTTTATGGGAAAGCCGTAACCTACGAAAATGTAAAGTTCTATGATGAATGGTTTGCCACATCGCTCATTGTTGAGGACGGCGCAGTGGCTGGCTTAACAGCAATAGAGCTTAAAACAGGCGAGATGCATGCTTTCAAGGCTAAAGCCGTGGTCATGGCTACTGGCGGACATGAGCGCATATACGAGTTCACAACCTTCTCGCATACAACCACTGGCGACGGTATGGCTATGGCTTATCGGGCTGGTGCACCCTTAGAAGATATGGAGTTCGTCCAGTTCCACCCAACAGGACTAGTGCCATCAGGCGTCTTAATCACTGAAGGCGCAAGGGGAGAAGGCGGCTATCTATTTAACGCCCTTGGAGAACGCTTCATGAAACGCTACGCCCCAGAAAAGATGGAGCTGGCTCCCCGTGACGTGGTTTCAAGGGCGGAGGAAACCGAAATCCTTGAGGGAAGAGCCTTCACCGGTCCTTATGGTCCCTACATTGCTTTGGACCTTAGGCATTTGGGTGAGGAGAAGATTAACGATAGGTTGCCGCTCATAAGGGATGTCGCCATAAAACTTGCTGGAGTTGACCCCGTTAAGGAGCCGATACCAATTCGTCCGGCAGCCCACTATTCCATGGGCGGGATTAAAGCCAATATTAGGACTGAAACGCCTATCAGAGGGTTGTATGCCGCTGGCGAATGCTCATGCTTAAGCCTTCACGGCGCCAATAGGCTTGGAACAAACTCAACGGCTGAGTGCCTAGTCTTCGGGGCTGTTGCTGGAGAAGAAGCGGCAAAATACGCCATGTCCGCCAGTTTCCACGAATTTCCAGAAGAGAAAGTGTTAGCCGAGGAAAAGCGGGTTTTCGACGGAATCCTCGGAAGCGAGGGCGGCGAAAGAGTCCCGCAACTTAGAGATGAGATGAGAAGGCTTATGAACACGAAGGTTTGGATTTTCAGAACAGGCGAAGAGCTGAAAAGCGCCTTAAAAGAGGTTCGAACTCTCAAGGAGAGGTTTAGGCACATAAGGGTTGAGGATAAGGGCAAAACCTTCAACACGGGATTTACGGCTGCTTTACAGCTCGACTTTATGCTGGACTTGGCTGAAGTCACCATAATCAGCGCATTGGCAAGAACAGAATCGCGGGGCGCCCATTCAAGGCTTGACTATCCAAACCGCGACGACGAGAAGTGGCTTGTGCATACACTGGCATATTACACAGTGGACGGACCAAGGCTTGAGTACATCCCTGTTACGATTACGAAGTGGCAGCCCGCCGCCAGAAAGTATTAGGGAGGCTAGGCACATGAATGGTGAAGTTGTTAAGGTTGTTGAATTCAGAATACGCCGCTACGACCCAGATGCAAAAAGGAGTTACATTTCCACATTTAAGGTACCAATACGCCGCGGAACAACAATCCTTGACGTGCTTAATTACATTAAAGAGAATTTTGATGAGACGTTAACTTTTAGGCATTCCTGCCGAATGGGCATTTGTGGAAGCTGTGCGGTGAACATTAACGGAAAACCAATGCTGGCTTGCTATACACAAGTTTTGGACCTTAACGCCGACACAGTAACCATTGAACCCCTCTCAAATCTTCCCGTTGTAAAGGATTTGGTGGTTGACATCCAACCTTTCTTCCAAAACTTTAGAAAAATTAGGACTGTGTTGATTAAGCCGCCTGAAGCCTTCAAAAAGCCTGAAGAGTTCACTCAGTCTCCAGAGGACCTCAAAAAATATTGGGATTTGACGCTCTGCACCAAATGTTCGATTTGCTATTCCGCTTGTCCAGCAGCCATAGACGAAAGATTTCTCGGGCCTTCAGCTTTGACAGCCAATTATAGGTTTATCGCAGATTCGAGGGATGAAGGCTTAGATGAAAGGCTTAAGCCCATGGCTGACAACGTTTGGCTATGCACATCATGCAATTCATGCACGCTCTTTTGTCCAAAGCTTGTGAACTGCTCGAATTCTGTGGTTGAGGACCGCAGCTTGTTAGTCGAAATGGGAGCCATCCCAAGAACCGTTAAGGATGTTCTTGAAAGCGTTATGAAATACCACAACCCAATGGGAACCCACCAGAGCAAGCGGATGGCTTGGGCTGAAGGCTTAAACGTTAAAACCTATCCAAACGTGACGAGGGCTGATGTCCTTTTTTTCGTATGCTGCTCAACAGCCTACGACGTTAGAAATAGGGAGATAGCCAGAACAATGGCAACAATCTTTGACAGGCTGGGCGTTGACTACGCCACTTTAGGCGAAGAAGAATGGTGCTGCGGAGACCACATACTGCGCATGGGCGAGAAGGGCCTATTTGAAATGCTTGCAGAACATAACGTGGCTGTTTTCCAAAAGTTTAACGCCAACCGCATTGTGACGGTTTCGCCTCACTGCTACAACACCTTTAAAAACGACAAGCCCTACAAGGATTTGGCACTAAACGTTCAGCACTACACCCAGTTTTTGGCTGAAGCCCTAGAAAGGGGCAAACTTAAACCCGCAAAGTCTTACAATAGGCGGGTTGCCTACCACGACCCATGCTTCTTGGGAAAGCGAAACCAGATCTACGATGAGCCTAGGCACATACTCCAATCAGTAAAAGGGCTGGAACTTGTTGAAATGCAGCGAACTCGTGAGAGTAGCTTCTGCTGCGGCGGCGGGGCTGGAAGAGTTTGGACAGAAGAAGCCGAACCGGAGAAAAGGCCGTGCGTGAACCGTGTTAGAGAAGCGTTAGAGCTTGGAGTTGACGTTATTGCTGTGGCTTGCCCCTTCTGTGTGACAACGTTGGAGGACGCCGTAAAAGTCTTAGAGGTTGAGGATAAAATAGCTGTAAAGGATATCTTGGAAATCTTAAAGGAAACCCTATAAACCCTTTTCTTCGTTTAGCATCGGGCTTCACCTGATACGTAACGGTGGCATTTCTTTAAGCCCTTTAGCTATGCTTCGGCTAAAAGCCTTTCAGCGTCCGTCTTCAAAGCGGATGGTTTCGCTTCCATCCTTCAAGAACTTTCCTCAACATTTTACGAGATGATTAAGCGATTGTGAACAGATACCTTAATATATAAATCGCATAGAGTTATTTAATTCTCGCTAAAAATAGTTGAAGCATGGAGGAAAATTGAGTTGTATGGCTATGCTGGCAAAATTCTCCACGTAGACCTAACAACTGGAAAAACATACACAGAGCCATTAAATGAGGATTACGCCAAAAAATACATTGGCGGCATAGGCCTAGGAATGCGTTTGTGGCTTGATAATTCGAAGGCTGGGGTTGACCCCTTCAGCCCAGAAAACCCGCTGGTTTTGGCTACAGGCCCAACTTCTGGCACCATTTGGCCCACTGGCGGAAATGGCCATGCCTTTGTGGCCAAATCTCCACAGAGCTATGGCATTGGCGAGTCTAAGTCCCATGGCAGTTTTGGAACAGAACTGAAAAGGGCTGGCTATGACGCGGTTATCTTTCATGGTAAGGCTGAAAAACCCGTTTACGTTTGGATAGACGACGACTCTGTGCAGCTTTTGGATGCCTCCCACTTGTGGGGGAAGTCGCCGGCTGAAACAGAAGACATGATTAAGGAGGAGTTAGGCGACTACTACATCCGAGTGGCCGCCATTGGACCGGCTGGAGAAAAACTCGTGCGGATAGCATGCATAATAAATGAGAAGTCTAGGGCTGCTGGAAGATGCGGCATGGGTGCTGTTATGGGTTCGAAGAATTTGAAGGCAATTGCCGTTCGCGGAACCCACGACGTGACGGTGGCGAAACCAGACGAGTTCCTAGAATTTGTTAAGGAGTTCCACGAGAGAATGAAGGGCCCAGCCACAAAGAAGTATAGGACTTTAGGCACTCCAGAAAACGTTTTGGTGCATAACGCTTTGCACTGCATGCCCACACGGAACTACAATAACGCACATTTTGAGGCTGCCGAAAAGGTTAGCGGCGAATACTTGAACGAGAGGTATGTGGCAAAAATCATCGGCTGCAGCTCATGCGCCATGAGATGCGAGCACGTTTGCGTTGTGAATGAGGGGCCGTATAAGGGTGCTATGGCTAGGGTTGAGTATGAGCCTTTGTGGGCTCTTGGACCCTACTGTGGAATCGACCGCCTAGACGCCATCATCAAAGGAAGCGAGCTCTGCAACTATTATGGGATGGACTCCATCAGCGCCGGCGTGATTGTAGGCTTTGCAATGGACTGCTATGAGAATGGCATTTTAACGCAGAAGGACATGGATGGGATTGAAGCCCGCTTTGGCAACCACGAAGCTCTAGTGAAGCTTTTGGAGAAGATGGGCAAGCGCGAAGGCATCGGCGACATCCTAGCTGAAGGTGTGAAGTTTGCCGCTGAGAAAATTGGCAAGGGCGCTGAGAAGCTCGCCCAACACATTAAGGGCGTTGAGGTTACTGGCTATGACTTACGTTGTCTTAAGACGGCGGCTTTGGGCTTCGCTGTCTCGTTCCGTGGCGCAGACCACAATAGGCATGGGGCCTACGCCTTCGATGTTAAGGGCAAGTTTAACAGGCTAAAGTATGAGAAGGGCAGAGCGAAAGCCGTTAAAGACATTGAGGACGTTTACACAATTATTGATTCGCTGATTATCTGCAAGTTTTCCAGAGGCACCTACTACAAGGAATTTGAAGATTTGGCTAAGCTTTACACACTTGTGACTGGGTGGGAGACAACCCCTGAGGAAATGCGTCTCAAGGGCGAGCGGATAAACAACCTTGCAAGGGTCATAAATGTGCGGGAAGGCTTGGGCCGCAAGGATGACACTCTTCCATGGAAGGTTATGAATATGCCAATACCAGACGAGGGTCCGTCTAAGGGCGCATACGTCACCAAAGAGGAGCTTGACTTGATGTTGGACGACTATTATGAAGTAAGGGGCTGGACTAGGGACGGCGTACCAACACCAGAGAAGCTTAAGGCCTTAGGCATGGACGACCTAATCCCAATCGTGGAGGCGAAAATCCAAAAGGCTTAGCGTTGATGGAGGCGAAAAGTAATGGTTAAGATTCATGAAAGAAAATTCGTTTCAGCCGACCCTGACAAGTGTGTTGGATGCCAAGTCTGCGAATACATATGTGCATGGACCAAGGAGAAGGCTTTCAACCCATTAAAGTCGAGAATAAGGGTTGTTAGGCTCAACCCACTGGTTAACATTTCCATCACTTGTAGGCTTTGCGAGGACCCGCCATGTGTTGCCGCCTGCCCAAGAGACGCCCTAACCCAGTCTGAGGAGAATGGCACAATAATTGTGGATGAGGACAAGTGTAACGGCTGCGGATGGTGCATTGAAGCCTGCGATTACGGGGCAATTTCACTTCATCCCGAAAAGAAAGTGGTCTTTGTCTGCGACCTATGCAAGGACAAGCCTGACGGCCCACAATGCGTTAAATGGTGTCCGGAAGAAGCCTTAGACCTAGTCACGGCTGATGTTCTAGCCCAGAAAGCCCGCATAACCGCTACAAAGAAGCTTTTCCAAGAAGCCCTAAAAGTGGCTCCTCCAACATAAAGCGCCAAACCCCCATTATTTTTGTTCCAAACACTTAGATAACTTAGTGCTTCTCACAATTTTCAACACATGTACCATGCAAACTCAACATTAGAGCATGAAAAATTCATCATTTCCACGGTCAATGAGGCCTTCCATACTCGAAAACAATGGAAAATTATTTATCTATCATCATTAGAAAACCATGGTTATCGAGGACGTTTGGAGGAAAATAAATGGCTAAATGTCCAAAATGCGGAACCCAAGTTGCAACACCAAGAAAGAAGTGGACAATGGCTGGACGCCCTGACAAGTCCGGCAAGAGGATGCAGCTTGAAATAGGGCTTTTCGACTGTCCAAAATGCAAGAAACCCTTCCGGGAAGTCCTGAGCAAAAAGAAGGTTTAAACACCCCCAAAACTGGGCTAAAACCGGCGACCAACCATGCCGAAGACAAAACAGAACATCTGCCCCGAATGTGGAACAGAAGTTAAAGACCCGTATAAAACATGGGAGCTTATCGCCCCCTTCCCGGATAAAAAAATGAGGATAACCATGACCATCTTCGGCATGTACGAATGTCCAAAATGTGGAAAAAAGTTTAAGGGGATAGTAAGCAAGGCCAAACTAGGCGCTGAAGGCATAGAAATATAAGCACTCTAAAACGCTCCACAACTCCCCCATTTTTATTCCGCCAATTTTAAGCGTTAAGTTTTAAAACACGAAAAGACTATTCAACAAGAACAGCCCCAAAGCAATCAAAGAAGGCAAAAATTTGGCAATGCAAACATTGAAAAAGCTTTGGAAAAACGAATACTTCCAAACAGCATTAACAGTCGCCCTAATCCTCATAATAGTTTTCGGCCTCTATTATGGTGCCCAAGCAGCCCTAGGCACTGAATATCCAGCGCTCGCAGTGGCGTCTGGAAGCATGCTCCCAACCCTAAACATAGGAGACCTAATAATCGTACAGAAAATAGAACCCGCAAAAATAAAAGCCGACCCTGAAGGGCTAACTGGAGACATCCTCGTCTACAAGCGTGGAAACGAACTCATCGTCCACAGAGCAGTCAACATAAGACCAGGCCAAAATGGCATCTACATGATTACAACCCGAGGAGACAATACCTTCACAAATGATCCAGAGTGGCCATCAACACAGCTCGTTGGCAAAGTTATAGCGAGAATTCCAGCCATCGGCAACCTGCCCCTACTCCTTCACTCTGAAAGCAACATGTACATCCTATTCCTAGCACTTATAATAATCCTAATAATACTAATGTTACCCTTCAGCTCCCAAGAGGGGAAGGAACCCCCAAAAGAAGAACAGCCAGCAGAGGAGAAAAAGCTGTTCTCAAAAATAAGCCTCAGCCTACTCTTTTACATAATCATAAACATTGTTTTGTTGGCGCTTGTAATTTTCAGCTTATGGGGTTCCCTAACCTTTTGGCAGCCAGGAGCAGGGACCAGAGGAGATTGGACAACCATTTATGGGATGTTCTCAGACATGCATTTCCATGAACAATTCAGCAATAAGGTTAATCTACATCAAGGCTTCCTAACATACCAAATAAACTATAAGGTGGACGATGGGGTACGCCAAGGGGTCCCAACATTCTCATGGTTCCAACTCTTCCTCACAATCCTGGTCGCATACAACGCTTGGAAGCTCTATAACATTCTAAAGGCATACAAAATGAGAAAGCCAGCAACGAGGGAAGCAAATGTTTAGGGAAACCCAGAAGGCGCAGGATAAGTGTGTTGAGTGCGGTGCTGACTTAAAATTGTATGAAATAGACTACGAGAAGAATAGGCGCGTCTTGCAGTGTCCCCGATGTGGCTTATTCCATTTTTATAAGAAGGATTTTTTGGGAAGATGGAAGCTTGTGAAGGCTGGGCGAGTTTCAGACTTGTGGCGGAATCATAAGCGCTAGTTTAGACATATTGGACTGCGCGCTTTCCCTAATATAGAATGCGCCGAAGAGTTGCCGTGTAAATCGGTTCGCTTTCCTGATAAATTGGAAGCCTGCCCCCTCCCAACCTATCTAAGATCGGAGTAGTCACATCAACATTGAAGATGGACACGCCTCTTATTCTATCCTTATTGCACGCCACAATAAAAGCCAAAGTTGCGTAAAAAACCCCGCCGACGATGTCGATTACATAATGCTCTCCAAGATAAACGGCGCTGAACCAAACCATGATTGGGAAGATCAGAATTGGCAAAGCCTTTTTCTTCCAGGCTTTAATGGCGAAAAGTGCTATTATCAATGGAAAAGCCGAATGGAGGCTTGGAAAAGCCGCAAACTGGTTTACTCCTATATAGTCGTATATTGCCCTATACATGGGAACGCCCAGCTTATTATCCACTTGAAAAAGTATCCTGGTAGCCCCAACCCCATACCATGGAGGCGCGACGGGATAAAAAAGGAAGGTTAGAAGAGCGCTGTATGTGCATATCATAAAGGCTAAGCTATATTTCTGATAATGCTCTGAGCGGAATTTCCATAATAGAAAGGCGAAAATGGTTGGCGCAATTAAGTGAACGGAATAGACTGCGGCTCCAATGTAGTCCAGAATGGGCATCCTATAATTCTGCTGAAGCACAAGCGTTGGAACAGCGTTAAAAATCCACATGTCAGCGGCTATGGGCTCTTGAACGTGTATGAATCTGGGTATACCGTCTATAAGCCTGTTCAAAGACTCGTAAGATAGAAATGATATGATGAATGGTGAAAATGTTCTAAGAAAGCGGTTGCCATTCCCCCTATAGGAGGCATAAACAAATAAGCATAGAAATAGAAGCTCGGGGCCCGGCAAAATTTTGTATGATAGGTAGAATGCTGTGAGGAAAATTGTGAAGATTGCGGGGGGTATGAATGTGTGGCTTACTTTAAATTCCTTTCCCAAACCTTCACCTTTATTGCAAAGGGTTATGGACTTTATGGATTTAAGACTTTCTGAAATTTCATGAAACTTTTTAAGTCTTTCTGAACCTAAGGCTTTAGGGGGGTAAGTTTTAAGTTTATAAGGGGTATCATTTGCGTTTTCTGAATATTTTAACTCCGTCGATTTCTGTAACGTATTCGAAGCCTACAGCAACCAGTTTGCAGGCTTCTTCAACTGTTTTAGCTGTTGCCACGTGGAACTCGTCGTTTGTGCTTGTGAAGACCGCCTGTTCAAGGTTAACGTAAACCATGGTTGAGTTTATGTTTTTATGGCCTAACAATTTTTTTACGTGGAGTAAGTCGTGGGTTCTATGATATTCCATTGTGCCCTTCCAATGGCGGAAGGTTGTAAAGGTTATTTTAAGCAGCCTTGGGTTGTTCAGTTTCAGCGCCAGCCTTTTCTTTGCCATTTTGAACCATTTTTGTAGACAAGGATAGTGGAAGATGTATTCGCCTTTTCGGGGCATTGTAGAGAGCCTTCTTATGAACTCTTCCGAAACTTTTAGGATGCGTGGGTTGTGCCCTTTAACTGGGCGAATGTTGACTGTGCAGTTTTGAAAGTTCACGTCTATCCATCTTAGTTTTGCGAGCTCTCCAGGGTCGGCGCCTGTGTCCTTTAAGCCTTGAAGGAATGTTCCAAGCTTTGGGCCTACGCCTAAGATAAGCGAGTTTAATTCTTCCTCTGTTGGAATGAAGGGCAAAGCTTGTTGCTGCTTGTATTTTGGCCTTTGCCATGTCATTCCAAGCATTTTTAGGAAGCCTTCATACGCGTATGTGACAAGCATTTTGTAGCTGCTGCTCCATATTTGTTGTTTTGCAATGACGGCTTTGACGCTTTCAGGATCCAGAAGATTCGCTCCCAAGTCAGCTAAACGTTTAACCATTGCCACACGGTTTTTCGCTGAAACCATGCCTTGTTTTTGAAGCCAAAAAGCGTATTCCACAATTTTGCCTTTAACGTCCGCTTGGCTTGTCTGGCTTGGCTGTGTGGCTCCCGCCGGCCCGCTTCCGCTTTTCTGTTCAATGTTGCTCATGGCCCCTTCCACGCTTTGCTCCAGAAGGGCCAAAGCTCTGGAGCTGCATTCACGTAAATCTATAGTGGCTTCTCTTTTTAAATGCTTGTCTTTAGTGGTTTTTTGTTTTTGGGTTGTGGGCCAGCTGAAGCGGTAGCCGCAGTCCCTGCATAGGTAGCGTTGAACGGTTGAGCCGTCGCTAAGATAGCGTAAGCCGTCCTTGTAGAGTCTGTCTGAGCCGCATTGGGGGCAGCGGGGCTGGGGCTGGCCTGACCTCCCATCTGTTTTAGACCCGCTTTCGGCGAAAGGCTTGTCGCCCGAATCCCGATCTTGTCGCTGTGGAGGCAGCTTCACTCCAGCATCAGCCCCAGCCAATCATTTCTTGTATCTCCTGCGACAGTCTGTTAGGCAGAAGCCTAGTTCGCGGATTGTTTTGCATTTGAAGGGTTTGGCGGGGTTTTTCTGTGCGTGTTGCACGTAATAGCGGGTTTTCTCCGGATTGTAGTCCGGCTGAGCTTGGAAGAGCTGCACTATTTCTTCAAGGCTGTAGCCGGCTGCCAGGTGCTCGCGGGCTACAGCAAGCCTCATTAGGTGTCCGCCTTTTCCTTCAAGTGGCACCGAAAGGGCTGCCTTTATGCATGGGCGAATTCTCCTAGTGGTGAGATGTTTACGGCGCGTCGTAAGATGTATGGAGGCTAATTTCTCGCGGGCTTTTAGCTCCTTTATTATTGGAGCAAGCAGCTCAGCGTCCAAGGTTCTGTAGGCGTCAAGGCTTTCAGGGAC
>Ga0209225_1000536_pt1 | contig 42997 bp, 36 predicted proteins | sample WasSprMetagenome_FD_184732 | JGI IMG/M metagenome (GOLD analysis project Ga0209225, IMG submission 184732) | Sulfidic aquatic microbial communities from Washburn Spring, Yellowstone National Park, USA - WS (SPAdes) (version 3) | ecosystem: Environmental > Aquatic > Thermal springs > Hot (42-90C)... | reverse complement strand
GCTACCGATAATTACTGATGAGGCCGGTAGGGAAGTATTTGCTGGAAACTACGTTTTCAAGTATGGTACGGCGGATGTTTTGAGGACCGGCGGTGATGCTGCAATATTCACCATGGGCTCAATAGCTCATAAAGCTGTCTCAGCTTGGGAGAGGCTTAGAGATATGGGTGTCAACGTTATGGTGGTTAATGTTTCCAGTCCTCTGGAGGTTGACGAGAAAGTTTTGGAGGAAGCTGCTAAAACAGGCAGGATTATAACTTACGAGGATCATAATGTTAAAACTGGGTTAGGAGCCTCCGTTTCACAGGCTGTTGCTGAGCGAGGCTACAGTGTTAGAATAAAACGGTTGGGAATTACTGAATACGGTTCCTCTGGGGCATTTGAAGACCTTTATAGAATGGCGGGCTTGGATGAGGATTCGCTTGTTGAAGCCGTTATGAAACTTGTCCGCAGCTAGGCGAATATTGCGGGATAGAAGTATCCTGGATCCGCAGGGCTCTGAAAAAGCGGTTTAGCAACGGGCTTTCGAGTCTTTCTATCGCCGTTAAGAATAAATGTTTCTTCATCCAGTATACGGATGTATGAGGGTTCAGGACTTAGTTTGTTTCATACCCGTGGGTGGTCAAGCTAAAAGGCTGAGGCCATTGTCTCACGATGTTTCTAAGCCCTGTGTAAGATTTCTTAACAGACCCCTGATAGAGTTTTCGATGATTGCTTTGGCTGAGCAGGGTGTTAGGAATTTCATATTCGGGGAAATGGGCTATACGAATTATTCTAATCTCTTCGACCAGTATGGGGAGGGAATAGGATTCTCGGCCAAGTATAGGATTGAACCAAGAATCCACATTAAACATCAGCCTAATCTTGATGATGCCGGAAGCGCTGATTCATACAGGATAAACATGGAGTATTACGATATTCGTAAGCCTGTGATCGTGGTTCAGGGTGACAACCTCTTTAGCTTCGATCTGAATGATTTTGTTAGGAAACACGAGGAGAGAAACGCTTTGATGAGCATCGCGTTGATAAGGGTGGGGAACGTGGAAGAATACGGTGTTGCTGATGTTGACCATGACATGAGGATCAAGCGGTTCGTTGAAAAGCCTCAGCCTAATCAGGCACCTAGCAACCTTGTGAATGCCGGAATATACCTGTTGTCACCAGAACTGAGAAGCATAGTGGATGGGGAAGAAGTGATGAGGATTAGGAATGAGAAGGGGAGGCTTGACTTCGGATACGACTTGATTCCGTATCTCGTGGATAGGGGTTTCCCGGTTTACGGCTACGAAATCCCGATTTGGTTTGACGTTGGCTCTCCAGAGAAATACCTGGAGGCGATGCTTAACGTTCTCAAGGGCGCATTGGATATCAGGATAACTGAGGAAAGGATTGTGCCTGGGAAGAATATCTGGGTCCAGGGCTATAGTGAGGAGTCTATAAGAAGGAGGGAGGAGATCGTGAGAAAATTTAATGAAAACAAGCTCGGTTTAGAGGGGGCTGTATTAATAGGTAGGCATACTAGGATAGGCGACTATTCCAAGATAATGGATTCTTCAATAGACAATTTCTGCATTATAGGTGAGCACGTTGTCATCGAGAGGTCGGCGATTATGGATGCTGCAAAGATAGGTGATTACGCTGGCATATTTGATAGCATTATAGGTAGGAAAGTAATAGTTGAATCCTCTAAAGAAAAGCCTACCCTAATAGAGTCCTTCTCAACAGTTGGAAACTCAGTCCGGATCCGGGAGGGCTGTAGGCTTATAAACACAAGGGTAAACCCGGGTCTAACTCTTCCTCCGGGAATGACCTATAAGAATAAGTTTCTCCAGACCTATGAGGATGTTGTTAGAATGGCGGAGTAATAATCTGTTTTAATCTCTAAGCATATTTTGATAGTTGTTCATTTTAAGAGCGATTCATATATCTTGATCGTTTGTTGAGCCACCTTGTCCCAAGTAAAGTAGTTTAGAACTCTTTTCCTACCGTTTTCACCCATCTTTACGGCTTTTTCTTTATCCGATAATATGAGCTTAACCCCCCAAGCTATGTCCGCCGGATCATTACCATTTATGTGTACACCATTCTGTTCAGGTCCGCTGCTGATAACCTGCTCCCTGAATCCGCATACTCCACTAGCCCCAACGACAATCGGCTTCTTCATCGCCATCGCCTCGAGCGAAACTATTCCAAAAGGTTCGTAGATGCTTGGAAAAACACACAGGTCTGCCGCCGCATAATGCAGGATGCGTTCGTTCTCCGGTATGAACTCATACCTGTAGTAAACGTTGTTTGAAAGCCCTAGCCGGCTCGTCAACTCTTCAATATCCTTCTGCTCTTCTCCTCTTCCAAGTATAACCAGCTTCGTATTCGGATGCTCCTTGAGGATTAGGGGCATTGCTTGAATAAGGTTTCTAACACCCTTAACCCATGTTAACCTGCCTATGAAAAGCACCATGTTTTCCTCCCTGCCTATGTTATACCTCCTTCTAACTGCCTCTACGTCTTCAGGCCTGCATTTATCAGGATTGTAAACGTTAGCATCCACACCATTCCAGACTACGCTTATCTTATCCTCAGGCCAACCGTGTTTAACCAGGTCTTCTTTCATCGCGTAGCTTACTGTAATTATCCTTTCCGCTGTTAAAGCAGCCTTCTCCTCCAAGTATTTTATTACTTGGGAGCCGTCTCCAGTCCTACCCCATTCTGTCGAATGCACGTGGAAAACCATCGGTATGGTTGTGTGTTTTCTAGATATTAACGCCCCTATGGAGCTCAACCAGTCGTGAAACGAGATTATGTCGATTTTGGTCTTCATAGTCTCTGCAACAAGGTCTGACGCAGCCATCACGTTGTAGATGAAAATGTCGCTGAAGAACCTTATGTAGGTTCCCCAGCGCTTCAAATCCTCAGTCACTATAGGAGCGAAAACATCGCTCGCATCCACTGTCGGGTATCTCCTGATTTCAACACCTCCAGTTATTTCTCTCAACTGAGTTGTCCCCCTGTGCATGGTGAAAACAGTAACATCGTGCCCAAGCTTAATGAACTCCTTTGTAATATACTGTGCATATGTTCCAAGCCCCCCCACGAGATAGGGTGGGTATTCATACACCATGAATGCTATCTTCATAGAGGTATTCTTCACTGAGCATGTAATTATCCTTTATATGTTTTTAACTTCTCAAGATTTATGTAGTCGTCCAGCAGCGGATTCATTATGAGTAACCCGTCTTCAAGCGAAGTGGAGAGTGAGGTAAGGTTCGATGATTTCACCGGAAGGATTGTTATAGTTGCGAGAGGAAGACGAAAAAGGCCCCACTTCTACCGTGAGGAATTCAAAGAAGATGATAAGGAATGTCCGTTCTGCCCCGGTCGCGAGGACAAGACTCCTAGGGCAGTTCTCCTATACGTTTCAGAGGGTGGGCAAAGAATTCTGAAGACGTTTGACGAGAATGGGCATAGGAGAAGCGACTGGTCTGTTAGGGTTTTTTCAAACATGTTTCCCGCGCTCAGCACTAAGGTGGAACCCTCCAGACCAGGATGCTTTAACCCGTATGGTTACCATGAGGTTGTTGTCGAGAACCCGAATCACTTATGGAGCTATGAGTTGTCTGAGCCTAGAAGCATTGAGCTGCCTCTACTAGCATTACTCGACAGGGGAAGATATATGGAGTCTGACGAGAATGTTAAGCATGTTGCTATTTTCAAGAATCACGGTAGGGAGGCTGGAGCCTCCATCAAGCATCCTCATTTCCAGATTATAGGCAGCTCGTTTATTCCTCCTTTAATCTCAAAAGAGTTAGAGTCTTTCTCAAGGGTTACACGGGTTCATGGTGAATGCTATTTTTGCGCGTTGATCAAAGAGGTTCAGGAAGAAAGTCGGCTTGTGTTAGCTGGAGAACACTTCAAGGTTGTAACTCCTTTTGCAAGCATCTTTCCGTATGAGTGCTGGATTGTGCCGAAGCGTCATGCCGGCTCTTTTCTCGATTCCCGCTTGGAGGAGATCAGTGATCTCGCGCTAATCTTTAAAGAGCTTTTTTCCGCCTACAAAACGGTGTTGGGCAATTTTTCATTCAACATTGTTTTTCATTCGAAACCTGTGGATTATAGGGATTTTCACTGGCACATCGAGATTTATCCGCGTATCGCTGTACACGCCGGCTTCGAACTCGGGTCAGGCGCGTTTATAAACATCACAGCTCCAGAGGAGGCTGCTTTTCAACTGCGTCAAGCTCTCCACATGTCTAAAAATGTTTAAGACACGGTTTTCCTATCCTGCCTCTTCCTGTTGTACGCTCTTCGGACTCGTAGTTCAAAGTCAAGCAGCGCCTCCATCATGCTGTTGTACGCGTTCAACGGATTAGGATATGGGTTAAAATAGCTGTGGACTTCTCCAGCTCCCCCTGTTTTAGTGCTTAAATAATAGTAATAGTCGCTAGTTGTAAACCTTCTCCACAGCTCAAGAGCATAAGTGTCTCCAACAGTCTTCACTATGGGCTCCAAAGCCTTGATTCTTTCGAAAAGAAAAATTTGCATCGGGTTCTGCAGCCATGCTGTCAAATCCTTTTCCTCGTCAGCCCAAGACACGGTTCCGCCAAGCTCGAAAACATCTATCTCGTCCCTCGCATCGAAGCGTTCCACTACCTCGCTTGGAAGCATGAATGAAAGGTTTTCGTATTCGAGTACTTTCTCAGGCAGGGCTCTTAGAAAATCGAATATGCCGGTTTCCTTCCAATGGTGTTCCCCGAAGGTCTCATAATCCATGAATATGTTGATGCAGTCTCCAGGTGTGGCGGCAAGCCATGACGCGTATTTTTCAGCGGTCAAAGGATACTGTTCCCACCTGGTTGATGAAAACCTGAAGCCTATGTCGTCGGTGAGCCTATAGTTTCTAAGAAGCAGCTTCAAGCGGGATACTCCTTTCGGGGAATAAACGTAGTTCGGAGACCTCCAGCCAAGAATTCTTTCAACGCCTTCGGTGAAAATAGCCTTAAAACCCATTTTTTCAACTGTTCTAGCTATGGAATTGTTATAGATGAGCTCAGTGTTTTCGAAAACAGTGGGTTTCTTATTAAACTCCTCACCTACAGCATTCACATGCTTCATAACCTGCTCTATAAACTCAGGCCTCTCCTCCGAGTAGAGGCTTACGAGAGAATGGTAATAGGTCTGTGCTAAAAATTCAACTCTACCTGTGTCCGAGAGGTCCCTGAAGGCTTGAAGCACTCTTTCATCATATTTTCTAGCCTGCTCTATGAAGAGCCCGCTCAGACTGAAAGCAACTCTAAGCCCCCTATCGTCAGACTTCTGCCTCTCAATAATGTTGGTCAAGACTTCGCTAGCCGGCAGATAACATCTTTCCGAAACCCTCTTGAATATCTGTTTGTTAAGCTCCTCGTCAAAATATATTTTCTCGAGGTCTCTGAACCTTACTGTTTGCTTTGAAGCTATCTGCTCTACTATCCTTTGCCTTATCCTGTAAGGCTGATGGACTTCGAAGCACAATACCACTCCTTTCATCCTCAATACGGGATGAGAGGATTTTATTTAAGCTTAAATAGGGCGCTTGAAGTAACATAGTTTAGATGGCTGAACCCAATGCTTACGAGGATGCTGATGTAAAGATACTTCTGCAGCTTCATAACTTGGCGGCTGTAGAACCTGGGAAAGCGGTGGAAGCTGAGGATGTTGCTAAAATCCTTATGATAAATCCAGAGGAATTGATTCATAGGCTTTTCGACCTTGCTAGTAGGGGCTACGTAGCGTCTCTTCAGGACCGGGTTGGTAGGAAGAAGTTTCATTTGACGGGTCTAGGCCTGATAAAGATAGAATCCCTATTCTCGTGATGCGTAACGTTGAGGATTGTTCTACTAACCACTGAATTTCCTCCTCGCATAGTGGGGGAGCTCTCGAACATCGTCAGTTTTATAGCAAGGTCTCTTTCGAATGAGGGGTTTGACGTTAATGTTATGGCTTTCGACGACTGGAGAAGCGGGTTTGAAGTAAAGGGTGGCGTAAAGGTATACTATGTTTCCAACAAGGTCTCGTCCCACGTTAACCCTTTTACCTGGGCGTCAAGCCTAAGCTGCGAGTACACTAGAATACTGGCTGACTTACTGTGGGAGCAGCCTAGTATTGATATAATTCATGCTTTCGAATGGAGTTCCGCGCTAGCGTTGATTTCATTAAAAGAGGCTGTTCCAACACCTTACGTGCAAAGTTTCCTGTCTCTAGAGGAGCTCAGGTCCCATTCTAATCTCTCCCTCCTAGGTCAGACTATTAAGTGGGTTGAATCGTTCTCTGCGAGTCTCGCAGACCGCATTGTGGCACACTCGGCAGCAACCTACAGTATGATTAGAGCATTATATCCCTGGTGTGTTAAAAAGCTGCACCTAGTGGAGTTTAACAGTATGAATGCTGTTGAAGAATTAATTAGGGTTTACGAGGAGGTTTCTGAGAGCCATGGATAGACTCAGGGTTCTTATGTTGTCCTGGGAGTATCCTCCCCGTGTAATCGGGGGATTAGCTACGCACGTCAAGCATCTTACCGAGGAGCTGCGGAACATTGGTGTAGAAATAATCTTGCTCACGTGTAATTATCCGGGGGCTCCTGAGACGGAGAAGCTTGGAAACATGACTGTGAAAAGAGTTGAATCCTATACTGCGCCGACGTCGGATTTCGCATCTTGGGTTCTCCTCATGAACATCAATATGGAGCGCGAGGCTGTGAAAACGGTTAAAGAGTGGGGCCGTGTCGACATTGTTCACGCGCACGACTGGCTTGTCGCTAAACCAGCGATATCGATAAAACACCTGTGTAGGGTCCCACTCATATCCACTATACATTCAACCGAGCAGGGTAGGCGGCGCGGGTTACACACTGATTACCAAAGAATGATACACCAGATAGAATGGTGGTTAACCTACGAGTCTTGGAAAGTGGTTTGCTGCAGTAATTACATGAAGGAGGAAGTAGTAAGGTTCTTCAACACGCCTTCCGACAAGATAATAGTGATACCGAATGGTGTGGATAGAAATCAGTTTAACGGCTATTCCTGTCTGAAGGACTTCAGGTCGCGATACGCTGCAGAAAACGAGAAGATCATTCTTTATGTTGGGAGGCTTGTCCCGGAGAAAGGGGTTGACGTGCTCTTAAGAGCGATGCCGAGTGTGCTGAACTCTCATCCTGAAGCCAAACTGGTAGTGGTTGGAGAAGGGTATTATAAAGAGGAGCTGATGCGAGTCGCGGGACAATTAAACATTTTTCCCAAAGCGCATTTCACCGGCTATGTGGATGACGAGACTCTCAGACGACTCTACAAGTGTGCTACAGTAGCAGTGTTTCCAAGTCTATACGAGCCTTTTGGCATAGTGGCTTTAGAGGCGATGGCTTCCGGGGTTCCAGTGATAGTTTCCGATGTAGGGGGTCTCTCGGAGATAGTTGAGAATAATGTGAACGGCCTAAAGGTGGAGGCTAACGATTCAGACTCGTTGTCCCGCGCGATCTCCTACTTGCTGGATAATCCTGAAACGGCGGAGCGTTTAAAGCAGAATGCTTTCAAAAAGGTTGCTGAGACGTATGATTGGAGGTCTATTGCTGAGAGAACTAGGGCTCTCTACATGAAGACGCTTGAGGAAGCGAGTGGAAACCCATGGATTAGGGGAAACCTTCCGGCTGCGCCAAGAGTGCTTCAGTGAAACATGAGGCTTCCAGATTCAAATAGGCCTGACTCAGAAGCTTTCTAAGTGTATGCTCCGTGCTTCTTAACCAGCTCTATGACTCTCCTGTAGTTTGCGAAGCTCACGTTTTTCGGTATCGAGTGGTCTGAGTGGTAAATGTATCCCCCACCCTGCTTCGCGAAAGATATTTTCCGTTTTATCTCCTCCTCGAGTGGAGCAGGGTCGTCTAAAGCCATCAGCCTCACGTCTATTCCTCCCATGAAGCAAAGCTTATCACCGTATCGCTCCTTAAGCTCGACGAGGTCCATGCCAGCCTTTACTTCAAGCGGCTGCAAGCAGTCAATGCCTTCCTCTATAAAGAAGGGTATTAGGTCCTTAACCCTTCCGCAACTGTGAAGCAGGACCGGCATGTCTCTACTGTGGAAAAACCTGCAGAGCTCTTTAAAAACAGGGTGAAGCTGCTGTTCGTAGTGTTTCGGGGAGAACAATAAGCCGTTCTTATAACCCAGGTCGCAGAAGAGGAATGCTCCGTCAAACTTTAACCCTGCCCTCATCATTCTTTCACACATTTCCATTGCAAGCTTAGCGTCTGTCCAATACATGTCAACCACCCAGTCTGGCTCCATTACGACTGCTTTCAAAAGCCTTGTCGTGGCGACATAGTTCTGAATCTTGTCAAACCCTACAGCTGCGTTGTAAGTTATGAACCTGCCTAGGCTCCTCTGGTAATGGTAATTGTTGAAAGTTGAAACCCAGTCAACCCTCCAGTCGCTCGGCTGAAGCCGGGGCTTAAGCTTCTCCCAGTCAGCCCTGCTCTTACAGGGATAGTCTATTATCTCTGGCGTGGTTGACCTGTCTCTATGGTTTCTCCTAATCCCCCCGTAAGAATCTTTTTCAACTATGTACTCTTCATCCTCCCTGATTACTTCAACGGGAAGCTGTGGAGTAGTGTCGGCTGAGAACCCGGCTAGCTCATACCCAAAATAGTCGGCGGGTGAAACGCCTGAGGGTAGGCCTTCACTCCTCCACCTGTCGACAGTAGCACCCCAGGGGCTATCATGTATCGGAATCCTGTCAGCTTCCTTATGCTTAAGAGCCATCAACACTCTTTCCCGTGATGTTAGAGCCATTTTAAAACACTGCACAAGAGACCTGCATATATGTTTTTAGGAGTCAAGTATAGGGGGCTTCTAAAAAGCCGTATGACTTTTTACCTGTTGTTGAAGAGTTAGTACGCTGGGTTCAGCTATGGTTAATGTTTTCACGCGTTTCAAACACTAGTCTCGTCTTCCCAGGAATCCCACTTCGTTTTAAGCTCGAACTCCCAGTATTCCTTCTCAGTCTTAAAAGTTCCTTTACGGTCAATGTCTGGCCGGTGAGTAAGGTCGATAATGTTTGGCTCTTCGGAGGAGAAGACCGTTATGTTTCTGAACCTAAGCTTCATCCCGTCTATGAAAGCGTATTTTAGCAGGTTACTGTTAAGCCTCGCGTAAAGGTAGGCTGCGTCAGTTGCAAACTCGTCGTATCGAATCTCCCCGGCTTCATACGTGTAGACTGGTCTAACCTCTGGCCTGACTAGCCCGATGGAGAGATCGTGTTTAACGCACACGTATGTTGCTCCGTCGGGCTGCTCTATTCTTATAGCGGTAGCATTCGGATACTTGTCTACTTTAACCTGTTTAAGCTTGCTAAGCATAGCTTCAATAGCCTCGTCCTCCCTGTGGGGCCATAGGAAGGTTGTGAAGGAAACGTACTCTCCTTTTTTAAAACTATTCGAATAAGTCTGGTATACGCATTTTTCAGGAAGGTAACACCGCATCTCGTCATCGACTCCTAGTTTCTTGCTTCCATCCGGCTGGAAATAAATTAAGAGTCTTTCACCCTTCTTATTGGGCCATGCGAAACGTTTTCTTTCTTCAAGAGTTATCTTCATATTGCTCATTGCTCCAACTAGTCCTATTAGGTCGATCGAAGTGTCAAAATATTCTTCACCACCAGCATGAATGTTTTGTGTCCATAATAGATTGCTGATTGTGAACTCGCCGTCTTTTAGAAGCCTTACTCCGTCATGGATTACAAAAGCCTTCAAATTCTTCAAGTATGTTATAACCCTGTCCCAATGATACCCGTTCTTATCATCTGTTACTTCGGTTCTGCTAACGTCGACTTCTCGGAATGTTTTGAAATGAACTCTTCTCGTCCTAACAGGCTGGTAAACCCCTTTATCGTGGAGAAACTCGAAAAGCCTTTGACCCTTTGGTCTTCCCTGTCGAACTACTATACGGTTATGATAAACGTCAGCCCTGTAGGCCCCGTTTGGCAGAGCCTCGCGATAACCCCCGTCGTGAAGCAGGAAAGCGCTGTTTTTCACAAGAGCAACAATAGAGTTTTCATCAGCATGCCCGTGATGCATTTTCTCCGCGGTTACTACGAGGGTATTACGCAAATGCTCCTTGTAATACCAGCCGATATCTCCCTCATCCATATAGTTGAGAAGCATGTATGTTGCATTCTCGTTCCAGCCTTCTCTGAAAACAATCTTCTTACCGATAACTTCGTCCAGAACTTCCTGGCTGTTGGACTTCGGAACCTTAGCTTCAACATTGTCGTCTGACCAGAGGTATGCAAATATAGCGTAGACGCCTAGCCTTTTCTCCTTTACGGCGAACCTGAAGATTCTGTCTGCAGCATACTTCATGTAGGGGTCTCTATAAACGCTGGCTCCCTTCTCCAGGATCGCTAAATACAGCTCTGAGTTTGCACCCCATGTCGCATCCCCAAAATCCGGGATCATTCCGAGCGGGCAGAGCAAGTATGTAAAATAATGGAAATAATACTTCATGACGGGTGAGTCGAATACTTCACGGTCTCCAGTAACATCCAGATAAAGAAGTAGGTCTGAAAACCAGATTGGAACGTAGAGCTCACTGTCTTCAAGCGACCAGTGTTTCAGGCTCGGTTCCACCATTAGTTTTCCAAGCTTGCTCCATTTCGAAGCATCAGGATGGTCTGGAAATATTTTTGCAGCATAAGTTAATGCTAATCCTCTTTTAATCGCACGGTTATGCGGCCCCCACTCTGGGAAGGAGAAGAATGGTTCAAGACTGTTTCCAACTATCTCCTTAAAAACCTCTCTATCCTCCCTTCCTATAACCCCGCTGTCCAGTATGAATTCATAGGCTCGTAGGAAAAGGGTAACTCCTCCAAACCAGTTCAGCATTGGGCGGACACCTCCAGCGTATTTAGGCATTCTTCTCAAATTATCTGGAACCATGTCGGGTAGCTTCTGATAAGTAAGCATTGCTTCCCTAGCTTTTTCAGCATACTCCTTGTTTCCTGTAACATGGTAGAGGAAGCCTTCGATGAGGGCACGTGTAACCGGAACCATAGGCGGGTCGAAGGAATCAGCGGTTTCCATTCTTTTCAACCATTCTTTCAAAGAATGTTCGTAACTCCTTAATAGTTCCTCATAATACTTTTTAATAAAGTCGAAGTATTCTTTCTTAGTCGCCATGCTTCGGGCTCCGGAGCATGTGGATTAATAAAGATTTCGAGCCTAGAAACCTTTAATAGAATCAGGGAGAGGAAAGTAGTTTAGGTTGGAAGAGTTAGCTATTAACGGTGGTCCGAGAACTAGGTTGAAAGAGCTTCCGAGCAGGAGGGATATTGGAAGCGAGGAGATGAAGGAGCTTGTTGACGTAATCTGGTCCGGTAATTTAAACAGGGTTGGCGGGGTAAAGGTTTCAGCTTTTGAAAAGGAGTTTGCAAAGCTATACGGGGTTAAGCATGGTGTTGCCTCGACTTCTGGAACAGCCTCGATCCATGTTGCTCTGGGGGCGATCAACCCTGAACCCTGCTCCGAGGTAATCACTGGCCCCATAAGCGACATTGGGAGCATAGTTCCAATTCTCTGGCAGAACTGCATACCTGTTTTCGCAGATATTAACCCTGAAACCTACGGGTTGGATCCTGTGGACGTGGAGAGAAAAATAACTGACAGGACTGTTGCAGTCATCGCTATACACCTGTTCGGCCAGTGTTGCGACATGGACCCGCTTGTTAAAATCTGTAGGGACCATGGGCTTTATTTGATTGAAGATGCTTCTCAAGCCCACCTGGCAGAGTACAAGGGTAGGCTGGCTGGGACAATGGGTGATCTGGGCTGCTTCAGCCTCCAGCAGTCGAAGCAGATGACGTGTGGAGACGGTGGAATAACTATTACGAATAATGATGAGCTTGCTGAGAGGGCACGTTTATTCGCGGATAAGGCCTGGCCTAGGGGTCAGGCTGAAGACAGGGGGTATCTTTTCCTCGCCATGAATTACAGGATGACTGAACTCCAGGGTGCTGTGGCACTAGCCCAGCTGCGCAAGGTGCAGGATATTGTCGCTAGGAGAAGAAGGGTTGGGGATGCTTTAACGAAGCTTTTAAGCGAGGTTGAAGGAGTGAACCCTCCAAAAATCATACCTGGGTCGAAACACTCATACTGGCTTTACCCTTTAACAATCGATACTAAAACCATTAGGGTTACTCCTGGGGAGTTTGCTAGAGCTGTTTCGGCTGAGGGGATACCTGCTTCCGCAGGATACATTAAGAAGCCTCTTTACATGTTTAGCATTCTTAAGGATCAGGCTACGTATGGTTCTTCTCATTGTCCTTTCGATTGCCCGCGCTACAACCGGAGGATCCAGTATAAGGAGGGAGATTGCCCGAATGCGGAGAAGGTTCTTAAAGAACTGATAACAATACCTGTGAACGAGTTTTACACTGACGAGGATGTTAACGACATATTCAGGGCTATACGCAAGGTGGCCAGCTATTATAGGGTAAACCCTAAAGCCTGAAAACCCTTTTAGCGTTTAAATAGAATATTTTTTCTCTATCGTTTCTCGAGATCTCTGCGCTTAGGATCATTCCGATCGTGTGGGCAGGGTTTAACAATGTTAGGTCGCTGCCAAACATGATCTTGTCGGCACCTGCTTTGTCAACAGCCTCCTCAAGCTTACCCTTTTCAAAAAGCGTCATACATATCTCTAGGTAAAGGTTGGAGTACTCTTTAGCGGCATCAATAGCCTTCTTCCAGCTTAACCCTGTTCCAGACGCAACCGTTCCACCCATATGTCCCGCTATGAACACGTTGTCTGGAAACTTTTTAACGAGTTCAACAAGTGCTCTCACGTTTTCCAAACTGTAAGTATGTATTAGAAACGGTTTCCGGTATTCAGCTGCCTCTATTAGAATTGAAATGCTTTCCTCCGAATCCACCGGGAGACCGGAATAATCCGGATGTATTTCGCCAACACCTTTGAAAAGCGGGTTTGCAAGATACTTCTCGATTTCAGCCTTAGAGAGCTCCGGATAGTTTGGGTTAACATACACGTAGCCGTATAAACCCTTGTTTGAATCAAGGATCATGTCTAAATCCATGTTTCCCTCCACCATGTCGTAAGTTATTGCCTTGCTGGAGGATAGGATTACCACCTCAATATCGTGATGATTCATCATCTCCACTATGCTCTTTTTCGACGACCTGTAGATCGGAAAGAACCATTCACCGTAGTGAGCATGTATGTCTATAATGCGCATTTCAACAAGCCTCCTTAATAATCCTAAGGATGTTTCCAGAAAGAATCAAGTCCTTGTCTTCATCACGGATTCTGGCTGATTCAACCATCCTGTAGGATGCCTGAAAATACTCAAGAAGGATTCCGGAGCCGAATATTAGCCTATCTGCTCCAACTTTTTCAGCAAGAACCTCAATAGCGTCGGAAGAAGTTAGAAGACGAGTTTCAACATACAGGTTTCTATTCCTCCTGGCTGAAACTATGAACTCGCTCAGGAGAGAATACGTGCATCCGAGAACTATAACCGGATACTCCTTTCCTGCAGTGAGTCTTGAAAGGAGTGTTATACACCCGTATTCGTTGCAGGGGACAAGAAGTGGTACTCCCAACCCATTCATGCTTTCAATAATTTCGATTAATGGAGAATAGTCAAGTGGATAGCCTTGAATATCCTTGAAAAGCCTGATTCCTTTAAAACCGCTTCCAACAAGGTTCTCAATTTCCCCCCGGTCACCAGCGAATCTTCTAGGGTCGACTGTAGCTAGGGGAATAAGCCTATTGTTGGCTCTACATGCTTTAAGGGTTTCCTCGTTTCCTTCTTCATAGCTGTAGAAAGCTCCTTTCAGGGAGGTTGTTAAAGCTTTTTCAACCCTGTTAACATCCATTATCTTGAGAAGATTTTTAAGCGAAACGTCTGTTTTTCTTTTGGGATATGCTCCGAAGACGGTGTTTGCATCCACTATCCGCCTTTTACCCGTCTGCATCACCATTCGAAGCACTGTTTTCCTGATTTAAAGATTAGTGTCATGCTTTTAAAAGCTCCCTCACTTCTCTGAACATTCTCGACTTCGAATCCCTTAACAATTCATACATCGCCATTTCTGTGGAAGAAATTATGATTCCGGAATCCCTCATCCTTTGCAAAGCTAGATGGATGTTTCCGATTGCACGGGAAGAGACTGCGTCAGCCACGACGCAGACTCTTATTTTCCTCGGGGCTTCAAGCGCCGTCTGCATTACGCAGACATGCGCCTCTATGCCGACAATTATTAAAGTTTTTACTCTCAACATTCTCAAAGTATTCTTGAATTCTTGAGAACCGAAACAGCTGAAACTCGTCTTCTCAATAGGTTTAACATCTCCAAGTTCACTCATTATTTCCCGCACCGTTCTTCCAAGCCCCTTAGGATACTGCTCCGTCACTATGATGGGTATTTCACATTTTCTGCAAAACCTTATTAGTTTCACAATGTTCCTCAAAACCTCTTCCCTCCTGTTCATCAAGGGGAAAAGCTTCTCCTGCACATCGATAATCAGCAATGCGGAGCCATCTATACCGATCAGTTTTGAATTCTTCTTCATCATTGTAAAGGGTGTTTCGCGTTTTCTTAAGTTTTCCCATCCCTATGCTAAACGGTTTGAAGGATACATGCTTCAACAGAGCGGAAAGGAATTTAAACAGGTTGTTTAAACACGTACTTATGCAAAAAACCGTGTTGAAAGTCCCCGCTAGATACTACCGCCTTTACCTTGAGGAGAAACCCTACGGATGTTTGGAGGAAGACTTTCACTACGTTGAGAGGCTTCTTGAAATGCCTGTTGCTGAAAGCGCTTTAATCCTAGTGGATTGCTGGAGTATTCATTATTGTGAAAGCTACTCGGCAAGGTCGAGAAGAATAGTGGAGGAGAAGATTGCTCCGGTGGTGAATGCTGCTAGGAGAACCGGTGTAACAGTTATACATGCCCCCTCGTCGAACGTGGCTGAAAAATACCCTCAATCATCCTGCTGCTTCGAAAAAGGGGATGAGGAACGCTTCCCAGTATATGCTTCAGTAGACCCAGAATGGCCTCCCAAAGAGTTCGTCGATAGAATAGGGGTTTTTTCCGTTTTCAACAGGGGTTTTTCACCTCCTCGAGAAGCTTGGGAGCACATATACAGGGAGAAACTGATGATTGCAGAGCCTCTTGCACCCCAGTCGGGTGACTATGTAGTAAGGTCGGGGAGACAGTTACACAGAATCCTTAAAAAACTAGGGAAACTCCATCTTTTCTACGCTGGTTTCGCCACCAACATGTGTCTACAACATAGGGATTACGGGGTTAGGGCTATGAGTGAAAGGGGGTACAACATTATACTTTTAAGGGATTGTACTGCAGCTATCGAGGCTCACGATACTGTATACCAGTTGCTTGCAACAAGAATATTTGTTCAAGAGATAGAGACCAAGTATGCTTGGTCAACAACCTCTAAAGACTTCATAGAGGCCTGTCTAAAAAGTTCAAAGAATCCTGAGCCTCAATGCATACCGTGAATCTGCATTATTCAAAACGTTTGATAAGCATGTTTCTCTAATTATTGTAGGCTCATCCTCTTTCCTTTTTAATAAAGGTATCTAGTTCTTCCACGAGTCTTTCCATCTCATCCATTGAGTGAGCAGTCGAGACTGCGAAGTGCGGGGTCTCGGGCCTCTGATATACTATTCCCTTCTGCAGCATGTGGTTGAATAATTTTCTACTTAACTCTCTATTCTTAGTTCTCTCCGCCGTCAACCCGTTAAACGGCTTTTCCCTTGTGAAATGCAAGCCTATCATAGACAGTAATCCAGTGACGTAGGCCTCGAAACGGTTTTCCTCAAGAACCTCCATGATCCGTCTTCTACCGTATTCTCCGAGAGAATTAATGTAGGAATATACTTCTCCACTCTTCTTTTCAAGCTCGTTTATCGTAACATATCCGGCGCGCATTGTCAAAGCATTACCCACATACGTTCCTCCGTGGAATGAACGGTTCCAAAATTCTGGTCTCTCGACTTGGTCGAGTAGACTCATTATCTCGGCTGTTCCACATATTCCTCCCGCTCCAGCGAAATACTGTCCTCCGGCTGTTTTACCTATGGTCGTTATATCCGGCTTGACTTTGAAATAATTCTGCATACCGCCGGGATGCCTAAACCCAGTGATAACCTCGTCGAATATCAACACTATGTTCCTCCTACTGCAGAATTCCCTAAGGCCTTTCAAGTACTCTTCGCTCGCCGGAATAACTCCCGCCGATCCGAGAACCGGTTCCAAAATTATGCCTGCCAGATCTTCTTTCCCAGCTATTCTTATCGTTGCCTCAAGATCGTTAAACGGGAGTGGAACAATGTTTTCAACACAGGCTAAGCCTAAAGACGACGGCTTATCATAGGGATAGTTAACCGCCTTATGCAGACCGTCGTATCCTCCATGCCATCCCCCCTCCATCTTCCCGATCTTTCTTCTTCCAGTGTAGGCTCTCGCAAGCCTGACAGCATACATGTTCGCCTCCGTCCCGCTATTGGCTGGCTTAGCCATATCCACGTCGAACCATCTGCACACTGCTTCCGCCCATTTCACCTCCCACTCGTTGCACCAGCCGAAGTGTGCACCATGCTCAAGCTGTTCCTTCGCAGCTTCAATCACAGGCCTATAGCCGTGTCCCAGTACGGCTGCGAAATGAACCATCCAGAAGTCAACGTATTCGTTGCCGTCGACATCCCAGATCCTGCTGCCTTTAGCCCTGCTAACGTAGAAAGGATACGGTTCAAAATACCTTATTGAGTAAGCCGATCCGCCGGGAATATGTTTCCTAGCTTTTTCAAAGAGTTCCATGGATTTTTTAGTCCTCTCCAGGTAGCTCATCTCCATGGTTTTCAAGAATTACTGGCTTTTAAATTTGAGAAGGCTGAGGGCAGGGAAATATCCGTTATCCTAAGTAAGCCTGACCTTGCTTCTAAAACCTTCGGAATAAGGTTGATCACCACTGCAGCAGTAGCAGTATCACCTGGGATACCTGTACTTCTCCATTTCACCGGCGGTTCCCCTTGGATGATTACTTCTTCAAATTCTTCCCTACCGGCTTCAGCTATCAGCTCAACCCTGATGAATTCTTTCTCTCCAACATATCCTATTCCGTAGCCATGTATTCCCGAGACTTTTCCAGGCATTATTTCAAAGTATTGAGTTTTCAACAGTTTCGCTGAGACTATTGGTTCCTGTCCCTCAACAATCCTAGTTAGGTTTACTCCCAGCGCAGATGCTATAAGGTCAACGGATTCTCCATACCCTATGTGTCCCGTTATCTCGCCGCTATCCATTTTATGCCTAAACTCCTCGACGCTTAAGGCAAGCCCGTATTTCTTTTGGAAAGAAAGTCTTCTCTTCCCAGCGTCTAAAGACCTTATGACTTTCAAACAGTCTACTCTTATGCAAACAAGCGTCATAAGTATTGGTAGAGCGTCGAACACGAACCCCGGGTTTACACCGGCACCCATTATTGAAACATTGTTTTCCCTAGCCATTCTATCTATTTCTGAGGCAAGCTTAGGGTATCGATACCAAGGGTTTACCAGCGTCTCTGAAGTCGAGATTAAATCAGCACCTGCTTCAACGCATTTAACGATCTGCGGGTATATCTTATCCAGGTGGGAGGAGGTTGCGTGAAGCACGACATCTGCTCCACTTATCTTCAGGATCTCGGCTGCATCAGACTCTCTTGAAACAATTACGCCAATCCTCTCACCTATACTAATCGCTTCACCGACATCCATGCCTATTTTAGAAGGGTCTATCTCGAAAGCTGCTACCAATTCAAGGTTTTCCCGTTCTAAAACTTTTCTGGCTATGAGTGTCCCTATAGGCCCCAATCCATAAACCGCCACTTTGACAGGCATGCTTTCCCTAACTCTTGATAGATATATAAGAATTCGCAAACCGTTAATCAACGCTTAAATATGAATTCTCAAGACGATTTTCAGCAGAATGTTGAGAACTGTTTCCTCATGGATCGATTTCCTCAACACGGGTCCCGGGGCTAGTAGGCTGGCTGAGATGTATGGGCCGGATTTCATGGAAGAAAGGAGGAGGGTGATTCTGAGGGTGTTGAAGATGTTTGGCGAAACATATGGTTTTGAGAGAAGGGTGATTATAGTTAGAGCTCCGGGTAGGGTGAACCTGATGGGGAGGCATGTTGATCACAGAGGAGGCTTCGTAAACCCGATAGTTATTCCGAGAGAAGTCATAATGGTTGCTGAGGGAAGAGAGGACTCCTTCATCGAGATTCATAATGCGGAGGAAAATTTTGAATCAGGAAGGTTTGAAATCGGGGAGGAACTGCCCGCAGAAAAAATATCTACAGTGGATGAATGGAGAAAGTGGACTCAGGAAAACATTGAGAAGAAAACGGAGAGTGAGAGAAAATCCTGGATAAACTATGTTAAATCCGTATGCTATCTGCAGAATGTTTACATGAACGGTGGCTCCTACAAGAAAAAGCTTCTAGGCGCAAACATAGTCTGCTATGGGGATATACCTAGGTCCGCAGGGCTTTCCTCATCATCAGCATTAGTCGTTGCAACATATTTGACGGTTTCAAGCCTGAATGGCCTTGAAATCCCAAGGGAGAAGATGGTTGAATACACGGGCATAGGGGAATGGTACGTGGGGACTAGGGGTGGATGGGGAGATCAGGCGGCTATGCTTTTTTCGAAAAAAGGCTTCGTGAGTCATATAGGCTTCTTTCCGTTCAAAATATCTTACATTCCTTTTCCAACCGGTGTCAACATTATTCTGTGTAACTCGTTTGTTGCGGCAAGCAAGATGACGGGGGCTCGGAGTATTTTTAACGAAAAGGTTTCTACGTATGAGTTTGGATTTGAGCTTATGAAGAAATTTAACCCTGAATTGAGGAAGTTTGAGTATTTGAGAGATATTAATCCTGAGAACTTCGAGACTTCCGAAATATATAGGATGATTAAATCGCTGCCTGAGAGAATAAGTAGGAGTGAGCTTAGAAGTCTACTGCCTGAGAAAGAAGAATGGTTAAGCAAACTGTTTAAAGAGCATGAGGAGCCGAGGGAAGGATACGACTTGAGAGGAGTATGCTTATTCGGGATTTCAGAGTGTGAGCGGAGCAGGAAAACAGAATGGGTTCTACCAGGTGACGTGGAGCTTTTCGGAAGGCTGATGAATGTTTCGCACGACGCTGACAGAGTGGTTAAGTCAGGAGTGAAATGGCGTGTGAGAGTGACTGATGAATACTTAGAAGAGCTTACCCGTTTAGGAGGCGACGCTAGACTGGAGTTTCAGTCGGGCTATTATGGTTGTGGAACTGAGGAGACTGATTTCCTTGTCGACACTGCGTTAAAGGTTCCGGGAACTCTAGGGGCATCCATAGTAGGTGCCGGTCTAGGAGGCTGTGTCGAAATCCTTGTGGATAAGAAGGCTGTTAATAAGGTTATGGATGTGTTGGGGAGAGAGTATTATCGTGACGAGAGTAGGTGGAGAAACGGCATTATTCTCGTCAGCCCTGTTGAGGGTGCTTGTCTTATTTGAAAAACTCTCCTCAAACTTTAAAAAAGCTCTTACTCCACGGTTTTCAGCATGAGAAGCAAGTCTGAAGAAAAGATTAGGGAAAGCACTGTTGCAATTGTACCTGCCGGCGGCTCAGGCTTCAGGTCTACACCGCTCTGGACCAGGTTAGACCCGTATACTGACACCATCTCGAAACCGGCGATGAGAGACCTTTTCTGGAGGAAAACCTACTTGGACACTATATTCAGCACCATAATGCAGTGCGGCCTAGTGAAATCGATTCTTCTTTCAGCAGGCAGAAGAGTTGGGGAGAGTATTGAGGAGTGTAGGGATGAGCGGGACCTTATAGACCTCAAGGCGTTGATGGATCTGAAAGCCATAGTTGCGAAATGGAGTAACGTCAGGATTTTCTTCGACAATCCTGGTGACAAGGGTACGGGTGCTGCAGCAACCAGCTTTGAGGGTAAGAAGCTTGTTGAGGAAAGTGGAGCGAAATACGTCTTCATCTACTACGGGGATGTGCCAACCGTGCCTCCGGAAGAGATAAGGAACATTATAAAGAGTCACGTGTCTTCCGGTGCTAAGATCACTATAGTAACGTCAGACAAGGGAGACCCATTCATGTATGGGAGGATAGTCAGGTATCCAAAGAAGGTTCTAGGACTGGTGGATGAGAAGGATGTTAAGGATGAGAAATCGCTGAAGATAAACAGGATGATTAGAAGCGGGGAACTGATTGCGCTCAGGCTTCCAGAAGTGGATACTGGTAAATACGGTGAATGGGCATCATACGTCTTCCTAAGTAGGCGTGACGTCGATAGGGCTGGAGACAAAGTATGCATATACCACCCTATAAGAGAAGCGCTTCCAGGGGGGAAAATAGTTCTTTCAAGAGAGCAGCTTGAGGAAAGAAGGGTTAGGCTAGACGGGAAGGCTCTGCTTTTCGACCCAATGTCAGACGAGTTTCTAGACATAAAGGAGCAGGATGAAATCGGTGTTACTGAGGAGCAGAGGAGAAACATCGGTTCGCTGGAGGTGAACCTTCTCGACTTCAAGGTTTCAACAGACTATCTTAACGCTATAAGGGAGAGGAACACGGGGTTGATGGCGATGAACGTTGAGGTTTATCTTAACGTGATTAGGGATGTTGACGCTCCTAACTACGGGCGGGTTTTAAAAGATGGTTCAGAGATCGTGGTGCCGAACTCTGAAATTTTCTCCTTAAAACCAGGTGAAAAGAGGCATGGGTTATCCAGGGAGGAGCTGCTCTCGATAAATTTGTGCAGAAGGATTGGGCCAAGCCCTCCTGGAGTATATGTTTTAGAGAGGCATGCTGGCGGAGAATACTTCCTGCCAGAGGTCTCTAAAGAGGCTGTTTCAAAAGGGGAGAGGATTAACATATATCTGCTTAAAGGTGAAGAGGGTGTTGGAGAAGGATATGACTACAGGAGTGAGGCTAGGGTTGGAGCGATGCTGCAATCTAAGAGGCTGGCTAGAATGCTTACGGAGAAAGGTTGCGTGGTGAGAGAGGATGCTATAATAACTGTGGGCGAGGATTTTAACGCTGACAGGATAGGGAAAGGTGTTGTTTTCTCAGGCAGAGTTGACATAAGGGGGGATGTGACTATAGGTGATGGTTCCAGCATAAGTAATTCTTTCATCATAGCTATGCCCCCGCGTGTTGTCAGGATTGGGGAGAACGCTAGGATAGTTGACTCAGTTATAGTGGACTCAACAGTTGGAGAGAAGGCGGTTCTTGAGAAATGCGATGTCTTTCAGGCTGAAGTCGAGGCCTTCAAGCCTATGAGGAATATGGTGTTTTACCTTGAAGACGGTAAGGCCTGTGCTCGAATAAGGGGAACTCCAGAGCTGGATCATTCCGGCTTGGAAGCGTTAGAAGGGTTTTCTTTGGAGGCTCTTGAAAAGGTTTTCGGTATTACTGTCGACCTGGGTGCGCGAATATATGTGGAACCCAGGGTGAAACGTTTTCTACAGACTATGATGATGGTTGCTGAGAAAGAGGGTGGCTTAAAGAAGTTTGATAAAAAGTTCACAAGGCAGTTAAGGTCTTTAGCATTCACCGAGATACCTGGCTTGGAGGAGTATGGTGATGTACATTTCTATGTGGGTGTGAATTCTTTTCTGAGTGGGGAAATCGTTTTCAGGGGCGAGGTTCACGTTAAGCCTTGGTGCGTCCTGCATAACTCGATGATTGAGGAAAGCAGGATCGAGAGGGGTGCTATAGTGTGGAACAGCATTCTGAAAAAATGCTCTGTTAAGAGTTCGCTTGCGAAAAGGACGATAATCGACAGGGAGAACCTTAACGGGATGGTTGTTGACGAAGGATGGAGATCGCCGGGAAGCGCGTGGAAAAGCTTAATAATCTTTAAACATGGAGAGTAGCATCCGGAGGGTTGGAAATGCCAGAGTATTCTGTTTCACCGGACGGCGTTACATATAGTATTCCGTCTAAAGATGAGTTGAAGGCTGAGTTTGCGAGAATAGTGGGGATAGTTGAGGATCAGCGTGCCCACGGTAGAGAGATAGTTACTGTCATGGGGCTTGGTTTCGTCGGAGCGGTTATGGCTGCCGTCGTCGCGGATGCGAAGGATTCTCCGTACTTCGTACTTGGCTATCAGAGGCCTTCTAAAAGATCCTACTGGAAAATCCCGTACATAAACTCGGGGAAACCCCCTGTGAGTGCAGAGGATCCGGAGATACCTGAAATATTCCGGAGGACGGTTCTTGAAAAGAAGACCCTGATGGCTACTGGCTGCGAGGAGTCGCTGGGTCTTGCCGACATAATTGTTGTCGACATACAGCTTGACGCTGTGAAACCTGTTTTCGGAAAGGCTGAGGCGGGATATGTTGAGCTGGATGCTTTCAAAGCCGGCTGCAGAACGATAGGGAAGTATATGAAGGAGGATGCTCTCGTTCTGGTTGAAACCACCGTGCCCCCTGGAACCTGCGAGAGAATCGTGCTTCCGATTCTCAAGGAGGAGAGGGAGAAAAGGGGTATAACTAAGCCGCCGCATCTAGCTCATTCCTATGAAAGGGTTATGCCGGGCAGACAATACGTCAGCTCGATAAGGGACTTCTGGAGAACATGGGCTGGGATAGATGCGGAGAGTGCGGAGCTTGCGCGAAGATTCTTGTCGCGAGTGATAACTTACCCTCTCTACGAGGCTGAAAATACTACTGCCTCCGAAGTTGCGAAGGTACTTGAAAACTCCTACAGGGCTGTTAACATAGCCTTCATATATGATTGGACGCTTAGGGCTGAGGAAATAGGTATAGATCTTTGGAAGGTTCTACCCGGAATAAGGGTTCGCCCAACCCACAGTAACATTATGAACCCTGGATTAGGCGTAGGCGGGTATTGTTTAACGAAGGATAGCGTGCTGGCTAACTGGGCTTTCAAGGAAATATTCGGATGTTGCGAAGGCGTGCCGTACACTATTGAAGCGATAAACATTAATGATAAAATGCCGCTTCACACCGCGGATCTGGTTGCGGATGCTCTTAGAGAGGCGGGTAGGGATATTAAAGGCTCGACTGTAGCGGTTCTCGGAGCCTCTTACCTTGCTGATATAGGTGATACTCGTCATTCTCCTTCAGAGATCCTGATAAGAAGGCTTAGGGAAATGGGTTTTGAAATAAGGGTTCACGACCCTTACGTGAAGGTTTGGCCGGAGTTCGCCCAGCAGGATGAAGACGAGTTCTCACTGGCAAAGCAATTCAGGAATCAGGAGGATTTGAAGAACCTGAGGGTTGAGCAGGATTTAGAGAAGGTTGTTAAAGGGGTTGACGCAATAGTCTTCGCCGTCAGGCATAAGGTTTACCTTCAACTAGAGCCTGAGGAAGTCCTAAGAATGAACGGGGGTACGCCTGCAATCGTGGATGCTTTTAACATAGTCGACGACCGGAAGATAATCGAGTATTTGAAAAACGGGTGTGCTGTTCGAGGTGTTGGAAAAGGTCATATAAGAAGGCTTAAACAGTTAGTATAGGCTTATCTTCAACACGCAGGGTCTTGAGAGCATGGTAATCGCGTTCGACAAATAGCGTGCTAGCTTATCGTTTCAAACGATAGATTTCTAACGCGTTCTCGTAAAGCAAACTTCTTGCCGTTTCAAGTGCAAGCTGCAAATCTAAATATTCTTTCTCAACTAAATCGCTTAGGGTAATGGCCAGCTGATGTTTAACCAGCTGCGCCTTACCGAAAACCCATTCTGGAACCTGGGCATCGCTGAAGAACGCACACCACTTGTTCACAGGCAGCATTTGGAGCTTCTCAACCGTTCTCTCCATCATTATGGAGGGATAGTATGAGTACCACCAGAAGCCTGATACGTAAACATTCCTGTAGTTTTTAGCAATCACGTCAAGCTCATGAGTCTGCGTTCTGCTTGCAGATATAAGGTCGAAACTAACCTCTTTATACTTGTGGAACAATGGGCAGAGCGAGAGCAGTTGGCTGGGTTCGTTCACAACTATCGCGTAATCCGGTGGAGAGGCTCCAACGACAGGTCTTTCAACACCCAGCATCAGCTGAAACACAATCCCTTCATCCTTAATTAGTTTGAGAAATTCTTCTACTACGAATGATAGAAGCGCGTTTTTCTCCTCTAGGCTAAGCCTTCCCCCCGTCTCGGTCTTTCGTATCGCCTCGTCAACAAGCTCCTCTCTATGGTCTGTAACAATGGTTTCACTAGGATTCAAGCTAATGGTGATTGTCGAAATACGTTCTTTAAACTTGTCAAATACTTCTCCTACAGCCTCCCTCATACCTCTAACACTGTTTACTTTTAAAGAGAAAAGGTTCTCAAGCATTCCGAGTGATTCCTTCGAAAACTCCTTCGAAAGTCTTTCAAGCCTCAGGGAGCCTGTGAAGAAGGAAGTGTCGAAAGTTAAACCAGTATCCGTGAATTGTAGTGTTAGAAATGCTTTCTCAACCTTGACCCTTTTCCTCAGAAAACTGATTCCGTCAAAGTTTTTCTCAAAATCCATAAATTTGTCTTTAAGCAGAGCAAAGCTTTTCTCAGTCAGCTCCTCGTTAAAATCAAAGAGGCTGAAAACCCTTCTTAAAGCCCAGAAGGTCGACGTGTTTCTCACGTTTTTAAGAAATGGGATGACCCTTCTAACTCTTTCATCAGGATCCTCTATGTCAAGTATTTCTCTAGGCATTCCTGAGGAAGCAAGCTCCGTAGCAATGTAATGGTATAGGATTATTTCAGATAAATCCTTAGCTTTCAGCCTCACAGGGTTCAGATGCGTGTGAATATCTATCACTGGAGTGTTGGGGATTTCTTCAAAAATCTTTATGAATCTTTTCTCCCTCTCCATAATTTTGCGGGGAAACGGTAGGCTTATAAACGTTGTGATGCTCCTCTAATCACATCATTTATATACTGCTCCCGATTCATCCGTGACGATACGAAAATGGGCGGAGAGAAAGTGAGAGTCGGGGTAATCGGGTGCGGCGGGATTGCGGCTTCCCACGTCTCCGGCTATTTGAAATCAGGTATGGCTGAGATAACTGCTCTCGCCGACAGCAGGGTTGAAAGAGCGAAGGCTCTGGCTGAGAGGTTCAGCCTTAAGCATGCCAGTGTTTACGAGAACTATGAAGACCTGTTGAAAGACAGGAGTGTTGATGCGGTAAGCATCTGTACGCCCCACCACCTGCATGCTGAAATAACGATAAAAGCTGCAGAACACTTTAAGCATGTTCTCTGCGAGAAGCCAATAGCAATATCTCTAAAGCAGGCGGACGAAATGATTAGTGCCTGTAGAAAAAACGGCGTGAAACTTGCAATAGTTTTTCAAAACCGTTTCTCGCAGGATGTTCAAAGGGTGAAGAGAGAGTTTGAAAACGGTGACTTCGGAATACCGATATACGGTGAAGCCGTCGTAAAATGGTATCGTGAAGACAAGACCTACTACCATGCGGATGAAGTCGCAAAGTCTTGGCGTGGAAAATGGGCTACTGAGGGCGGAGGAGCCTTAATAAATCAAACAATCCACCTTGTGGATCTTCTGCAATGGATAATGGGGCCGGTGGAATATCTCTATGGGATATACGATACTAGGATGCACAGTATTGAAACCGAGGACATCGCTGTTTCAATACTCCGTTTTAAGAGCGGTGCAATAGGCTACATACTAGGGAGCGTTGACCTTCGACCCCAGGAGGATTGGGTCGCGATCTACGGTAGCAGAAAATCCGTCATCATAGGGAGTGATAAGAGGGTTGCAAGGGAGTGGAGTGAGGAAAGCGGGACGGTTGTGAGTAAAGAAAGCGTGGGGGAAAGAATGGAGACAGTAACCCCGTTCCTTGGACACGATGAGACTGTTAGGGACTTTATTGAGTCGATTCTGAAGGATAGGCCTCCTGCAGTCCCCGGTGAGGAGGCGAGGAAATCGCTGGAGATTGTCCTCGCCATATACAGGGCTCATAGAACTGGGAGTAAAGTGGCTCTACCACTGGTGGAGTAGGGAGGTTATTTGAAGTTGAACATTAAATTTAAACTATCGTTCATAACGGATGAGGTTTCGCAAGACCTGGGTGAGGTGAGGGAATTCGCTAAGAGTTTCAACATAGATGCTATAGAGATTAGAACAATACTTGACAAGGGTTTTCCAGAAATCCTTGGGGAGAAAAATGTTTTGAAAAAGTTTCTCCAAGATAACGGTTTAAAAGTGTGTGCAATAGCGTCTCCAACTTTCAAATGCGACATTGATTCGGCAGAGGAATACGAGAAACACATAGAGATATTTAGAAGCGCGTTGGAGCTTGCTGGCCACCTGGACACTCAACTGGTCAGGGCTTTCACATTCTGGAAGAAAGGAAGATATGAGGATTACAAGAGAACCATAATTGAGAAATTCAGAAGGATTGTTGAAATGGCTGAGAAGCAGGGTGTTACGATAATTGTTGAGAATGAGCCTTCAACCTTCGTCGGGAACGGGAGGATGCTGGCGGACTTCATAAACTCCCTGGGTGCGAGCTCTGTCAAGGCGCTGTGGGACCCAGGTAATGAGCTGATGGATGAGGAGGGTGAAGACCCTTTTCCGACGGGGTTTAACTACGTGAAGAAGTTTATAAAGCATGTGCATGTTAAGGACGGTGTTAGAGAAGGTTCTGAAACCAGGTTTTTGAAAGTCGGGGAGGGCCAGGCTAAAATAGGGGAAAACCTAAAGGCTTTAAAGGAGATTGGGTATGAAGGCTATGTTTCACTCGAGACCCACTGGAGAGTAACGAGGAGTCTTAAGGAGCCCATGTTGAGAACCCCTGGTGGAAAAGAGTTCAGCTCAGGCGCGTACGCTGCCTCATACATCTCGATGCAGGGTTTGCTGGAGGTAATCTCCAGAATAGGTTAGCCTGAGGCTTTTGAAACCCTCGTCTCCATTTCAACAATGCTTTTAAACTGCTCAGTGCTCCAGGAGCGTGTCTCCCACCCTGACTCCTTGGAGCGTTTAACTAGGCTTTCCGCCTTTTCGAAATCAGCTTCATATATGTGGTATGAGTTTGAGAAATCCACGTATTCGCCTGGAACAATGGTTCTTCCAGTCTTCCTCGACAACTCTTCCGCCACGTTTTTCTGAAGAATTGTGAGAGCATAGATGTTCATGAAGGCTGCTTTCAAAGCGTCCCTCGACCTCCAGCAGGTCTCCATGATAAGTCTGTCTCCGTAAACTCTGAACCAGATTCTTTGGAGGCAGGGCGGGTCTTCAATCTTCGGGTCAACCCAAGGCTTCCAAGTTATCGCCTGCGCCCTCCTGGAGTAAGGTGCTTCCGCCAGCTTTCTAACTATGTAGTCTACCTGGTCGATCGTCTCGCTGCAATACTTGTAGGAGCGTAAGCGTTCATGGTAAGTATAGGGCCAAATTCCTCTCTCCACGTAAGAGTCATGTATCCCGTTGCAAACCTCCTGAACGTATTCTTCAAGCTGTGAAAGCTTGCCAACCATCAGCCCAGCCTTATGGATTCTCGGCTCCGCTAAAGGGGTTCTTATTATCATTAGCATCGTGCAGTCCTTGCTGTCGTTCCCGTATTCAGTCCTAATGTTCACACCCTTGCTCCAGAGCTCGGTTATCGACTTCTCCCAAACCTCTGGCAGACAGCCTCCTTCAACAACCACCATAGGATACATACAACCAAGCCTTCTGGCGAAGATATAAAAGCTTTTTGAATCATAGCTAGCTACTGAAGTGCGAGGAAACACTATCATGAGAATGCTACGTTATTTACTACAAAAACTAGGCAACCTTAAAGAGATTGTTGGAACTTGAGTTCATGATCTTTGATAGTTCTTGCCTATCAAATGCTTGCAGAACGAAGTGTAAAGAACCCCTTTTGAAACATTAATCACTTCTTGCGTTTGTTGTCCTTCTTCAGGCTTTACTTCGAAGGAGACTGCCCCCTTATAGCTTATTCTTTCGAGTGTAGAGAAGAGTTCGACAAGGTCTTCTACAGCGTTAATTGCCCCATTCCTATAGAAGCTTGGATGCCAATCCTTCATAGTATTGTTAACCTTCTTCGCGCAGCCTAGGTGTATGTGGGACAGGACATCTTTAAACCCTACTAGCTTAGAGGGCTTCTCATCTAAGAATGGGCCATGGCTTAGGTCCCAAAGTATACCAATATTCCGGTATTCTTTCCTAATCTCTTTTACCACATATGCTGCATCCTCCAAAGGACCGATAAGCAAGTTCTTGTCATAAGAAGTGTCGAAGGTTTCAAGGAGAATATGAACATTATTTTCATCTGCATACTTACAGATTTCAACTAAGCTTCTTACTAAAGCCTCCATAGCCTCGCTCTTCTTTCCTTCTTCAGGCCTGATTCCTGAACTTAGGGCGACAACCTTGATGTTCCTCTTTGAAGACGCTATGATCATCTTCCTGACCTCATTTAACGCTTTATGTCTAGTATTGTTATCTAGTGAGCATATATTTCCCTCTGGCGTGTTGGTGAATGGCTGAAGTGCTATTGAAACCTCTTTATTACAATCTCTTACTATGCTTTCTACTTTCCTCCAGTTCCCGTCGTCCATGAAGTTGAGTTCAAGCAGATCGAAGAAAGGATCTTCAGCCAGCTCCCGAATACTTTCCTCAATGTTCTGAGCCTTAAGTAGGTTAGGATATACCATAAAACCAACAATTCCGATCTTCCAAGGGAATTCTACGTGTCTCTTTTTCTTATCTTTCAGCACAATGTCTATGCATAGCATGGGAAAAGCGTGCGCGCTAATTATTAAAGCTTTCTATGATCAGTTACTTTGAAAGGTCATCCCAAAGATTTATATTTCTGTCATCTTAACTGAGAATAATAGGATGCTTAGCAGGATCTCTCCAGAACAAGCAAGAGAAATCATAATTAATTCCAAAATAGCTCCTCTAGTCTTTCCAATACCTGCCCGTGCAGACCATGCTGACCACATTATTAAGACTGCGCTGGATGGGCATACGAAGCTCGCAGCCGATCACGTTCTTCACCCTCAGATGAAAGGCCAACTCATGAATTTGGCGGGTTCGATTACGAGAAGGTTAAGCATCCTCCTAAGCTCTAATCCCGGAAAAGATTTAGAAGAAATGATCATTAACAAATACAGGATTTATGATACTCTCTTAGAAATAATTTGGAATCTTCTAGGTGTTGAAAGAGAATGGGCGGGCTTCTCTGAAGATGAGTCGGAGAAAACGATTGCAGCAATCTCAAACTTCCTAAAAGAATGTGAAGATAGGGAAAGAAAGGAGATTGGTAACGCTGTTATTATAGGACAGACTATAATGTTACAGTTAGATAAGGCTAAAGTTGTGAATAAGACCAACAGCATGGTCGCTTGGATGGCTTCCGAGATAGAGAAAGCTATTAAGGAGGATGATTTAATAGAAAGCTACGTAGCTTCAATTAAGGAGACTTTGAATACTAATTTCTATTATACTGCTTATAGGCAGGGTTTCTGCAAATTTGGTAACGATTATGCCCTTGGGTTAAGATGGTTGCGACATTTAGGATATGTGCAGGTTTCAACTAACCCAGTACTTGCAGCCATAGCTTATGATGATGATCCTTCCCTCTGGGTATCATTCAAGAAATATGTTAGGGAAGAGCTTGTGAGGGATCATCCAGAATGGTTCAGAGAACCGGAGAAGTATGTTGACGATATGGTTATGGAAGCAACAATGTTCGTTCTGCTTGACAACTTCTATACTTTCAGAATCCCATTTTTACTATCTAAATATCAGAATGGCCTTGTGAGTTATCAGCTTAATCCGTTGATTGCAGACAATGCTGAGAGGAGTGTTGCTATTGCAAAGGATTTTGCCCGAAGGCTGGAGAATATTCTCTTGGTCTACGACTCGTATCTTCTCTGGGGATACGATGGCTCGTTTGAAAAAGGTAGACCAAACCTTGTCATAAAAGTAGCTGCTGCATACCCTTCCTCAATAGAGATTGCCAGAATGATAAATGAAGTAGGCATAGGGCAGAACATAACACTCAGCTATACATTATCTCAAGAAATACTTACTGGGATAGCGGCAATGGAGGGTATGGCAAGAGCCTTGAAAAAGGGAATCATTCCTACACAAACATATTTGACAAACATGGGTGGAAGACTGGAGGACCACCTTCTAGAATATGTTGCTGCAAACCTCCTGCTTAAGGCATTTAAAAAGATTAGTAATGAAGAAAAAGATAGTATTCTGAAGAAGTTAGCAAAGGAAATTAAGATGAATGATGAAAAACTAAGAGAGCTAAAGAATAAAAATATTAGGGAGTGCGTAGAAATTCTGACTAGCAAAGAGGCTCTTGGCGGAAATCTTCTGAATTGTGCATATGTGAAAGCACTGGTATCAACAAGAGCATATGGTGATGAAAATAATGTTATTAACATGCTTACCTCAATTAGCAATGCTATAAAACTCTCCGGAACATATGTTGCCAAAAGAGTATATGAGATAATGTTCTCACCGTGGAATAGGTTGAAATGGGTGAACTATCTTGTCAGTAAGCTAAAAATTTCAAGAGAAGAAGCGAATCTAATAATGAGTCGGATAGACCTATTGCCAGCGTCAAAACGTAAATCCATAGATACAGTATTCACAATGTCTAGAAGAAATGTTACTAACACCGAGTTTCCTGATCACCAACTTAAGGTAATGAAAGACAGTTTTAGAGAAGGTTTTAGAATGGAGGATTACCGGGAGTCTATCTCGCGGAAACTTGAAGATAAATATCTTGCAATACTTATGGAGATCGAGGACTTTGTTAAGGCATATGAAGTGACTCCGGAGTTAAGAAGAATACTAGAGGAAGTGGGGATAAGAGAAGATTATGGAAACAGAGGTGTGAAACCTGAGGATTGGCCACGCTACGCTCCATGTGAAAAAACACTTAGAGAGTTTACAAAGGCATATCTTGCGTTCAGGGACAGGGTTAAGAAAGCATTAGAGGAATAAGTCTAGATTCTTATATTCCACGAACACGAGGAAGAGCTTGCTTAGAGATGTGATTAATATTCTTAGACCATGATCATACAATTATTGATAATCGCATGCACTATTAACTACATTATGAATGTTTCTGTTCAGCTGGAAGGACAAATTGCCAACTCTTAATTTAAAATAACCTATCATTAATATCCCGGTTATTACAAAAATAACGATTAGAATTTGAAGAATATTTGTTTTAGGTCTTCTATTTCTGAAAATGCTTTCTATTTGTGCTTTTGCATTATCGTTTAATGTTACAATTGTTCCGTCATGCATAAATACTTTTACAAAATTTTGTGAACAGTTAAGGGCTTGTTTAAATGTAATCTGATCACACTTTGAAATAATGATAGCAATTAGCCTTTCATCCTGGAACAATAGTGATAATGGACATGAGTATTGTATGCAAATTCTTTGCCAACTCAATCCTTGTTTTATCGCGCAAGGGGTACAAAAATCTGGAGGTAGAATTTGAATATTATTCACAAGTAGTAAATCAACTATTTCCAAAAATTCATCTATAGAATATGAATTATTCAAATAATAAAAAGTAATCGTTTCTAGTTCAAGTGATTTAATATAGTTTATGTTTTTCAGGCAACGGGATTCAGGAGAATCATAAATATAAACATCAACAGGGTGTTTGGTGTTAACATTTACAAGGAAAAACAAACATAAAGAAACACTCGTGAGAAATAAAATGATCAAAAAAATCTTGCTATACTTAAATGTTTCTTTCTGTATACTACAAAGGTATGGTGCTATTATCATTTTTGAAAGTTCCTTCCACTAATTTTAAAATGTTTTTATATAAGATTAGCTCTTTATCTTCCTTGCTAATTGGTAATTCCATTATTTTCTTCAGCTCTGGAATTGGATGAACAAAAGGAGCATCGGATCCAAATACAACTCTTTCAGCTCCGAGCTCTTTGACAGCAGCAAATATTATATCAAATGGTGAAGAAGATGTTTCTAGAAAAAGGTTTTCGCGCTTCTTTGCGGCTTCGATACACATCCTTCCAGCAGTGACATCAGTTCCTCCCATGTGTCCCATGATAACAGGTAAGTTCGGTAGTTTTCTTGCTACGTACTCTGCCATTTTCGCTTCGCTAGGAGTATAGACATGGATTAAAACTGGTAATCTATACTTTTCAAGATAACTCATAATTGGTATAATGATTGACTCGTACATACCAGGTGCGGCTTTAAATTCTCCTGCTCCTCTGAGCCCCTTCTCTTCGATACCATACTTTAAATCTGCAATTCCATGTTTTACACAATAACCAGTTACTCCTGTGAAGCCTATAAACCTATCTGGATATTTGTTTACAGCAGCAACCACTTCGTCCGTTCCTGCTCGGTAATCACAACCAGGCGCCCAATTAGCAGGAGGCATGACGATCATCTTGTCTATCCCACTTTCATCCATCAATCTGATTAACCATTCGGGTGAAATATCAACTTCGGACATGCTTACACGAACAGGAGGCCTTCCTACATATGCATGTGCATCTATAATCATTTTCATCACCTCCAACGACCCTCAAGAATTCGAAGAATATTTTCACCCAGTATAAGTTTTTTTTCATCTTCTGTTATACGCATAGCCTCGATCTTCGCCTTTTCACTAATGGGTTCCCTAGGTGGACTGTTTGAACCAAAGATTAACCGGTGGACACCAATTTTTGATACAAGCCTTTCAAGAATCATGACCTCGTTTCCGGAAGTTTCAATAAAAATGTTGTCGTTAGATTGTGCAATTTCAAGCAATTCATCTCGGTAGGGCGGCATAGTAAATCCTGCACACATATCCCATGATACTGCAACTATTATTGGTCTTCTAAAAGAAAGAGTAGCAATCTGATCTAAGGAATATCTAACAAGTCCTTTATCAATGTCTGCTCGAATAAGAATAGGAGCATCGAGTTCAAAGAGCCGTCTAAAAAGCGGTACTGCAATAACCGGGTCATACCATTTCCAAGCAAAATAACTCACTTCTAAGCCTTTTAAGCCTAAATTTTTGATGGCATTCCTAGCGGCATCAAAAGCGCATTCAGTGCAGTTCGGGTTTACACGACCAAAGCCAATAAATTTGTCCGGATAAGTCTCAACTATCTTTGCAACTTTTTCGTTGGCTTTATTAAAATCTGAACAATGTCTGGGTATTATTATCGACTTATCTATGTCTGCTTTTTCCATCAAACTTAAAATTCTTTCAGGGGAGTGTCCGTCAAGTTCAAGGGGGGGATCTGCTATTTGAGGTTCAGCTTCACCTACGTAAGTACGCGCGTCAATGATCATTATAAAATACCATTTATAAAAATCCCTGCTTATAAGACTTATGGTGGGTTGTGGAGAAATCTCCCTGGTAGCCCTCTTTTTTCCTAGTACGCTCGAAAGGCAGTGCGCTGGGATGAGACTTAAGTAACAATAGCGTGCGCAAACTTTATAAACCTCTATCTTAGCCTTATTTAATAAATTTGAGAATCGGTAAAAATATCGAAAGAGTCATTACCTATCTTCTATCTATAATTATTTCGGCTTCGATTGTATTTATAGTCCCACGCCTAATTCCAGGGAATCCGATTTTAAGAATATTGTCTAGCTATCTTGAGCGGGGAGGCACTGGTGTTGATATTGAAAAATTAGTAGAGGATTATAAGCATCTATTTGGGTTGGATGAGGATTTATTCACTCAATATATAAAGTTTTTAAGTCAGACATTCCAAGGCAATCTTGGTTTCTCTATTGTTCAATTCCCCAGACCTGTAATTGATGTAATTGCAGAGTCCCTTCCATGGACGATTGGATTGCTATTTATAACGGCGTCAATGAGTTGGATAATAGGTACACTACTTGGATTGCTTGCAGGATGGAAAGGTGAAAGTAGCATATTTTCTAAAATATTCGTAATCGTGGCCATATTGTCTTATGCCATTCCCTATTACATTTTTGCTATAATATTACTGTTTTTATTTGCCTTGACTCTTCATATACTCCCGGCAGGTGGAGCCTATAGTGTGGGGATGGCTCCTGGTTTTACTTTAGATTTTTTCATAGATTGCATTAAACATGCAACATTACCTGCACTAAGTATAATACTTGCATCTCTCGGTTGGTGGTTCTTAAGCATGAGATCCATGATATTAACGATTAAAGATGAAGATTTTATTCTAATGGCTGAAGTCAAAGGATTGAAAAGAAGTTATATAATGTGGAAGTACGCATTTAGGAATGCTATCCTTCCTCAATTCACAGGTCTTGCTTTGTCGCTTGGTAGCATTGTCGGTGGTGCTTTGCTTACAGAAGTCATTTTTTCCTATCCTGGAATAGGTTGGATATTATATCAATCGATAAGAAGTCTGGATTATCCTGTGATTCAGGGATGTGTTATGATAATAATTTTCTCGGTATGCACCGCAAACCTTTTAATGGATCTTCTTTATCCTTTATTAGACCCTAGAATAGGCCGTGAGGAGTCATGAAACTTACTATTTTTGAAAAATTCAGAAATGTTACGAAATGCGGAAAAACCATAAAGCAGGTTTTTAAATATACTGATTTTAAAATTGGGTTCATTTTATTACTGTCTATTTTGTCTATATCTGTTCATGGGCAATTTTTCATTCCAGAGAGCTACGTTAGAATCGGAGCATTCGAGCCTTCTCAACCACCTCAAGGTTTAAATCTTCTTGGTACTGACTCGTTTGGTAGAGATGTCTATGCTCAACTATCCTACAGTATAGCGAATTCATTAATAATCGGCATAATGGTTGCTATCATAGGAACGATAGTCGGTTCAGTAGTAGGATTTATTAGTGGGTATTATGGAGGAACCCTAGATGCCATAGTTAGAATCATAATAAATGTTATGCTTTCGATACCTTCTCTTCTTCTTTTGTTGTTGATAGCATCATTTATCAAAGGTGCATTAGATTTCGTCTCCGTATCATTAATCATAGGTCTCTTTAGTTGGGCATGGCCTGCTAGACAGGTTAGGTCTCAAGTTTTAAGTCTTAAAGAGAGAGAATTTGTGAATGTAGCTAAACTATCTGGAATGAAAGGATATGAAATAATCTTCATTGAAATAATGCCTCATATGTTCAGGTGGATGACTGTGCACTTCATAAGTACAATATTATATGGTATACTAACAGAATCTTCGCTTTCAGTTCTTGGATTAGGTCCACAAAAGAATTTGACCCTTGGAATGATGATATATTGGGCATTAAACTATGCTGCTTTGTATAGGGGAATATGGTGGTGGTGGACGGCCCCCGTCATCATCCTTATCATTCTCTTCCTCTCGTTATATCTTATGAATATTGGCTTAGAAAGAATCATGAATCCCAGACTTCAAAGGGTGGGATGATGAGACTGGAAGTTAGGGAACTAACAGCAGTTTACGACACAGCGTTAGGCGAACTAAAAGCTGTAGATGATGTAACACTTAAGGTATACGAAAAAGAGACTATTGGTGTTGCAGGTGAATCAGGATGTGGCAAATCAACATTAGCTCTCGCCATGTTACGCTTACTTAAGCCTCCTGGTCGTATAAAAAAGGGAAAAATATTATATGATGGAGAAAACATATTAGAGAAACGTGATGAAGAGATTAGACAAATAAGGATGAAGAAAGTATCTTTCATTCCTCAAAGCTCTATGAATGCCTTAAATCCGGTTCTAAGAATAAAGGATCAGTTCAAAGATATGATGGTAGCGCATGGAGAGGATAGAAATAATGTTGAAAAAAAGATAGAGGAAACATTATCAATGGTAGAATTAAAGCCTTATGTAATGAATTTTTTTCCTCACGAGCTTAGTGGTGGGATGAAACAACGTGTTGTTATAGGAATGGCATTGATTCTTAATCCAGAGATTTTGATTGCAGATGAGCCTACTACGGCACTTGATGTTGTCGTACAAAGAGAAATATTGGAACTTCTTAGGCACATAAAGGAGAAGTTGGGAAAAACAGTAATACTAATTTCACATGATATGGCCGTACAAGCGGAAATTACTGATAGAATAGCAATAATGTATGCTGGTAAGATCGTTGAGATGGGCGACACGATGGATATCTTTAAACAACCACTTCATCCATATACTGAGCTACTGATATCTTCCATACCTGTTATAGGAAGAAAAATGCGTTTAAAGGGTATTCCAGGTTTCCCGCCAGATCTCAGAAAACTTCCTAAAGGTTGCAGATTTATGCCTCGATGTCCCAAAGCAATGAGAGGCACATGTGACGAAATTGAACCTTCATTAATACCGATTGAAAAGAGGCGTGAGGTCGCGTGTTTCCTATATGAAGGGAGGTAGATAAAACATGTCTGAGCTTATGAAGGCTGAAAATATAACGAAAATATTTGTAACCTCTAAATCCTTCATAGGCAGGAAACAGGTAACTACGGCGGTTGAGAACTTTAACTTATCTATTGAGGAAGAAAAGCCAGAGGTAATATCTATAGTTGGTGAAAGTGGAAGTGGTAAAACAACTATAGCGAGGATTCTATTGGGTTTGATAAAGCCAACCAGCGGAGTGGTGTACTACCGAGGTAAAGATATATTGAAATTAAACAAAACTGAACAAAAAGAATATAGACGAAATGTTCAGGCCATATTTCAAGACCCCTATGCTGCATTTAATCCTTTGCATACGGTTGAACATTCGATTGAAATTTCACTAAAAAAATTTGGATTGGCTAATGATAGTGCTAGTTTACGCACTTTGATTGAAGAAAGTTTACAGGAAGTCGGCCTCAAGTACAATGAAATTATTGGTAAGTATCCTCATCAACTTAGTGGTGGAGAAAGACAACGTGTGATGGTAGCAAGGGCTTTTGCGTTAAAACCTAAACTTATTATAGCTGATGAACCGGTATCGATGCTCGACGCCTCTATAAGAGCTAATGTTTTAAACATTATGAAAGATTTAAAAGAGAGGTGGGGAATATGCTTCATATACATAACTCACGATTTAAGCACTAGTTATTATATTGGCGATCGTATTATGGTTATGCATAGAGGTCGTGTAGTAGAACGTGGTTTAACGGATGAAGTTTTAACGAACTCATTGCATCCATATACTCGCCTACTCTTAGAGTCGATACCTTTACCAGATCCTGAAAAAAGATGGAGAATTAAAACTGATACTTTCGGTAGCGCGCGCACGGAACTTGAGACAGAGGAGACGGCTAAAGGATGCAAATTTTATTCTAAATGTCCTTGGCGAATGGAAAAATGCAAGACAGAAACTCCAATATTAAGAGCTGTAAGTAAAAGTGAGGTTGCATGCTTCCTATATTAGCAACTATACAGTTAAAAATAGCGCGCGTTTTCAGGATTCTTTAATGTTTTTTCTAGATTAAACCAAGTTATGGACCAGTCTATCCAGTCATAGAGTTTTGTAGAATAGCTACGAAATTCTTCTAGGAAATCTAGCAATTCATTACAATTATTTATTTTGCTGATGGCTAAAGCAGCTTCTCTGAAAAGCTGGCAAGGTATATTTTCTAGCTCAGGCTTCAGGTATTTAAATATGAACATATGACCTTCAAACATTTTAGCGAATTCCTCAAAACTCCAAGAAGAAAATTTCTTTGCATATTCAAATGGCAATATGTCTTCTTCAATGCTTTTCATAAGTCTCCCTAGCGAATTAGCAACCAAATAGGCGATGGTTCTAGCGAATATCACATTCGAAAAACCACTTCTTCTTATTTCCTCAACGTAGATTGGAGGTTCAAGCCATATGCGCTTTTTTTCCTCAACAACTTTCTTTAAAACATCCCTATAATCAGCCATTACTCTGTCACCTTTTCAATTCTTATTTTCTCTGAAAGGGTAGCCTTCAAATTTTCACTAATTTTCGTAAGATTATCTAAACCTTCGATTACTTCAGCAAAACAAATTCTCGTGAATATAGGATCAAATGTTACCGGTTTATGACATATGTTTATCCAATCATCTCCCCCACCTATCTCACCAGGCTCCATTCTTCTTTTTACATTTTCGGGTTTACCTTTATATGATCTAAAAAGGTAGAAGTAGAGTTCACCCTCGAAACCTGGAAGTCTCGCTTGGTGGATTATACTCTCTAACGGGAGCTGATTCCATAACCATTGAGTAAAGCTGGGTGCTTCTTTTTCCAAAAGTTTACATATAACTGTGTATCCATTCACTATCATTCTAATCTTTTTCATGGAGATCATTCTCCTTTTACGTAATATATTTTTACATCCAAAGAAGGAACGTCTGACTTAATGGTTAAAAATCCATTTTCATAAGATACTGGAACTTCTACATTTTCCATAAGGCTTGAACAACTATATTTTCCTCCAGGAAGCCTTAAACCTAACTTAAGCGATGCGTGTTTCTTACTAAGGTTTAATACGAAAAGAATCTTGTCTTTTTCATAGTTATGTAGCCTGAGGTTTATTGTTTTTCCACCATAAGCCTCCATTATTTCAACTGGTCTCATTACGCCTGCCCACTTCAGCACTCCGGTTATAATCTTTCTACACGTTTCTTCATTGTACTTGAAATAGCTCCTTCCTAAGCATGTTCCTGCAAAGATAGCCCCTCCCTTGCCGTATGAAGATGCAATGATTGCAGGTGAACCGTCTTCAAAAGTTCCTAAGATTTCTCCTCCTGGTAAGACCTTGAGTTTCTCCTTGTATAGACTTCCGTGGAGAGTAGAGCCTACCTCGATATCCCGCAATGCTGGATGGGAAGCTGTTATGTTTATTGTTATGCCTGAATCTGGTACTTCTTTTTCAAGATAAATTGTTTTACTTGGAGCATTATCCAGTCCTGAGAAAAGATCGATTTCTCTGCATCTAAACAATTCGTCTAATCCAGCTCCTGGCATGACTTTATACCCGGCGTATTCAAAATCATCGGTGAGAGCGCAAGGACTATCCGCAACGACAAATCCACCCCTATGGACGAAATCAATGATTTTCTCGGCCAAATCCTTGTCTAGATTTATGGCAAAAGGCATGTATAAAATTTTATAATTGTTAAGTTTCCCTTCTCTGATATCCTCTGGTCTTATAAAATCTACAGGAGCATTACTTTCCCATAACGCCTTATAGAAGCCGTTTATCGATGTTATAGCATATTCAATCATTTCAGGTACTTGAGTTATATATATGAGCTTAACGTATGTCATGGGGTTAAAGAGAATGGCGGCTTCGGCCTTTGCAGGCTCCATATCTAAAAATAAGCGAGAGTGCTTCTTCAGTATTGCTCCTACCTTACTGACGGCTTCTGCCCTCTCATTGGGTATACCGTCAAATGAAGTTAATCCTCTTCCCGAAAGTTGAAGCCCTCTAAGAAATGGTCTCCATTTCCACATAGTTATACCTTTAGCTCCATAAGCTACACTCATCCAACATAGCAATGAAAGATCCTCTGGCGAAAATCTGTCTAATGGATGATACCGGCTTCTATAATGTGTTTGAAGTTCGGCAATGTAAAAAGGTTTTTCTTGAGCTGCGCATCTTAACGCGTCTAACATTTCTGCATAAAGCCATCCCTCCGTTTCTGGCTTTAATGGTCCTCTGTTTGTGGGAATGGTTGGATAATAAGATGTTCCAAGTATGTCTACGCTTTTAGCTAAAAGCCAATCATCTGTTCCGCTCATAACGGTGTAGCTGAAGGGAACCATAGAAAGTACTGGATGAGATAAAACTGGATGGTTCGGATCCTTGCGCTTTATGGCTTCAGTTCCCTCTTTTATGATATTCGCAAAATTATAGAAGCAAAAAGACCTCCAATCCAAGATAGCAGTTCTATAAGGAAAGCCCAATCCCATTTCCGGTTTAAACTCTACTATGTCATCCCAATCTTCGATTGGCAATGACCATGCTTTTTGGAGCTTTTCAAGCGAACCATATTTGGCTTTAAGCCATTTCACATATTCTTTCATTGTGTATTCGCACTTACATGTAAAGGCTGGTCCCCATACATTTGGTTCCCAATACATGTTATAGAGCAAAATTGCATCTTCATCTTTAAAATACTCAGCCGTATTCTCAAAGAATTTTCTAACTCCTTCTTTAACGGCGGGATGGTTCTGGCAAATCATTGATGAGACGTACGGATCTTGTTTTCCATCATGTTTAACATATATGTCTTTGTAAGTCTTAAGAAACCATGTAGGCGGAGGTCCCTCGTCTCCTCCCCTGTAACCTTCTAATACAAGATGAACTTTCAATCCATAAGTCTTAGCAATCTTGATTCTCTTCTCTATATCTGAGAAATCATATTCTCCTGGCTTTCTTTCAACTTTTGCCCAGTGAAGAGATAACCAAACGTGGTTTAATCCACATTCAGAAATCCTTTTAAAATCCTTAATTCGTTCTTCCTCGGTTATAGATGGGTCAGGCCAATGTTGATACGTTACTCCAAATGGGAACTCTTTAAAGTACTTTGATCCTTTAGACATCTTGCTTCTCTCCTCCTTGGTTTTTCCCGTAAGTAAAAATGATATTTAAGGATTATTTATGTTCTGATTAGAATTAGATTTAAGGTATATGCACGCACGAAAAGTTTATATACCTGTGTAGTGCCTCGTGACGCGGTGAAAGAAATCAATGAGGAACAAAGTTCTTGGGCTTGTGGTAACAGTATTGCTAGTGTTGTTAATTAACCCAATTATCTCTGCACAGATGCAAATGCATACGTACCCGAGAGAAAAGACATATGTTATTGCTTATCATGCTGGTGAAAGAATCGTTGAACCTGATTATTGGAATCCCCTAGTGCCAGTAATGGGTGCAAAATCATATTTCGGCTTCGAGGGAGCCGTAATGGAGTACTTCTTCTACATAGACTTTGAGACAGGTGAACTCATTCCATGGTTAGCTGAGAAGTACGAATACTCTCCAGATTTTTCGAGACTAAGGGTATATCTCAGAAAAGGAGTGGAATGGAACGATGGTGTTCCATTTACAGCGGACGATGTAGTGTTTACTTACAACAGAATTTATTTGAATGGAACTTTAACAGGAAAAGGATACTCTCCTACTATCGACGCTACGATTAAGAGCGTTGAAAAGGTCGACGATTATACCGTAGATTTCATACTGGAGGAACCAAATCCGAGATTTCATTTAGCAATCGATGTATTTCCTACAGTTACTGCTTGGCACTCGGCAAAAATCCTTCCAAAACATGTTTTTAATGTGGCAGATCCATCAACGGTCAAGAATTATCCACCAGTAGGAACGGGAGCATACAAGGTCATTGAAGTCGGCAGTACTTATACTGTGCTTGAAAGGAGAGACGATTGGTGGGCTACAAAGGTATTTGGCATTAGGCCTGCACCAAAGTACATAATGTGCCGGTCCTGGGGATCGGAAGATGAAACAGCATTCAGATTTACAGCGAACGAAATAGACTATTGTATGTTTGGAACTCTTACTTTCGGTTCAACTCAGAGAGCTATGACTCAAAATCCCGAAATTATTACATGGTGGAGAACGTCTCCATACCTTTATGTTGATCCATGTCCTAGAGTACTTATGTTTAACGTCCTAAGATATCCATGGAGTATACCTGAAGTGAGGAAAGCTGTTTCATACATGATAGATAGAGACCTGTTGGCTAAGACTGCTTACGAGGGAACAACAGTGCCAGCATGGTATCCGTTTCCACCATATGGGGCTTTGAGTCCATATCTTGAGGCGATAAAGGATTTAAGAACCAAATATGAACCTGATGTCTACGATGTTAATAAAGCAAACGCTATTCTAACGAGCATTGGTTTCAAGAAAGGTGCAGACGGTGTTTGGGTGAGTCCAAATGGAACTAGACTTTCTCTTGAAATTGTAACTTGGGCAGAACATGCCGAGCTTATGAGAGCTACAACCGTTCTAGTTGACCAATTAAGGACCATAGGTATTGATGCAACGATTAAGCCTCTGAGTACATCATCCTACTTCCAAGAAATTATGCTGGGACATTATGAAGCAGCATATAGCTGGCTTTGCCCGGGAGACACCGATCCAATCGCTAACCTGCGGCTGTTTCACAGTAAATACTTTAGACCTGAAGGAGAGATGTGTCCAACATTTGAAGCTTCACACAGATATCGTAATCCGGAAATGGACGGGCTAATAAATGAAATGGAGAAAACATCGCCAGAGTTGCAGAGGGACAAGTATATTGGTCTAGTTAAAGAGGCGATGGATCTTTGGTATAAGGATCTTCCAGTAGTGTTACTTGTTCAGACCCCTGCAGTTCTTCCATTCAATACGCATTATTGGACAGGATTTCCATCTGGAGAAAACCCATGGCTCCAACCATTAGTATGGATGTCACATATGGTAATAGGAATAACTGGTTATAAATCTCCAAAAACAGGCGAATGGGTAGGAGGCATAAGACCAAAAACCGTTTCATATGTTACGGTGTACTTCAAAGAAGATGTTCCGAAATTCAGAGGCATCGATTTAACATGGTATGGTCCCTTCAAAAAAGGCGATGCTGGCAGAGTACCTGACGATGATACAGAGTTTCTGATTGCACGAGGATATGCGTCGCTTACGCCTCCATCCACATTACCGACAGAGGTAACGGATGCAATAAAATCCACATCAAATACTTTAAGTTCGTTGAGCAGTGCAGTCTCAACTCTACAGGGAACACTTACTGCTCTTATGGCGGTTCAAGTTATAACATTAATACTTGTAATAGTCGTCATTGCCTTTATGCTGAGAAAAAAGTAGAATAGTGCATGCATAATATTTTTCTTTTTTCTAGCGTGCGCTCACAGAGGGCTTTTTCAATACGTGAAGAAGCATTCGAGAATGTTCGTCTTCCTCCACTCCTGCGGCTCAATACATGATCTTATCCCGGACCTGATAGATGCTGGCGTCGACATACTGAACCCTGTTCAAATCTCT
>Ga0209225_1000532_pt1 | contig 43242 bp, 37 predicted proteins | sample WasSprMetagenome_FD_184732 | JGI IMG/M metagenome (GOLD analysis project Ga0209225, IMG submission 184732) | Sulfidic aquatic microbial communities from Washburn Spring, Yellowstone National Park, USA - WS (SPAdes) (version 3) | ecosystem: Environmental > Aquatic > Thermal springs > Hot (42-90C)... | reverse complement strand
TGCTTAGCCGCTTCAAAAACCCTCAATGTCCCGATGACATTGACCATCGCGCCGCCAACCGGGTCTTTTCGGCAAAGAGGAATTTGCCAAGCCGCCAGATGGATGATGCGCTCAACGGAGAATTGCTCGGCGACTTCAAGGAGGAAGTTCGGCTCGGTGATGTCTCCTTCAACGAAAGGCAACGACTCCCAATTTGGCACAAGAACCGAAAGCCTCGTCCCATCCCGTTTCAAATCCGTCAAGACGAAGGGCAAATTTCGTTCGCACAAATTTTTGACGACCCACGCACCAATGAAGCCGCAAGCGCCTGTGACGAGTATAGCCATCTCCCATCGCACCTCACACTAATCGGTCAAAGAAAGGCTCATCCTTCCTGCGGTAGCGGTAGGCAGCGTCCTCGTTGAGTTCAATCCCAATGCCAGGTTTCTCCTCGTCCAACTCAATGTAGCCGTCTCGGATTATCGGACCGTCCCAACCGAGCGCTAATTCTTCCCAGAAAGGAACATCAATCCCGTGATGCTCAAGGGCGAGGAAGTTGGGGATAGTGGCGCATAAGTGAGCCGATGCCATCGTGCCAATGGGGCTTGAGATGTTGTGAGGGGCAACGGGAATCGCAAAAGTTTCCGCAAGGTCAGCAATGCGCTTGCCCTCCAAAAGCCCAGTTTTTTGAAAGTCAGGGGCAGCGATTTGGATACCACCGCGCACAATCAAGTCGTAAAACTGTTGGCGCGTGTAGTGGTTTTCGCCAGTCGCAATCGGGACAGGCGAACGGCGAGTCACTTGCGCTAAAGCGTCAATGCTGTCAGGAGGCGTTGGGTCTTCAAGCCAAAGCAAATTGAAAGGGTAAACCGCTTCCGCAAGCCTAATAGCGCTTTCGGGCGAAAAGCGCCAATGGCAGTCAATGGCAATGTCAACATCGTCCCCGACTGCCTTCCGCACCGCTTCAACCACGCTCGCTATCAGGTTAACTTCAAGTTTGTCAAGGCATCGGTTGAACTCGTCGCGCATGTAGGCGTTTGGGATGTCGGCATCAAACTTGAGGGCAGTGTATCCCATCTCTTTGACCCGCTTCGCTCGTTCCTCGTATGCCTGCAAGTTTAAGGGTTCTTGAGCCTCTTCTTTCAGACCGCCGTGAGCGCGAAAGTGGATTTCGTAAAAGTTCTCCGTTTCGCCTGACCTGCTCATCCACCAAGGGATTCTGGGGGTGCAGATTGACGAGAGGCTTGCCAATCCTTCACTGGCGTGGCAATCGGCGTAAATTCGGATTCGCTTCCTGAAGGCTCCGCCGAAAAGCCTAAAGAGCGGGACATCCAACCACTTGGCGTAAGCGTCCCACAAAGCGGTCTCTATGCCGGCGATAGCGTGAAGAATAATCCCGCCCGTGCCCGAACCTGAAGTTGCTCCCCCCTCTCTCAGCAAACGACACAATCTGTCAATGTCTCGCCCGTCTTCGCCGATCAGCAGTGGCTTCAATTCGTGGATGACTTTCGTTAACCCTGGGGCGAAGAAGCATTCTCCGTAGCCAATGATGTCCTCGTCAGTGATGACCTTGACAATCGTCCAGTCGTAGTTGGCTTCTATGACTGCGGTTTGGATGTCGCTAATTTTCATTTCCCGTCACCTCCTCATCGCAAGGGATGATCGGGTCGCCGACACGAATTAAGCCTTCAGTCAAGATTTGAGCCCTCAGTCCGCCTCTGTGGACGAGGGCTTTAAGAGCGCCCGACTTGTTAGCCAGTCGCTCAAAGTGCTGGCAAGGTTCGCACAGCCTTATGCCTTTGAGAACGACTTCGCCCACTTTGAAAGTTTTGCCGACAAGGTGGTTAAGTGGAACTCCCTCGGTCACGATGTTTCGCCTCGTCTCTTGAGGCTCTAAAGGGATTTGGTAATCTCGCCGAACAGCCTCAATTGCTTCCAACTCAATGAGGGTAACTTCTCGGTCTGGACCGCTGCGGTGAGAGTAAGTTCCAACCGAGTCGAAGTATCTGTCGCCTTCAAGACCTTTGCCAGGGACTGCTTTAACCTCAAGCACAGATTTCATTGGCGCTGCAGCCGCAGGGGCGATGAAAATTGCCACAACCTTACCGTGCCACATCTCAGTTCCTCCTTTGCCCTGAGTTTCCTCACGCTTCATTTTGGCACGAACCTTTGCGCAAATTCCGCTTCGGTGCTACATTTGGTTCGGCAGCGAAGAAATCAATGACAGGGGTGGGTAGCATGAAGGCTAAACTGACGCACCGATGGGATTTGACCGTTGAGGAAGCCATGAGGCTTCAGTGGGAGTTGTCGGCGAAAGTCGTTGAGGAAGACGAATTGCCCGAGACAGTGAGATATATCGCTGGCGCCGATGTCCACCAAATTGGCAACGACCAGATGCAAGCGGTTGTTTGCGTTTTGACTTTTCCCGAGTTGGAACTTGTGGAGGTTGCGAGGGCAACCGTCCCTGTGACTTTCCCTTATGTCCCCGGCTTGCTGGCTTTTAGGGAGAGCCCGGCAGTTTTGAAAGCTTTTGAGCAACTCCGCCATGACCCAGACATAGCCCTCTTTGACGCTCAGGGTAGAGCCCATCCGAGACACTTCGGTTTGGCATGCCACATGGGCGTTTTGTTGGATTTGCCGTCAATAGGCTGCGCCAAAAGCAGGCTTTACGGTCAAGCCAGTGAAGTGGGCGAAGAGGAAGGTTCAATGACCCCGCTTCGTGACCCCATAGATGGTCGCATTTTGGGCATGGTCGTGAGGACGAAAAGGGGAAGCCCTCCACTCTATGTTTCGGTCGGTCACAAAGTTTCGCTGGAAACAGCCGTTGAATTCGTGCTGAAGTGCACGAAACAAGGACAACGCATTCCTGAGCCTCTTCGGCTCGCACACCTTCATGCTCGCCAGCGCCCACTTGAACCGCCAAAGACTTCAGCGACGCAGGGCACTCTGTTTTGACAGACTTGTGCAAAAAGTTGTGAAGGGAGGCGAACGCGAATGTGGTGGCTGATGGCACTGCTGATTTTTGAGCCGCTTTCCCAAAGCAAGTTGGGCATCCACCTTATTGGGCGCTACACTGAGGGAGCGAAGAAAATCATCGCTGCAGGTCCACGCGTCATCAAAGTCCTTGACCCGCAAGCGAACAACCAGATGGTTGAAGCGATGCGCGACTACAAGCGCCGCTATCCTAAAGGCATCGTGGTCATGAGGGTTTGGGAGCGAACGCCCCAAGTTCGCTATAGCCTTTCCGATGACCCAGTGGCAAGTGCCGACGATTTCTGGCATAAGGTGCTTGAACCTGCTGTTAACGCCCTTCCACCTTCCGACCGAAAGTTGGTTGACTTTTTGGAAGGACCAAACGAAGGCGAGAACACGCCGACTTGGGAAAGCGTTGACGCTGCAAAGTGGTTTGGCAGGTTTTGGATGCAGTTGGCGAAACGAATTGCATCTGCTGGCTTCAGACCTTGCATTGGAAGTATCGCTGTCGGCAACCCACCTGGAACTGTTGACGAAATTTTCGCCAAACTTGATGCCTTCGTTCCCGCTCTAAGGGCAGCAAAGCAACTTCGCGGGGCTTGGAGTTATCACGCCTACTCGCTGGAATACACGACCGATTTGGGCGTTGAACGGTGGTATTCGCTGCGATACAGGCTGTTTTACGAGTTCCTGAGAAACAAGCACCCAGACATAGCCGACATCCCGCTTATCCTGACCGAGGGAGGGATTGACAGAGCGGGAAACCCGAAAACTGATGGGTGGCGCGCTCGGGGCGATAGTGAGAAGTTCCAAAGTTGGCTGCAATGGTTTGACTCGGAGTTGCGGAAGGATGAAGAGGTTATCGGCGTTACCCTCTTTCAGATTGGTGACCCGCAAGGTTGGTGGTCTTTTGACCTTGAACCCATCGCTGACTGGCTGGCAAGTTACTTGACGAACGCCAAATCCAAATGAAACTGCAAACGCCAGAATATGTCCATGCATGACGCAATCAACGGGCAGAAGGTTCGCCGACTAAACATGCCACTGGCTTCAGCCAGTGAGGGACAAGGGGCACGGGACAAGGGACATGGGATTTGACAGATTTTTCTGAGTGCCGAATTCGTTCGGCGTTTGGGGATTTGGGAGGGCGAACCTTCTGGTGAGCCCAATTTGAGCGCGAGTTGCGAGGTGCAGTGCAGGAACACTGCCACACAAAACTACTCGCTATTCGCTGCTCGCTCCCCGCAACTTTGAGCGATTTGAGCAAGGTGAAGGAGATGGCGGAAAAGAGCCAAAAAGTGACTTGTCAACTTTGCGGGTTTCAGTTTCCCATTGAAGAGGCACGGTCAACCGTTTGCCAGAGTTGCCCTCTTCGCGGTGGCTGTCGCCTTTTGATTAAGTGCCCAAATTGCGGTTACGAGATGCCTTTGGTGAAGGCGCCCGATTGGCTTGGGAAGTTGATGAGCCGAATTGGTGGGTGGATTAGCAAGCAAAGGGCAAAATGAAGTCCCATCGAAACAGCACAGTTGCTTGCTCAAGCCCAATCAGGTCTTAGATTCAGTTGGCACTAAGTTCCTCAGCGCTCCCCACTCCAGCAAGTTCCATTGTCCCGACCTTGATGACAATTTCGCCTGTGGTTGGGTCACAGTCAACAATTACGGTGTCGCCTTCTCGAACTTCGCCGGCGAGGATTTTTTCTGAAAGCGGATCGGTCACATAGTTCTGGATTGTTCTCCTGAGCGGTCGAGCTCCATAATACTTGTCGTAACCAAGGTCGGCAAGTCTCTCCCTCGCAGCATCCGTGAGCACCAACCTGATGTCCTTTTGAGCCAGTTCCTCCCTAACGGGGCGAAGTTCAATGTCGACAATCTGAAGCACATGTTCTCGCTGCAACGGCTTGAAGACAATGACCTCATCCACTCGGTTGCGGAACTCAGCACTGAACCGTTCCTCGTAAAGTTTGCGCATCCGCTTCTCCATCTCAACAAAGACTTTCCGCTCCAACGCTTCATCAGTCTCAGGCTTGAAGCCGAGCCGCGATTCACTCAGTTCATGTTGGAATCCGCGGTAGCCGATGTTGCTGGTCATGATGATGATGGCATTCCTGAAGTCCACCGTTCGCCCTTGAGCATCTGTCAAGCGACCTTCATCCATGATTTGAAGCAAGATGTTAGTGACTTGGGGGTGGGCTCGGTCAAATTCGTCAAGGAGGACGACACAGAAGGGACGACGGCGAACTGCTTCCGTCAATTGACCTCCCTCTTCGTAGCCGACATAGCCGGGAGGCGCACCGACAAGTCGGGAGACAGTATGGGGTTCGGTGTATTCGCTCATGTCAATGCGGATAAGGGCGTCTTCAGTGCCGAACAAGAATTCCGCCAGTGCTCTCGCCAGCAAAGTCTTTCCAACACCTGTTGGACCAAGGAACACGAAGACACCTGTCGGTCGGCGCGGGTCTTTGAGACCAGCCCTCGCCCTTCTAATCGCTCGCGCAACGACACTGATGGCTTCATCTTGACCGACAACCCGTTGCTTGAGGAACTCTTCCATCTTGAGCAATCTCTTCGTCTCGTCCTCGGTGAGCCGTGAGACCGGAATTCCCGTCCATTCGGAGACGACTTTTGCGACATCCTCTTCGGTGACGGTTGGGACATCTTCCATGGAACGCTCCCGCCATTCTTGGTGGAGTTCTTCCAGTTGCTCCTGCAGGTTTTGGATTCGTTGTCGCAAGATGTTGGCTCGCTCAAAGTCTCCTTCCTGAATAGCCCTATCCCTTTCCGCTTTCAGCCTCTCTATCTCTTGACTAAGGGTGCGAATTTCCCGAGGCGGCGAGGAATGGCGGAGTTTGACTCTGGCGCATGCTTCGTCAAGGACATCAATGGCTTTGTCGGGCAACCTGCGGTCAGTGATGTAACGCTGAGCCAACCGTGAGGCGGCAATTAAGGCGCGATCGTCAATCTGGACATGGTGGAAGGTCTCATAGGTCGTTCTCAAGCCGCGCAGGATTTCAATTGTTTGCTCCAAAGTCGGCTCCGAAACATAGACAGGCTGGAATCGGCGTTCCAAAGCGGAGTGCTTCTCAATGTAACGGCGATATTCCTCCAAAGTTGTGGCTCCAATGCATCGGAGTTCGCCGCGAGCCAAAGCAGGTTTGAGGATGTTAGAGGCGTCTATCGCGCCTTCCGCCGCACCGGCACCGACGATGGTGTGCAACTCATCAATGAAGATGATAATCTGCCCTTGCGATTGGCGAATCTCGTTCATTATGCGCTTCATCCGCTCTTCAAACTCGCCGCGATATTTTGTGCCGGCAACTATGGCAGCCAAGTCAAGGGCAACGAGACGCTTATCGTGCAGGATTTCTGGGGTTTCTCGGTTAACTATCCTTTGAGCCAAGCCTTCCACGATAGCGGTCTTACCCACGCCTGCGTCTCCAACAAGAACGGGGTTGTTTTTGGTTCGGCGGCAAAGAATCTGAATGACCCTCTCAATTTCAGCGTCCCGACCGATAACTGGGTCCAACTTGCCCTCAATAGCCAGTTGAGTCAAATCACGGCTGAAAGCATCAAGGGCAGGGGTGTTAGTCCGCTTACGGAAGTGGGGCGTTGGACCTTCCGCCTCAGCTTTCAAGTCGTAAATCCGCCTTCGGACATCTTCATAGCGGACATTGTATTTGGCAAGGATTTTTGCCGCCAACCCTTGTTTCTCCTTCAGCAACCCCAAAAGCAGGTGGGCAGTGTCAATGTGACTGTCGTTCATTGACCTCGCTTCATCGGCGGCGCGGATGAGAACCTGCTTTGCAGGAGATGTCAAAGTCGGCGAGCCGACAGGTGGATGGGCAGGTGCTTGAGCCCTCAACTGGCTCTCCAGTTCCGCTCTCAACCTGTGAATGTCAACACCAAGTCGCTCCAGTATCTGGACTGCAAGAGTGTCTTCCTCTTCCAACAGCCCGAGCAAAATGTGCTCGGACGAAATGTAGGGCGAGCGCAGCCTTATCGCCCAATCTTCGGCGTGCAACATGACTTTGCGCGCCCGTTCAGTGTAACGCTCCCATAACATCTTCGGTCTCTCCTTTGCCGGCGCTCAAAGAATGAGCGCCTGAGATGATGGCAACCTCACTGCCACCACCTTCGCTTAAAAGTTTGCCATGCCCAATCCCATAAGGAAAGGGCTTTGACAGCACTTTGTGCGCGTTTTTGAGCCTATAGGTGTAGACGCCTGCCGCCGATCAAAGGTTTCAATCCTGCCATCATCATTCAATTGGCACGCCCACTTGTTGGGTGTATTGCCTGAACTTCTGGATAAGGGTTTTCGTTATCGGTCCTGGAACGCCGTCACCGATTACCCGCCCATCAAGTTTGACCACAGGGACAATCTCCGCTGCCGTGCCCGTTATGAAGCATTCGTCGGCAGTGTAAACATCATGAAGTGTCAAGACAGCCTCATGGACGGGAATCCCTTCTTCCTGCGCCAACTGCATGACCACTTGCCTCGTGATTCCCTTCAAGATGCCCATGTATGCTGGCGGGGTGAAGAGTTCGCCTCGCTTGACGATGAAGATGTTCTCGCCAGTCCCTTCAGCTACATAGCCGTCAAGGGTCAACATCAGTCCTTCAGGTTTGCCTGCGTTGATGGCTTCAATTTTCGCGAGGATGTTGTTCAGGTAGTTGAGGGACTTGATGTTGGGGTTCAGGGCTTGCGGTGAGTTGCGCCTCACGGAAACTGTCACCATCTCAATACCGCGCTCGTAAAGTTCTTCAGGGAACAACTCAATCCTATCGGTGATGATGACGATGTTGGGTTTGGGACACTTGCGCGGGTCTAAGCCCAAATCGCCTTCGCCTCGACTAACGACGACGCGGATGTAAGCGTCCCTGAGTTTGTTGGCTCGCAAAGTTTGCAGGATGGCATCCCTCATTTGCTCTTTGGTCAGCGGGATGGTTAGCCAAATTGATTTGGCGCTGTCGTAAAGCCGGTCCAAGTGTTCGTCAAGCATGAAAACTTTGCCGTTGTATGCCCGTATGCCTTCAAAAACGCCGTCGCCATACAAAAACCCGTGATCAAAAACCGAGACCTTCGCTTGCGACTTCGGAACCAACTCGCCATTCAGCCACACCAAAAGTTCTTCTGCCATTTTCCTCTCGCCCCCATTTTTCCGCTTTTGGACTTTTGCCAATTTACTGCACTCAATTTTGGCACTTGTCGGCGGTCTTTGAAGGCAACAAAAACGGAAGGCTGCCAGCCTTTTGCTGGCAGCCCGCAAAGCGGCGGGCAGGGAGGCGGCACGGTGGCGGCGTGGCAACTTTTGGGGTCACTTCGTCTTCTCCGCTTCTATCGCCAACAACTTTTCAATGCTCACACCAACTTGCGAGCCCTTCGCGCCGAACACTGAACCGACGATGCGTTTGTTGAAGCGTTCCATCGCCAATTCGTAAGCCCGTTTGGGCAAGGGCATATAGCCCACTTCCTTCGCCGAATTTGCTGCATTCTGCAAGTAGAACTCCACGAACGCTTTCACCTCAGGTCGCTCAGCAGATTTTCGGCTGACATATATCAGCAACGGACGGGCGAGATGGTAGCGATTCTCCCGCACCGCTTTCCCCGATGGAAGGCACGGCTTACCGTCGTTATGACAAGGGCACTGAATTGCCACCAACTTCAACCGCTCACGATTTTGCTGGTAATAGGCAAATCCCACAAAGCCAAGGGCATTGGGGTCACCAGCGACCCCCTGCACGACGACATTGTAAGCATCGCTGGCGTTGTAGTCACCCCGACTGGCGTGCTCCTTCCCGACGATGGCAGCCGTGAAGAAGTCGTAAGTGCCGTGCGCCGGCGTCGGTCCGTAAAGGTGGAGAGGGCGATCGGGAAAACCTTTGCGCACCTGCGACCAATTCGTCACCTTCCCTTGGGCATCGGGTTCCCAAGCGCGTTTGAGTTCGTCTACTGTCAGGACTTTTGCCCAAGTGTTGGCAGGGTTGACGATGACAGCGACTGCGTCAAAAGCGACGGGCAACTCAATGTAAGCGATGTTGTTCTTTCGGCAAGCCTCGTCCTCGCTGGCACGAACAGGACGGGACGCATCAACGATGTCTATCTCGCCACGACTAAACTTTTGGAAACCCGCCCCTGTCCCCGAACCGCTGACCATCACCTTCACATGGGGATAGCGTTTCGTAAACTTTTCAGCGATGGCTTCCGTGAGCGGATAGACCGTGTCCGAACCGTCAATGCGGATGGTGCCCGAAAGTTGTGTTTGGCTGACAACGGAGACGGTGAAGACCGTCATCGCCGCCGTGATGCCCACCAACGCGGCACCGACCATTTTGCGCCATCGTTTAAGCATGACCATCAACCTCCTTCAGAGTTTTTGTTCGTCCGCTTTCATTTTGCCCCACAGTGCTTCAAAGCCGTTTCAAGGCATCATTAAGGTTCGTTTAAAGGCAGAGCCCAAGTCAGCATCCCTGCGGCAAAATCAACGCAGGCAAACTGAACGAGGTGATGAGATGTGCCGAAGCGAGTTTTGTTCGTTTGCACGGGCAATTCCGCTCGCAGCCAGATGGCGGAAGGTTTCGCGCGGGCGATGGGCATAGAAGCCTTCAGCGCTGGCACGCACCCGAAAGAGGTTGTTCACCCATTAGCGATTGCCGTCATGGCAGAAAAGGGCGTTGACATCTCCCACCATCGCCCTAAGCCCCTTGACTTGGAATTCGCCAAAACCGTTGACTTGATCGTGACTGTTTGCGGTGAAGCCGATGCCGAGTGTGCCCACCTGCCTTTGCCCGTCCCGAAAATCCATTGGGATTTGCCCGACCCAGCAAAAGTTGAAGGCGACGAGGAAACGCGCTTAGCCGCTTTCAGAAAAGTTCGCGACGAAATTGAAAAGCGGGTGCGTGAGTTGATTGCCGAAAGCGAGCGATTGTGAACAAAAGGAAAACCGCATTGCAGGAAATGCCGACCAATTCGCAAGGCGAGACGGCAAAATCTCTGTCAGCGAGGTGAAAAAGATGAGCGAGGAGCAAAACAGTTACCGCTACCTTGAGTGGCGTCCCCACCGTTGGCGCAAAACACCATACATCAAAGGACGACGCATCTGGGTCTGGCATGTGATCTGGCAGATGAAAGCGAACAACATGACGCCAGAGGAAATTGCTCAAGACTTCGGTTTGCCCGTTGAGGCGGTTTACGAGGCGTTGGACTATTACGAGAAGCATCGGGAGTTGTTGGAAGCGGAAGTGGAAGAGGAACGGCGACGGTTGAGGGAACATGGCATCAATGTCTGAATTCACCGTCTATCTGGACGAGTGCTTGGACAGCGACAAACTGATTGCCCTGCTGCAGCGGGAAGGTTGGACGGTTATTTCGCCACGCAATGTCGGCACTTTAGGTCTCAGCGATGCTGACCATCTTGAATTTTGTGCCCAACATGGCTACTCCCTGTTGACGGCAGACCCTGACGATTTCCTTGCCCTTCATCGTCAATGGCAGGCGCAAGGGCGAAAACACGCGGGCATCTTGGCGGTCTATGCCGAGCGGGATTTGAGCAAGAACATGAGTGACCATGACATCGTTCGGGCAATCAAAAATTTTCTGGCTTCTGGCATTCCCATCGCCAACCAATTCGTCGTCCTGAACCACTGGCGATAGAAAAGTGGCAAAATTGCCCATGAGTAAGGTGTTGGTCGTGAAAGTCGTTCGCTTGCGGGGGGTGAAACGATGTGAACGAGCGCATCCTCATCGTTGAAGATGAGGTGGCGATGGCGGAAGCTATCGCTTACGCCCTCAAGCGGGAGGGTTTTCAAGTCCGCATCGCAACGGACGGGCAGGAAGGGTTGCGAATGGCTCTGACAGAAAAGCCTGATTTGGTCATCCTTGACTTGATGCTGCCGAAGTTGGACGGATGGGAAGTTTGCCGAACCTTGCGAGCCAAATCCCCTGTCCCCATTCTCATCCTGACGGCGCGGGGCGAGGAGCACGATAAGGTCATCGGGTTAGAACTCGGTGCTGACGATTATGTCGTCAAGCCCTTTTCCATGCGTGAGTTGATTGCACGGGTGAGAGCGTTGCTGAGGCGAGCGAAGATGACTGCGATGCCCGAAGAACCTGAAATTTTGCAGAGCGGCAACTTGACCCTCTATATCGCCGAACACCGAGCGGAATTGAACGGCAAAGAGTTGCCGTTAGCGCCCAAAGAGTTCGCCTTGCTGAAAGTCCTCATGCTCAACAAAGGTCGTGCGATGTCAAGGGACCATCTTTTGGAGTTGGTTTGGGGAAGCAAAGAGTTCATTGACCCTCACACCGTTGATGTCCATGTCCATTGGCTGCGGGAGAAGATTGAGCCTGACCCGAAAAACCCACGCCGCATCGTGACGGTTCGTGGCGTCGGTTACCGCTTCGTTGAATAACACTTCCTCGACAGTCTCCATAAAAACGCAACTAACTGTGCAATCGTCGCACATCAGTTCGCGTCCCCGAGCCCTTCGCTTGCTGTCTTGAAGCGCATTGAGGCAGCATAATGTTGAGATGTGCGAAAAGGTGAAGCGAGATGAGGGACAAGGTGGCACGAGCACTACTCTCCCGGTTGATTTTGTCTCTTGCGGCTGGGGAAATTCTGGCGTTGGCGCTCTCTCAGTATCTCCAAATTCCCCACGCGAAAGCGATGGTGGCGACGGCGATTTTGGCAATAGTTGCTCTTGCATCCTTTGTCCTCTCACTTCGCCCTTTGACCGAACTTTTCCTGAATCTCTCAACTGCCCTGAAAGCGGGGAACAAACCGAGTGACCTCCTGTTGAAGGAATTGGGCGAACTGGGGAATGCGCTGGCTGTGGCGTGGGAACGATGGGAAAAAACTTTTGCAGAACTCAAGGAAGAACGGGTTCTCCTAACGGCAATTCTGGAGCGAATGGCAGAGGGTGTCATCGCTGCCGATGAACATGGCAATGTCCTGCTAATCAACTCCGCCGCTGCACAGATGTTTCGCTTACCACTGGATTGGTCAAACCGAAGGGTGACCGAATTGGCGCTCCCTTTCGGCTTGCTCGAGTTAGTGCAACGAACGATGAAGTTGGGAACACCACAGTTCGGCGAGGTTCAACTTCTCCACCCTGAAGAGCGCTTCCTTGATGCTTACGCCACACCGCTGATCGCTGATGGCAAACGCATCGGCGTTTTGCTGGTCGCCCGCGACTTGACGGAGTTGAAACGGTTGGAGCGCATCCGTCGGGATTTCGTCGCCAATGTCAGCCACGAATTGCGGACGCCCATCGCCACCTTGCGGTCACTGACGGAAGCACTTTTGATTGGCGGCAAGGATGACCCAGAAGTGCGAGACAAGTTTCTGCAAGCCATTGCCGATGAAGCGGAACGGATGAGTAAGTTGCTGGAAAACCTGTTGGAACTGGCGCGGCTGGAAGCAGGGCGACGGGAGTGGCGTTGGCAAAATGTGTCCGCCAGCGATTGCGTAGCGCAAGTGGTGGAGCGGTTCAAACCTTTCGCTGAAAGGAAGGGGTTGAAACTCACGGTGCGGACAGAACCCGACTTGACAGTTCGCACCGATCCTGAAGCGCTGGCGCAAATTCTTTCCAACTTGTTGGACAACGCCGTCAAATACACGGAGCGAGGTGAAATCGCCGTCGTGGCGGAACGGTTGGAAACCGCCGATGGTGTCTGGGTTGCCGTTCATGTCCGCGACACAGGCATCGGCATCCCGCCTGAGCATTTGCCCCGCATCTTTGAGCGCTTCTATCGGGTTGACAAAGCCCGCAGCCGCCAACAAGGCGGGTTCGGGTTAGGCTTGAGCATCGCCAAACATTTGGCGGAAAGTTTGGGTGGCAAAATCACCGTTCAAAGCGAAGTCGGTAAAGGCAGCATCTTCACCGTCTGGCTACCTTTGTCAAAATTGGAGTGAAGGCATCAAATTGGCGAACCGGAGGGAGCAAACCATGCGTTGGTTCTGGGTGGTTCTTGTGTTCGGAGTTGCTGTCGGAGTTTTGGTTGGCTACCAAATTGCCCGCTGGCAAAAGACGCCGACAGAAGTTGATTTGAACCTGCCTGCAATTGCCGCACCGGCTAAAAGTGCGGCAAGCCTGTCAGAGGCATTTGTCAAGGCGGCGAAATTGGCTGAGGAATCCGTAGTCCACATCGCAACCACCGCCCCTGTGCCTGAAGAGTATCGTTTGTTCCGCGAGTTCTTCTTCGGCGAGAAAGTTCCCGAACGAGTCCCTGCCAACTACGGTTCTGGCTTCTTCTTTCGCAGCGACGGTTATGTGCTGACCAACTTCCATGTCGTTCAGGGTGCAGACACGATTCGGGTTGGAATTGACGAGAAGACGGAGTTTCCTGCCCGACTGGTAGGCTATGACCCTCTCTTGGATGTCGCGGTCGTTAAGGTTGAAGCGGGGAATCGCCGCTTTAAAGCGCTACCTTTGGGCGATTCTGACAAGTTGGAAAAGGGCGAATGGGTCATTGCCATCGGAAACCCATTTGGGCTTGACAAAACTGTCACGGTCGGGGTGGTAAGCGCAAAAGGTCGCGAATTTGAGGAACTTGACGGTCGCCCCGCTGTCTCCTCTTACATCCAAACTGATGCTGCCATCAATCCCGGCAACAGCGGCGGACCTTTGTTGAACCTCAACGGTGAAGTCGTCGGCATCAACACTTTCATCATCGGTCAAGGTGGCAACATCGGCATTGGCTTTGCCCTGCCCATCAACGAGGTCAAAAGGATTCTTGACCGACTGCTGAAGGGTGGGCGAATCACGAGAGGCGCTCTCGGGGTCGTCCTCATCGATGCCAATTCTCCGGAGGCAAGGGAAGCGGGAATTCAAGCGAAAGAAGGAGCGGTTATCGTCAAGATGTCCCTCAACTCACCCGCTTACATCGCTGGTTTGAGACCAGGAGATGTAATTGTTAAGTTCAATGGAGTGCCGGTGAAAGACGCATCCCATCTAAAGCGTTTGGTTCTCCAACAGCCGGGCGGCGCTGAAGTGGAAATTGAAGCCCTGCGAGGTAACCAACGCCTCAAGTTTAAAGTCAAATTGGGCAGCCGGTGAATGGCAAACATTACACTGCGAGTGGCGAGTAGTGAGTAGCGAATAGCGAATTTGGGAGGGCGAGGCTCCTGACAGTCAAAACGACGGCGAATGGCGAGTAGCGAGTGGCGAATGGTTTTTCTGAAGGACAGTGCTCCCGCACTGCCGAAAATTTCGGCGCATTAGGAGATGCGCCCTCCAGAATTTTTCGCCGAATAAAATCGGCGCTCAAGAAAATCCGTCATCAACCACTGGCTAAAGCCAGTGGCGTGGATAGGGCAGTTAAGCAACTTTTCGCATCCCACACTTGACACTCCGCACATTCTTGCATACTCTTGCACTCCTGCACGCCCACACGCCTGAATGCACATTACCTAAAGCCATTGGCATGAACAGTTAACAGCACAGCAAAAGCCATCCATGCTACAGGCTTCAATCCGTGATGCCCTGCCAGTGCTGCTAAAATTGTTGCCAGCAGGCGACAAATTGCCCTCGTTCAGGAGGTGCTTTTGCGATGGTCAACACCGCCGTTGAGTTGGAGGTGCTCGAGAAATAGGTGCTCGAAGAAAAAATGCCCGAAAGCCCTTGGCACAACAAAAATGTTGAAGCCGTCAAGGAACTTCTCGAACAAGCCCTCTCAGACCACCCAACAGCCGTTGTCTTCCGTGACCTTTTCTTCCAGTTCAAAGGCAAGCGATATGCTCCTGACCTTGCTGTCGTCCTTCAAGGCTCACCGCCTTTGGAAAGCATAGGCTTTGTTTACCGCGTCCCTGAAGACGGTCCTGCACCTGATGCCGTCATTGAAGTTGCTGTCAGTGCGAGGGCTTTGGAAGAAGCGTTGGGTGAAAAGGTTAACTTCTATGCAGGCATGGGCGTCAAGGAGTATTTGGTCATCCGTGCCACTCCCGAAGAGCCCTTTTGGCTTTGGTTTTGTCGCCCAAACTTGGGTGAGCGCCCCAATTCGGTTGACGAGGCAGTTTTGGAAACTCTGGGTGTGAAGGTCTCAGTTCAGGGGCAAAAGGTTCGGATGTTTGACCTTGAGGGCAAGGAAATTTTGCCGTTAATGGAAGCGCTGAAATGGACGCACCAGAAATGGAAAGAAGCGCAGCAGATCATTGAAACTTTGGAGCAGGAACGCCAACAGTGGAAGGAAGCATTGGAACAAGAGCGGAGAAAGCGGGAGGAACTGGAGAGGCGGGTTGCAGAGTTGGAGCGAAAGTTGAGGGGCGAAAACTTTTGAGGAAGCAGCAAAGCGGGAGCAAGTTTCCCGCAACTGCTCACTTCGTTTTGGCATCTTCCTGAACTTTAAGCAGCAAAATTGCCCCAGCCAACATTTCAACCACGCAAAGTAGAAGCACAGCCCGCCAACCTACACCGCTGCCTAAAGCAGCGTTGACAAAATCGCCCAACTTCCCGCTGATTGCTGGACCAAAGACTTGCGGGAGCGTGAAAGCGAACTGCCAAAGGGCGAAGAACTTGCCACCTTCGCCTTTCGGCATCAAGTTGACAGCCAAAGCCCAGTTGGCAACAGCGAAAACACCAGAACCTGCCCCGAACAAAATTGCGGGCAACTTCGTCATCGCGAAACTTGTGGCGGCAACGAACAACAAACCACCAACTCCAGCAACAATTGCAGCGATAATGCAAAGTTTCCGTTTGCTCATCCTGTCAGCCAACTTTCCACCGATAAGCACACTGGGCACGCTGACAATTGTCACGAGCAACCCTAACTCCATTGTCGCCTTTGCTGGGTCACCGACTTTGAGGGTGTCAGCGAGAAACCAACGCATGAACGCAACGGCGGTGTAAAATCCTAAGTTGAGCAAAAAGCGGGATGCCAGAAGCCAAAGAAAATCGGAATGCTCCCTGAATGAGAACCGATAGGCTGAGAGGAGATTTTGCAAAACCGAAGATGAACTTTTTGCTGCAGGTCGGTCGGGCAAAGTCGCTGTCAATGCGGAAGCAACCAAGAGCAAAACTGCAACGGAAACGACGAACCAACGAAGCCCCAAAGTTTCGGCAGTCGTTTTGTCCAAAGTGAAACCCCACTTTTGCCAGTAACTTGGGCTGAGCAAAATCCCGACGGAAACCATCCCTAAGACTTGACCGAAAAGAGACCACAAGCCAATTTGAGCCGAAGCGGAGCCATGTTTCTCTGAGGGCACCAAATCGGGCAACAAAGCCCTTGTGGGTGCGGCGGCGAGATTGAGAAACCACTGAAGCAAGGCGAAACTTATGACGACGAACCAAAAGTTTTCAAGCCAAGCAAAGGCAAAAAGGAAAGGCAACGATGCAATCGTTCCCACAAGCAGGAAAGGTCGCCTTCGTCCCAAAGGGTGAGAACATCGGTCACTGAGCGGACCGGCGAAAACTTGGCTGGCAAGTGACAAGGCAGCACCTATTGCCGTCAAAGTCGCCAATGCCCCGCCTTTCGCTTCAGGCGGTGCGAGGTGCTCAACCCGAACTTGCAACCCTTGTGTCAAAAGCGCTGTCCACAAACAATTGAAGGGCAACCACCAGATACTCAACCGCACGAATGTCCAAACATCCGCCATCCCTTTTCGCCCCCAAGCGCTTCTCGTTGCTCAAAATCTTTGCACTGCATCATAGGTTGGCAACGGTTTCGCCGGAGGTGAAGGGAAATTTGTTCAGGCAGAATAGGGGTTTCTGCCACTCGTCGCATTTCCATCTTGCCCATGCCACAATGAATTGAGGAATTTGAGCCCGAAGGAGGTCAAAGTGCGATGAAGGCAATTTTGTGCGCTATCTTGTTGAGCGTAGCAGTAGCGGAAATTGCCGCTCAAAACGATTGGGCAAGTGCCTTGAAACGGGCGAGAAGCGAGCGCAAATATGTCCTCGCTTATTTCGCTGACCCTGAATGTTTTACTTGCCAGCGCTACATGGCTCAAACGGTTGACAATCCCCAGTTGTCGCCGCTTTTGCGACGCTTTGTCGTGGTCAAAATGGATGCTGCGAAGGAGCAGAAAAGGTTGAAGGGATTTCTGCCTCAATGGGACGAAATCCCGCTCCCAGTGGTCGTCATCACCGACAGCAACGGCAAACTCGTTGACTTGATTGTCGGGCATTTGAATTCGGATGCCTTCACCGCTTTCCTGAAAGCCTTTCTGAGCGGCAAGCGAACGGACACCGTTGAGAAGCAGTTGAAGGCAAAACCGAACGACTTACCAACCCTTTACGAAGCGGCAGTTTGGTTCCTCGAACGGGGCGACGGCACGAGAGGGTTACCGTTGGCTGAAAAAGTCCTGCAGTTAGACCCCGATAACCTCAAAGGTTATCACGCTCCCATGAAACTCCATGTTGGGCTCTTCTACGCGACCCATCGCACCAGATTGGCTCACAAAGCGATTGACGAGTTCCGCGAACTGATCAAGCGGTTCCCGAACACGAGGGAGGCTGAGGAGGCACGATTTTACCTTGCCGTCACCCACCTCGCTTTGGGGCAAGATGCGGAAGCGAAGCGAGTGTTGAACGAAGTTGTTCGAACCAGCAAATCCGCGCTGCTTAGGGAACACGCCAGAAAACTTATCCGCTTCCTTGAAACTGAGCCACCTGCTGATTTGAGGCGGGGAGAAGGCGATTAAAATTTTTGCGGGGGAGCAGTTTATGCGTGGACGGATTTTTCTGCCTCGCCTTCTCACCCGTCGTGAAAGGCTGCGCCGAAGGATTTGGCATTTGATGGAAGATGCCGGCGTGCTTACTTTCCCCCTTGATGTTTTCGGGCGAGTTCCGAACTTCATCGGCGCAGAGAAGGCAGCAGAACTTCTGGCTGAGCAACCTGAGTTTGAGCAGGCAAAAGTTATCTTCGTCTCGCCAGACCATGTGCTTCGCCGGGTCAGGGAATTGGTTTTGGAACGCGGGAAAGTGTTGGCAGTATCGCTCCCACAGCGCTTGATTAGACAGAACAAACCTGCTTTGCTTCAGATAACGGAACGAAGGGCAATCAAGGCTGCAGCAGATATTGACAACTTCCTTCGCTACGGTCAACCACTTTCGTCGCCCGTTGACCTTGCAGTCCTTTCAAGCGTCGTCGTTGACCGGTGGGGGAACAGACTCACGCCGAGGCGGGAGTTTGGTGACCGAGAGTGGCAAATGCTCGTTGACAACGGTTTCGTCCACGAGGGGACGAAAATCGCTACCATTGCCCATCCACTTCAATTCGCCGATGACCTGATCAAGTGGGTCGTTGAAGAAGATGTGAGGGCTCACTTAATTGTCACGCCGGAAGAGGTCATCAGACCGGGCGGTGAACGGGATGGAAATCGTGGAGCGACTCCTTGACCTTTTGCTTTTTGCCTTGTGCGTGTTGGCGATTTTGAGCGCAGGCGCAGCGTTGGTCGCGCGGATGTTGTCTTTCGGAATTTCGCAAGTTGAGGCGTTGACGCTCAGTCTCGGGCTGGGAACAGTCATCGTCGCATACGGCGTCTTAGCGCTTGGGCTTTTGGGATTGCTCCACCGAACCGCTCTCTATCTCTGGCTCGGATTTTGCTACGCTGTCGGTATCGCCGAGTTAGTTAGGCTTCGCAAGTCAGAGCGCTTCGTCGCTCCTTTTTCGGAGACTTGGTCAGACTTGGCGTTGACAGAAAGGGTTTGGGTTTGGCTGCTTGTTTTGCTGAACTTTTTGGCGATGCTTTTGTGTTTCGTCCCGCCAACCCTTCAAACCGAGTGGGACAGCCTTTCCTACCACCTTGCAGTCCCGAAACTCTACTGGATGGAAGGTCGCATCCACTACATCGCCTTTTCCCACCACGCCCAATTTCCCATGACGGCTCAAATGCTCTACCTGCTCGGTTTGGGCTTGACAAACTTGAAAAGCACTGCAGTGGCGAAGTTGTTCCATTGGCTCTTCTTCGTCCTGTGCCAATTGACTTTGCTTTGTTGGGGGACGGCGACGAAACAGCGAAGTCTAAGGCACGGTCTTTTTGCTGCCGCCTTTTTCGCATCTTTGCCCATTGCTTTCTTTGAAGCCACTACCGCATATGTTGACTTGGCGCTGACCGCTTACGGTTTACTCTGCCTTTTTGCCATCTCCCGATTTCACTCCCAACCTGACGGCAAATGGCTAATCATCGCAGGGATATTCGCTGGTGCAGCCGCGGGGACGAAATACACTGGTTTGCTGCTTGTCGGTTTGCTTTTCCCTTTCGGGGCTTGGGCAATTTGGCGGACGAGAGAACCGAGATGGTCCTACTTAGCCCTTGGGGTTTTCCTTGCCTTGCTTTTCGCTGCGCCTTGGTATGTCAAAAACTGGCTTTGGACGGGCAACCCAGTTTTCCCTTTCGCTTACAGCGTGTTCGGTGGGAAGAACTGGTCAAAGGAGATGGCGCAAACTTACACGACTTCAAACCGAGAGTTCGGCGGAAGTAGGGACATCTTGACTTTCCTTGCCATGCCCTTCAACCTGACGCTAAACGAAATTCGTTTCGGTCGTTGCTCCCGCCAATGGCTTGGCGTCTGCAAACAACGGGGCGAATGTGGGATGCAGTGGAAGTGCGGGAAGTTTGACAATCAGGATTTGCCAGTGCTTGGGGTAGGACCGATGCCCTTAGCACTTGCGCCGATAGCACTTCTCGTTTGCACCCTTGAGGGCTTGCCCTTCAGTGTCAGCATCCCGATTTTGGCAATGTTAGGCTGGTTTGTCTGGTGGTTCATGGAGGCTCAGTATCTGCGCTATTTGCTGCCAGCCTTAGGTTGCCTCGCAGTCTTGACGGGATGGGGAATGAGCAGGTTGATGGGGATGGGGGTGTTGACGGGATTCTTTGCCCGTGTCACGATTTCTGTCGGACTGGTTTATGCCCTAATTGTCGCTCTTTGGCAATCAGTTGTGCTGACGCCCTTACCCGTTGCTATCGGGTTGGTGTCCAACGAAGATTTTCTGCGGACTGTCGAGCCGACTTATCGGGTCGCCGAATTCGTCAACCGAGCGTTGCCGAGGCGTGCCGTCATAGCGACATACGGCTTTCCTTTGGGCTATTATTTTGATCGGCGATACTTCTGGGCGGACGGGGGGCACAACCGCCTGATCCGCTACGAAGAACTACGAGGTGTTGATGACTTGGTTCGCGAATGGCATCGGCTTGGGGTCACGCATGTCGTCATTGACTGGAAGTTCGTTCCGCGCGAAAGTGATTTTGGGCGGTGGGTTTCGGAGGGCATTAGGCGGGGGCTGTTGGAGCAATTATGGCAGGAAGGGACAAAGGAAGTCCTTGAGGTGGCAAGGAGGAGACGGCAATGACCGAACGCAATTGGGTCAAGGAGCGAATTTTGCATCAATGCTGGGAAACGATGGAACGACGCTTTTATGACCAATGGGTTCACGGAACTTTGTGGCTCATTGCGGGGCTTATCGGCTTATCCGCCGCAATAGTTGCCGCTCGCGGATGGGTCTTCGTTTCGGGGCGATTGGCACTGGCGGCGATAGTCCTCGGTGTCGGTCTCACCCTCCTCAAGTTCCTCAGTCTCCTTCAAATAGTCCACAATTCGCCTCAAGCCTTCGTCAGCATTTTTGCGGGCAAAAGATGCAACGCGCCCGTCATCCGACGCTACACCGTTTATCTCGGCTTGATGGAAGGCGGGTTCGTTTTGCTGGAGTGCTTAGTGCTTTTCGGCTTGCTCGGACTTTCGACAACGGTGGCAACCATGCCCACAGATAACGCCGAACATTGGTCGCTGGCGGTTGTGCTTTGGGTCTATGGGTTCTTTGCAGCGACTTTCGGAAGCAAAAACATGGCATCGGCACTTGTGTGGAGTTACTGGCTGAGACCGAGGCTTGAGCGAGCGCTCAATTGGCAAGGGGCGAATTGGATGTTGGCGAGCGGAAAGTGGACTTTCACCAAGTTCAACCTCTTGAGACCAGTCGTTCACCATCGCCCAGTCACTAAGCGCTTTACTTGGGTCTGGCGAGGTCTGTTAGTGAGTTTGCTCTTGATGGTGGCGATTTTCGCTTTGACCTTGGCAGCGCTGACATTGAAGCGATGAGACCAAAGCCATGCGTCGGAAAACTATCGTTGCATTGACAATTCTGCTGGTTTGCCATTTCGTTGCCGCTACTGCATATTTGCTTCGCTTCCCTGCTTGGCGCGCTCCCGACGAAGGCGCTCATTTCGCTTACATCCAACATTTGCACCAAACGGGCAATTTGCCTATTTTTTACGGCAAGGAAAAGGGCACTTATGAGGCTCACCAACCTCCGCTTTATTACTTGACCGCTCTTCCGTTCACCGTTCCGTTCCTGAAACCGAACGAACTGAACCTGACGGCTTTGTTGGCTGCAAGGTTTGTCTCAACCTTGTGGGGCGCGTTCGTTGTTATTGTCGCTTTCATGTTGGCTCTCAGGTTGAGAATTGACGAGTTTCCGCTTTTGCCCGTCGCGCTTTTGTCGGGCGCTTTCGCAGCACTGCTTCCCGTTCACCTTCTCATTTGTGCTTCTGCAGGCAACGATGCGGCTGCTGGTGCTACATCTGCGCTGACATTGCTTTGGCTCTGCCACATTTGCGTTTCTGCGAACCAAAACAGGCGAAAATTGCTGGATGCGGGCATCGCTGGGCTTTTGAGCGGGATGGCACTTTTGGCAAAAAGCAGCAACATCATCTTCTTGCCGCTATCCTTCTTCGCCGCATTTTTCCTTTCGTTTCAAGCGAGCGAACAGACTTCAAAACCCGAAGCCGCGCCCAAAAAGCGGAAAGTTGCGAAGCAATCGGCGCAAACACAAACTTTCGCCTTCAAGCCAATTTCTCTACTTGCCCCGTTGGTTGTCCTTCTCGTTTTTGCCATCACTGCAGGTTGGTGGCTTTGGCGAAACACCTTCCTTTACGGTGACCCGTTAGCAGTGAAAGCCTTTTTGGAAGGCTTCAAAGATTCGCCCAAGCCCAGCGATTTCCTTGAACCCGGCGGTCGTTATGCCAGTTATGGGACGCTCTCGTTGACAACTTACATCATGTGGGTCGCTCAAATCACTCTGTTCACTTGGCTTGGGATTTACGGCGAACCAAATGAGGCAGTGAAAGGTTTGGCGAGGTTGTTTGAAGGAACTGAACCTGACTGGGGTTGGGTTCTCGCAGCGACATTCATCGGCATCGTTGCCGCTGCTGCCATCGGTGTCGGTTGCGTCGTTTCGTGCCGTTCGTGCATTAAAGCACTGAAGGAACGAAAGTTCAGCCTCGCTTTCGCCCATGCTTTGCCCTTTCTCGTCCTGTTGCTTGTCTTCCTTGAGTTCGTTCAATTCAACCGCCACTTCTTTCAGGCTCAAGCCCGATACTTCTACCCAGCCCACTCAGCGATGGCTTATCTGTTTGCGGTCGGGTTCTTCCGCTTCGTCCCGCAACGATGGGCATGGCACGCTTCAATTGCTTGCATCGCTGTCTTGACCTTTCTCACAGTCCTCGTTTGGGTTAAGTGGGCAGGGTTATGAACGAAGGTGCTTGAAATCCCTCAACACAACCGTCGCTGCGTTGTGACCTGCAGCGCCGATAACTCCGCCGCCGGGGTGAGTTCCTGCACCGCAAAGATACAGACCGCGCAAAGGTGTTCGGTATTGAGCCCAACCTGCCACGGGTCGGAAGAAGAAGATTTGGTCAGGGGTCATGTCACCGTGAAAGATGTTGCCGCCGGTGAGCGCAAATTCAGCCTCAAAATCCTTCGGCGACAGCGCTTGCAAATGCACCACCCGAGAAGAGAAGCCCGGAGCAAATTCGTCAATGACCGCCAAAATTCGCTTGACAAACTCATCTTTCCATCGTTCCCAACCTCCAACAGGCTCATAGGGTGCGTATTGGACGAAAAGCGAGACTATGTGCTTGCCATCGGGCGACAAAGTTTCGTCCAGCACCGTCGGGATACACATTTCCACCATCGGTTGCTCCGAGGGCTCATCGTGGGTGTAATCGGCGTAAGCGCGCTCCATGAACTCCAAAGACGGACAAAGGTGGATAGTCCCGCGCAAGTGGGCTCGCTCATCCCTTGACTTTACGCACCGAAACTCAGGCAGACCGTCAACGACGAGGTTGACCTTGAAAGATGCCGCACTCATCTTGATGTGCTGGACTTTGCGAACAAATTCCTCAGGCAAAACATCGGCAGGCAGCAACTGCAGGAAAGTTCGTTTCGGGTCAGCATTAGAGAGGACGATGCAACTTTCAATTTCCGTGCCATCAGCCAAAACGACACCCGCAACGGCGTCATTGCGAACGAGAATTTGCTTCACTTCAGCATTTGTCCAAACCACTGCCCCATGTTGGCGAGCGACGCTGGCAATTGCTTCGCTCAACGCCCCCATTCCACCGCGAACATATCCCCAAACGCCCCGTTTGCCCGTGATGCTTCCCATGACATGGTGGAAGAGCACGAGCGCTGTTGTCGGAGCAGTTGGTGGCAATGCAGTCCCAATGACCCCGTCCGTCGCTAAAGTGATTTTCAGGGGCTCGCTCTCAAACCACTCGCTGAGCACATCCCACGCACTTGCAGTCAGCAATTGGGAGAACAAAAGCCGTTCTGAAGTTGGCAATCGCATGAAACTTTTCAGCAAACGCCAATAGGTGGGTAAGTCCGAGAGCGAGATTTCGGGGAAGCGGGGCGGAATTTGAACGAGCAGCGGCTCAAAGAAAACTGCCAACTTGTCCATCGCTGCTTCGTAGCGAGCAAAGGCTTCAGCGTCCTTTCGGGAGAACTTAGCGATTTGCTCGGCGTTGAATTTTTCATCGCTTCCGAGAAGCAGGTAACGGTCATCAGGCAAAGGTGTGAAGGACGATGGGTCGCGTTCCAAAATCTCAAAGCCGTGACGGTGCAACTGCAAATCGTTGACAATTTTGGGATGAAGCAAACCGCAAACATAAGCTGCTGTTGAAACTTTGTATCCGCCCCAAAGGTTCTCGGTCACGCAACAACCGCCAATGACAGAGCGCCGCTCCAGAACGCAAACCTTCAAACCTGCCTTTGCCAAATACGCTGCCGCAACTAACCCATTGTGCCCTGCGCCAATCACAACGGCATCAAACTTTTGTCCCATTTTTCGCTCCACCCTTCCTGACTCGGAGTTACACCCACGAAGTCAAGGTTCACCAATTCTGACCTCTGCGGGTGACATCAGTTTTAGGGTATAGTGCCGCTTTTGCGATTGGTGAAGGCTTAAAGCACTGAGTCCTAAACATGCCCGCTCTCCAAGCAATGAACTCCGTTTTCATCGATGATGCCAGTCACGAGAGACCATTCAGTCAAGTCGTAAAGGGTTCGGTCTTGAGCGATTGGCAAGCGGGAGACAAGTGGAGCATCTCCCCTCATCCGCTCGTTCCAACCAAAAGGCAAACGCTTCTCTGAAGTTCCGACGCTCCAGATTGGCACACCCGATTGTTTTGCAGCGACTGCCAAATGTTTCGTTCCGACCTTATGCACCAGACCGTCCCTACACCAAGCGTCAGCACCGACGAGAAAGGCTTTGCACTTCATTAGCCACGAAAAGGCTTGAAGGTCGGCAACGAGAATGACCGGCACTTCGGATTTCGCCAATGATTTCGCCAGAGCAATCCCTTCGCCGCCCGGCAAGGAGACGGTGCAAACGATTTCCAACCTTTTGCCTCTTTGACGGGCTTGAACAAAAGCGCGGAAAACGAGGGAACTGAAGGAGTGGGTGAGAACTCTCCCTTCCGGAAGCCATTCAGTTGCATGGGAAATTGCAGCTTCAGTATGAGTCTCCAAATCAGCGAGAAATTGCCTGAGCGATGTTAACAGTTTCGAAGGTTGCTGTGCGAACTCGCGGGTCAGTTGAGACAGGTGCCAAAGCGGCGCCATTGCAGGGTGGGAATCGTAAATCTTTTGAGCCGCTTCAACTAACTTCGCTGGCTTCACTCCTTGACGAACCATTTTCGCCAGCAACTTTGCAGACCTTCGGCTCAAAACCGCAGCCCCGCTTTTCCGGTCAAGGCAAATCTTTGTCAACTCTGTCCGCCAATCCATTGCACTCACCCCAGCAAATTTTTAGTCGCAAAGATTGCTTTTGTGGATGCGGCTGCGCGGATGTGGAAAATAGCGGCGTGGCAAAGTTATAATTGGCAGCGTGAAGGGAATTGCAAGTGATGGCAGCATCCTTTGAAGGCAAATCTCATTCCCGTCCTGCGGAGAGGTGAAGAGAGGTGTCGGATTTCATTGTTGACATCGGCTGTGAAATTCATGTGGAACTGTCCACTCTGCGTTCCAAACTGTTTTGCTCTTGCCCAATCACTTACGGCGCACCACCAAATACGGCAACTTGTCCCGTTTGCTTGGGTTTTCCGGGCGTGTTGCCCGTCGTGAACGAGAAAGCCGTTGAGGCGGTCCTGAAAGTGGCGTTGGCTCTCAACTGCAAGATAAACAGGGTCACTCAGTTTGACCGCAAAAACTACTACTACCCTGACTTGCCGAAGGGGTATCAAATCAGCCAAAAGTATTTGCCCATTGGCTACGATGGTTGGCTGGAGATTGAAGTGAATGGGCGGACGAAAAAGGTTCGCATCGCCGATGTCCACCTTGAAGAGGACACGGCTAAGTCCATTCACGGAGAAGAGGCAGGAGACCCAACTGCGAGCCTTATTGACTTCAACCGAAGCGGAGTTCCTTTGTGCGAGATTGTCACCTACCCTGACATGAACTCCCTTGAGGAACTTGAAGCCTTCATGGTCTCGCTGCGGCAGTTGCTGCTTTACTTGGGCGTTTCCGAGTGTCGAATGGAGAGGGGACAGTTGAGGTTCGAAGCGTCCGTCTCCTTGCGACCGAAGGGAAGCGAACAGTTGGGCACGAGAGTTGAAATCAAAAACTTGAACAGTTTCCGAGCAGTGTTGGGAGCAGTTGAAGCGGAGATCAAAAGGCAAACGGAAATTCTCAAAAGCGGTGGCAAAGTCCAACAGCAAACGATGCTCTGGAATGAGGCATTGAAAATCACCGAGCCGATGAGGACAAAAGAAACCGCTCACGATTATCGCTACTTCCCCGAACCTGATTTAGTTCCCATCGTCGTCAGTGAGGAATGGCTCAACCGGTTAAAATCGGAGATGCCAGAATTGCCGAGGCAAAGGTTCAATCGGTTCGTGCGCGAATACGAACTGAGCGAGCACGAAGCGAGGTTGCTGACGGCAACTCCAGTAACGGCAGACTACTTTGAAACTGCGACGAAAATTTGTGGTGACCCTAAAGCCGTTGCGAACTGGATGCTGAGCGACCTGCAAGGGTTGCTCAACGATGCGGGGAAGAGTTGGGATGAGTGCCCTGTCCGCCCAGAACATTTGGGCGAAATGATTGCACTGATGAGGAATGGCACAATCAGCGTCCGCATCGCTAAAGAAGTCCTCAAAGAAATGTTCGCGACCGGCAAGCCCGCTCGTCAAATCGTGGAGGAACGAGGGTTGGTGCAAATTACCGATGAAGAAGCGTTGAGGCAGATCGTGGAAGAAGTAATCGCTGCCAACCCGAAAGCGGTGCAAGAGTTCCTCTCCGGTAACGAGAAGGTTTTAGGATTTTTCGTCGGGCAGGTCATGAAAGCAACGAAAGGCAAAGCAAACCCGCAACTGGCGAACAAGTTGGTTCGGGAAGTTCTCGAGCGAGCGAAAGTGGCTTCAGGTTGAGGGAGGGGAGAAAGATGACTTGGCTCGATGGGCTTTGCATCGTTCTTATCTTGCTGATCGCATCGGTTTCAAGTTGGCAAGGGACAGTCCGAACCGCTGTGGCAATGGTCGGGTTTTACATTGGCGGCAAGTTAAGTTTGTTTTTCGCTGAAAGGTTAGCCTCATCGGTGCAGTGGTTCACTTCCGTTGACGCAAACAAAGCCGTTTTGTTCGTCATCGCCTTCGTCGTATTGGGGGCAATCACCATTGCTGCCGCATACTTCGTTGACCAAGCCCTCCAGTTGTCACTGGAAGAAGTTGACCACCTGATCGCTTTCCCTTTGGGGCTCATTGTGGGCGTCATACTGACGCATTGGTTCATCCAAATGCTTGTTTGGATTTACGGCGCGAAGGCGAGTTTCGCTGCTTTACTTGGCGGCTCTCCCGTTGCGAAAGAGATGCTAACTTTTCAAGCGACAAAGGGCGCAATTGCTGCTTTGTTCCAGTGGAAGGAAAGCCCTTAACTTTGCTCCTCTGATTTCTTTTGGCGGCGCTTTTTCCTGCCCGGGGGTTCGGACGAAGAAACGCCCAAAATTCTCCGCAAGTTTCCTATTGCTTGGCGATAGAGGTAACTGACATAGGTCACCGAAACGCCCAGCAAGCGTGCAATTTCGGTCATCGTCAAGTCCTCCCAAAAAAGCCATTCTATGACCTTTCGGTGGAGTTCGGGGAGTTGCTCGACAGCGCGTCGGACAAGGTATCGCTGTTCAATGTCAACCTGTTCGTCTTCGACCACAAGTCGCTCTAAGTCGGTTACTCCTTCTTCCTCCTCTTCCGGGGTTTCATCTAATGGGGCGACCTTGAAGAGTTGCTCGGTCTCAAGGACGCGGCGGACTACTTCAGGTCTCAAACCCGTCTCCTGAACGAGTTCTTCAAAAATTGGCTCTCGTTTGAGAGTTTGCCGCAGTTTGTTCCGAGCACGCTCGATTTTTATGCGAGCCTCCTGAAGCCATGCGGGTTCGGAAATGAGTTTACCTTGGTCGCGAAGGTAGTGGCTTATCTCGCCGCGAATTTGATACCAAGCGTAAGTCGTGAACTCGACGCCTCGGTCTGGGTCATAGCCCTCTATTGCCTTTATCAGCCCGATGAGGGCATATTGAATCAAGTCTTCCAAAGGCTCACCTGAATCAGCGAACTGGCGTGCGAGGTATTCCGCCAACGGGCGGTATTCGTTGATCAATTCCTCTCTCAACCGCTCGTCCTTCGTTTTTCGGTAGAGCCGAAATTTTTCCCGCTCTTTTTCGCGATCCCTTTCCTGAGCAGCCAACTTGGAACGCCTCCCTGAGAAAGAGTCACTGTCAATTTGCCACTTTTCCCGCACCTCATCAATACTTCGGCACGAGTGGCATGATACAAAAGGAGCGATGACAGCCGCCTTAAAATCCGAAAATGGGTGACGGAGCATGTCGCGGGAGAGTTGGGAGAACGAGTGGGAGCACTACTTCGTTGAGAAACCAAAGACAAAAAGCAAGGTCAAGCGAATCAGAGCCTTTCTGAGAGGGCGAGAGTTTATCTTTGAGACCGACCGAAGCGTCTTCGCTAAGGACTATGTGGACATGGGCACTAAGCGCTTGATTGAAAAGGTTCAACTGCCCGAAGAAGGGGAAGTCCTTGATTGGGGCTGCGGTTACGGTGCCATCGGCATTGCTATCGCTGCAACCCATCCAAAGTTGAAGGTTTGGATGGTGGACATTAACGAAAGGGCTGTGGCTTTGGCGAAGCGGAACGCGAAACTGAATAGGGTCAAGAATGTCGTCGTTCTCAAAAGTGACAGTTTTTCTGCCCTTCCAACCGAACTTCGCTTCGACGCTATCGTCACCAACCCACCAATTCACGCCGGCAAAAAAGTTTTGGTCCAACTCATCCGCGATGCCTTCAAGTGGCTGAAGGTTGGAGGAAGTTTCTGGTTCGTGGCTCGAACACAACACGGCGCTAAGACCCTGCAACGCATCACCGAGGAAGTTTTCGGCAACGCCGAGTGCGTGGACATCCACGGCGGCTATAGAGTGATTGCTGCCGTGAAAGAAAGCGAACAAAGCCCCACCGCTCCCGAAACCTGATCCTTTTGCAGTGTGACAACGGTCATTTTACATTTAAGCACACTTACGGCATAATATTGTCACCGCCTCGCCCTGTAGGCGGGGAAGACAGGCTTTTGGGAGGTGACTCAAAATGTTGCTTCGAAGGTTGCTTAAAGAAGAGGAAGGGCAAACCCTCGTGGAGTATGGACTTTTGGTGGCGCTGATCGCCTTGGTAGTTATTGCCGCCTTGACAATCCTTGGGCAAAAGGTCGCCAATACATTCAACGCAATCAACGCAACTTTGCCGTGATGAAAAGAAATTCCTGCAGGTCAATTAAAGCCTGCGGGGAAGTTTGCCGAAAAATTTCAAGGAGGTGACTTGAGATGTTGCTTCGCCGGTTGCTTAAGGAGGAAGAGGGGCAAACCCTCGTGGAGTATGGGCTTTTGGTGGCGTTGATCGCTTTGGTGGTCATCGCCGCCTTGACAATCCTTGGGCAAAAGGTCGCCAATACATTCAACGCAATTAACGAAAGATTGCCGTGAACTCGCTCAGGTATGGGAGGGAGGATGGATTCACCCATGCCTCCCTCCCTTGTTTGCTTGCGACCTTTCGTGCCCGCTACAGGTATTGGATTGCGATTCGCCTGCTCTTAGCATCCAATCGCTCAAAGTTCGGGATTTCGTAGCGGTTTCCTTCTTCGTCCACGAGGAATATGCGTGGATAGCGGGAAGTGTAGATGTGCTCGCTTCCGGGAACTACGAACTCTTTGAAACCTTCATCGGTCTCGACTTGCCATCGGGTGTATCCCGTTTGAGGCAGCCTTTCCACCTTCAGAATGCGCAAAATTTTGGGGATGTGATAGCGCCTTTCCAATTCCTCCCGAACGATTTCTTGAGAGGCTGGATCCAACTCCTTGATGTCAACGATTATGCCCACTTCGTTGCCCTCGGCGTCGTAAACGATGAGGTATCGCCACGGGTCACTTATCGGCAGCGTTCTAAGTATTTTGCCCACAGCGATGGCTTCTTCATTCCACACGAGGACAATTTGACCGTCTTGCATCTTTAGGAACTTCGCCTCGCTGCCCTTAATGACCCGAACCTCTATGTCCGGCTCTAACTCCCAAGCGTATGTCATCGTTTCTCCTGCCCTCCTGAGGCTTACCAAGTTACTTTGGCTTGCTTTCGACTGGCGATTTGTGCTTGTGCCCGTTTCCGCCGTTGAAATCCACTGTCGACAAAGTTTCACTCATGCGCATCTGGATTTCCACCAATCGCCTGTAAATTCCGTCCTCTTTTGCCATCAACTCCTCGTGAGTCCCTTCCTCGACGATTTCACCGTTTTCCAAGACGATGAGTTTATCGGCTTTGCGGAGAGTGGATAGCCTATGGGCGATGGCGATCGTTGTTCGCCCCTGCAACAGCCGCTCCAACGCTTGCTGGATAGCATATTCGCTCTCGCTGTCAACAGCCGATGTCGCTTCGTCCAGAATGAGGATTTTGGGGTCACGCAGTAACGCTCGGGCAATTGAAATCCTTTGGCGTTGCCCGCCAGAGAGTTTCATTCCGCGCTCGCCGACATACGAGTCATAGGCGTCTGGGAATTCCATGATGAACTGGTGTGCGTTCGCTGCTTTCGCTGCTCGGATTATGTCCAGCATGTCGGCATCAGGCTTACCGTAGGCGATGTTTTCCTTGATTGTCCCGTGGAACAGGTAAGGCTCTTGGAGGACCATGCCGATGTTTGAGCGCAGTGCAGCCAAGTCGATTTTCCGCAAATCAATTCCGTCCAATTTGATGCTCCCTTCAGTTGGGTCGTAAAACCGAGGGATCAAAGCCACCAAAGTGCTTTTGCCAGCACCGCTTCGTCCAACAATCCCGACCATCTCACCGGGGCGAATTTCAAGGTTAATGCCTTTGAGCACCAACTCACCACTGCCGGGATATGCGAACTTGACATTTTCGAACACGATGTGCCCTTTGACCTCTTTCGGGACGATAGCCTCAGGATCGTTTTTGATGTCGGGCTGGGTGTCCAAGATTTCAAAGACCCGCTCCGCTGACGCTTTCGTTCGCTGGATGACATCGTTGAGTTGAGCGAGGTTTTGGACAGGCATGTAGAAGCGCTGGAGATAAAGGGTGAACATCGTCAACACGCCCAAACTCAGTGTCCCTTCCATAACCTGCTTGCCGCCCACAAACCAAACGGCGACGAGGCTTATGGTGCTGATAAGTCCCATGGTCGGGAAGAAAGTCGACCAAATCAGGACGCCTTGAAGGCTGCCTTTCAGTATGCGTTCGTTTTTGGTCCGGAACCTGTGAACCTCGTGTTCCTCCTGATTGAAGACTTTCACAACCCTGATGCCGCCGAGGGTGTCTGACAGGAAGGATGTCAAGTCGCCCCAAGCGTAGCGAAGGCGTCGGTAAACGGGCAAGATGAAATCTTTGTATTTGACCGTCATGACGAAAAGCAAAGGTGTGGGCGCCAGTGCGATCAGGGCGAGTTTCAAGTTCGTTTGGAACAAGACGAAGCCAATGCCGAAAAGGGTGAGCAAGTCCACAAAAAACTGAGGGATGCTGTGGATGAGGAAACCTTCAAGCATCCCGACATCGCCAGTGATTCGAGACATAAGTTGCCCTGTCCTGTGGGTGTCGTAGAAACTCAGCGAAAGCCGTTGCAGGTGCTCGTAAAGTTCGGAGCGCATGTCGTAAAGGACTTTTTGCCCGAGCCATGACATGAGGTAAGTCCTCGCAAAGGAAATGACCGTGTTGACGAGGTAGACTCCAAGCAACAAAGCGCTGAGTTGCCAAAGCAGTTTCATGTTTTTCTGGGGGATGGCTTTGTCCAGAAGCAACTGCATCAGTTTCGGAGGAAGCAAACTCAGTCCCGTTACAAGGAGAGTCAGCACCAAACTCAAGATCGCCCAGTGCCAATACGGGCGCAGGTAACGGAAGAGGCGACGCCAAAGGCTTTGACTGTCGCCACTTCTGTCACCGCTGCCACTACTGTTGCCACTCACAACGAATTCGCCTCCTTTCAACGGTCAACAGCGGCTGCACCGTTGCCATATGACAACCTTCAACCTGAAAGGTTGCGCACAATGTCCCAAGAAAACGGGAAACTTTGGCGACATTTTCGCTCAATTTCCGCCAAAGCACCGTTCCGCTGTCTCCAATCGCTTTACCGCTGTTGACCGCAGACAACCCGGTTTCGAACGGCTCTTAAAGCGCTGTTTTGACTGCTTTGCCGAGTGGCAAATTATAACCGAAAATCCCGGTGCGTCAAGGAGAGCGAGCATCGGGCTGGGAAATGCCCTGTCAGTGATTTCACTAACGCCAACCCGCTTGCGAGTGGTTTAAGGTAGTCGTAAACTTTGACGGTGAATTAAGGGCTGCGGAAGGAGGAAACAAGATGGGTGAACAGGTCCATGTGTTGTTGGACACGGACATCGGCGACGACATCGATGACGCATGGGCTTTGGCAGTTTGCTTGACCCATCCGAAAATCAATCTGCTGGGTGTTTCGACCGTTTACGGTGACACTGTCGCTCGTTCTGTAATTGCCCGTTGGTTGATAGAGGCAACCGGTAAAAAGGTTGATGTCGCTGCAGGAGAAAGTCACCCAATTGGCAGGACAATTCAACTCTTTCGCCCGAACCAGATGAAAGCCATCCCGGAAGAGGACGAAGGGAGGCTGAAAACTGGACGAACTGACGGCGTCGCATTTTTGGCGGAAAAGGCAAAAACCTTCGATGGCGGTGAATTGGTGCTATTGACAATTGGTCCACTCACTAATGCGGCGAAGTTACTGACCGAGTATCCTGAAGCGGCTCGGAAAATCACTCGCATCGTGTCAATGGTCGGAACTATGCTCCCCAATCACTCTAACCCCGAATACAATGCAGCAGTTGACCCAAAGGCAACTCGCATTCTGTTTGAATCTGGGAAACCGCTGACGATGGTGGGGCTGGATGTAACCTTGCGGTGCAGGTTCAGTGAAGCCGATTTGGAAGAGTTAGGGAGGAGCGATAAGTTGCTGACACGCCGTTTGCTTGCCTTGACAAAAGTGTGGCAAGATGCTCACCGCCGCCCTGATGGTTCTGTGCCGCTGCCCATCCTTCATGACCCACTGGCAGCGCTGGTTGTAGTTGAACCCGAATTAGTCACTTTGACGCCAATGAAAATCGTTGTGGATGAGAAAGGGCGAACTTTGAAGGCTGAAGGTGAAGCCAATTGCTTGGTGGCAACGGATGTCCACCCGTCCGCAGTTGTCAGTAGGTTAAAGGGGCTGCTCATGTAGGGGTTACGGTTTCTGGCAGGAAGCGTTAAAATAACAGCGGCACATTGGAAAGCAAGTTCCAAGCGGAGGGATGGCCGAGTGGCCCAAGGCGACGGCCTGCTAAGCCGTGGCGGGGTTAAAGCCCCGCCCCCGGGTTCGAATCCCGGTCCCTCCGCCATTTAGGGTGCGCCCGTAGCTCAGTCCGGATAGAGCGCTGGCCTGCGGAGCCAGAGGTCCTGGGTTCAAATCCCAGCGGGCGCGCCACATAAAGTCCAAATAGCATCAGATGCGCCCGTAGCTCAGCCAGGATAGAGCACTGGCCTCCGGAGCCAGGGGTCGCAGGTTCAAATCCTGCCGGGCGCGCCAAAAGAATGTGCTAACCGGTTTGCGAAAACTCCTAAAGTGCCCCCGTAGCTCAAGAGGACAGAGCGCTGGCCTCCTAAGCCGGAGATCCCCGTTCGAGTCGGGGCGGGGGCACTTTTGACCAAATGGCAGTGAATTGAGATTGAAACTCCGATGGTTGCGAACTTCCACCGTGCAAAGAAGGGATTGCACCTTCACCCCTTGCCTTTCATGAATTGTCTCCTCACTGCTTTAAAGGGGGCAAGATGGGTTCACTGTCTGAAACCGGTAACATTGGCAGAAAAATTCGGGGTGCGAAGTTTGGGAAGATTTTGCACCTCGCACCCCGCACCTACAGCGCTTTTCTTCAAAGCCCTCCGCCTTTCTCTTCGTCAAGCCTGACGGGGCGATAGCCGCCTTTTGCCCTGAAGTAAAGATACATCGCCGTGAACACGAGAATCAGGATAACGGGAAGTATCGCCACATACCGGAAGGTCATTGACGCTCCGTGCCTTAAGGCTTCCTCTATCACCGCTTTGATTTGTGGGTCTTGTTCCATCAACCTCTGAGCAGCTTCTGGGCTGTAGCGACCGTTGATGACAACTTTCGCAGCGATGTCCGATGGCAAGTGGGCAATCGTGTAATGGTCGTAAATAGCGCCCATGACAGGTCCCGCAATTCCTGCTGCAATCATGCCAGTCGCTCCCGTTACTGCGAGCAAGAATTCGCCGCCTTTAGGGAAGCGTTCGGAAGTGATGCCGAGCATTGTCGGCCAGTAGTAAGTTTTGCCGATGCCGAAGAGAGTGGCTGCAATGAAAGCCATTCCTGGTGAACCGAAGGAAACACTGAGCCAAAACAGACCGATAGCAGCGAAGACCGAACAAACCGCCAACAATCCCGGCGGCGTGAACGCCCTCACCGCAACGCCTGCGAAGAATTGCCTCAAAACGAACATCAAGCCGGCAGTGTAAACGAGGAACAAAATGCCGCGAATGCCAACGATATCTGTCAAGACCGAGCCAACCCACTGATCTGGACCAAGTTCAGTTATTGCGGTCATGCACATGATGAGCATCAACAGCAGGTATCCCGGTCGCAGGATTTCCTTGAACATTTCGCTGAACGGCACGCCCGCTTCTGCTCTCTCTGTAGGCGGGAACTTTTGCCCCAAAATGAGCACAAGGTAAATGACTGCTGCCACCATAATGGTTGCCATCCTCACTTGCCAACCAAAGCCCATCCACGCCAATATCGCTGTCAACAGACCTCCGATTACCAACCCACCGGGCCACCATGCGTGCAAGACATTGAGTTTGTGGGTCTTCTCTTCGGGATACATCGTCGCGACGAGGGGGTTAATGACTGCTTCAACGGTGCCGTTTGACAAACCAATAATCAGCGTGGACAAAAGCAGCAACGGGAAGCCACCGAGTTGGGGAGAAAGGATTGTCAAGAGTGTGCCAGTGATGTGACCAATGCTGGCGAGGGTCAGCAACCTTCCCATCCCAACGATGTTGCACAAGGGTCCCATGATGAGGATTGCGATGGGGAAACCCCAAATGCCCATGAGGTTGACAAGACCTTGCTGCTCATGGCTGATGTTGAATTGGACTCCCAATTCCTTGAGGATGTCCGCCCTGATGGAGAAAGCCATTGCGGTTGTGACCAAAGCGATGCAACTCGCCACAAACAACCTCTGCCGGTTGTAGCCCTCATGCCCAGCCATCCTCAATCCCTCCTTCTCCGCAACAAGTTCCGTCGCATTGGGTCGGCACTAATTGTAACGGACTCTCGCTTGCAAGTCAACGACTTAGTCAAAACTTAACCTTCGGGACTTCACGGGCTTCTTCCTCCGCAATGAAAAAGGTTCGCGGTCGGAAGCCAGCCAGAGCAGCGATGATGCCATCAGGGACGCTGGCAAGGCGCGTGTTGTAGTCTCGGACGACAGCGTTGTAGTATCTTCGGGCGTTGGCTATGTCTTGCTCAATGGTAGAAAGTTCCTGTTGCAGGGCGAGGAAATTTTGGTTTGCTTTCAGGTCGGGATAGGCTTCTGCGAGGGCGAAAATTTGCCGCAAAGCCGTTGTCAACATGTTCTCCGCTTCAATCCGTTGCTCGGGGTTAGAGGCTGATAGCGCTGCGTTTCGGGCTTGGATGACGGCTTCTAAGGTGTTTCGCTCGTGGGCAGCGTAACCCTTGACAACTTCAACCAAGTTCGGGATGAGGTCGTGTCGTCGCTTCAACTGGACATCAACATCGCTCCACGCGTTGTCGGCGAGCATTGCCAACCTGACCAAGCGGTTGTAAATAGCAACTGCCCAGACTGCCAAAGCAAGCACCAGAACTAACAGGACGACAAAAACGCTCATCTCCGTCACCTCCCATGCTTTCAAGTAACCTCCCTTGCACCATAGCACTTTCCGCTCTCATTTGCTACCTTTTGATTGACGGCATGGAGTGCGGCACAATCTTTGCTGGGCAAGTTGCAGTTGCGGATAAAGGGGTGAGTGGAGTGAGTTTAGTTTTTGCCCTTGCAACTGTCATTTTGGCTGCGCCGTCCTTCTCTCTTTCCAAAGGCGCTTTCGTTGGAGTGTTCACTTCTGATGGAAAGCCAATTTCGCTCCCAGCACCGACCGGGGAACGATGGGTTTCCAACGAACAAGTCCAGCGCGAGTTGCTGTTTCGCGGTTGGACGCCGCCTTTAACGAACCTTCAATTGGCGGAATTAGCGAAATCGTTGGAAGCAGATTTCGCCGTTGATGTTTTGGCAACAACTTTGAAGGTCGGCAAGAAATGGCAAGCGTTGGTAGCGATGAGGGTTGTTTCGGCGCAACTCGGTGAGATTGTCCATTTGGCTCTGACCAGGGCAGAAGTCTCCGCCCCTGAGGGGTTGCAGCAGATTGTGGGACAAGTTTTCCCCGCCCTACTGAGCAAGTTGCCGTCTCAAATTCCTCTCGCCACCGTTCAACTTTGCGAGGGCAAAAAGAGGGTTCACTTGACCGCTACCGACGGCGAGTGGGGCAAAGGTGTGAACTTGCTTTTCTTCCGGACTTCAGGGGCTCAAATCATGATCTTGGGCAAGGGACGCATCGTTTTTGCTAACCCTATTCCCGGCAGCAACCGATGGATTTTGGAAGCCGATTTATTAGGTTCGGGAATTTCGCTCCATTCAGGCGACAAAGCGGTGCAAATTTTCAACTTGCCAAAGCCTTTGGCGAAATGGCAATAAAATGCCGTGCTCGGCAGACTTATCTATGAGGAGGGATGGGACTATGAAAAGGCGAGAGTGGTTGAGCACTTGTGGCAAAGCAGCCTTCGCTTTGGGGCTCAGTCCGCTTATCTTGACAGAGCGGGCAAAAGGGGCGAACGACCGAATCCAAATTGGCATCATCGGCGCTGGTGCGCGGGGAACGGATTTGATGAGAGAGGTTCACCAGTTCGGGAAAGACTTGAACGCGGAAATTGTCGCCATTTGCGATGTTTGGAGGCGGAATCTGGAACGAGCAGCGAATCTCGTCAAAGAGTGGTATGGTCGTGAGCCACTCAAGTTCATCGCCCACGAAGATTTGCTGGCAAGCAAGGAGGTGGACGCCGTCATAATTGCCACAGCCGACTTCCAACACGCGCGACATTTGATTGATGCAATGAAAGCGGGAAAAGACGCTTATTGCGAGAAACCGATGGCAAATGATTTGGATGAAGCGAACGAGTGTTTGAGGGTTTGGAGGCAAACCAATCGGATTGTCCAAATCGGAACGCAGCGGAGAAGCGACGGTCGTTTCGCTGCCGCAGCGGAATTGGTTCAAGGTGGCATCCTCGGCACTATCACCCGCGTTGAATGCAACTTTCACTACTTTGGACCTCGTTGGCGCCGCCCCAACGATGTCAAGGAAGCAGCGGCAGACCCGTCTCAAATTGATTGGAACCGCTTCCTCATGCGCAAACCGAAGCGTCCCTTTGACCCCCACAGGTTCGTTGAGTGGCGACTTTATCGGGATTACTCCAGTGGCTTGATTGACCAGTGGATGAGCCATCTCATCGATGTCGTCCATTGGTTCACAGGCGAACAGTTCCCCAAAAGCGTAGTCGCTCACGGCGGAGTTTTCCTGTGGAAGGACGGTCGGGAAAACGAAGATGTCGTTATGGTCGTCCTTGAGTATCCGAAAGGTTTCCTCTGCCACTTCTATGCGAGCCTAACCAACAGTGCGGGAGGTCCTGAAATCGTCGTTCGAGGCACCAACGGGAGTTTTGAAAGCAGGAGTTGGACAATCTCGGGCGAGGGCGGAGGGGAAAATCGGATTAAAGAAGCCATCAAAATTCAGCCGAAACCGAGCGTCCCACATATGCGCAATTGGCTCGAATGTCTCCGCTCAAGGCAACAACCCAACGCAACTGTGGAACACGGCTACCAACACTCAATCGCCTGCATCATGGCTGCTCAGGCACTCTGGACAGGGAGAAAAGTCACTTTTGATCGGCACAAGCAGAAGATTGCGTCGGTGTGATGGGAACACAACTTTCTGTCGACTCGAGAGAGAAGGTTCAATCTCGGTTCAGCCAAACGAAGGGCAAGTTCGGCTCATTGAGGCGTTTGCTCTGCAGGTTTAGTCTGCGGCTGGGAAGTCTGTTCTGGTGAGGTAGTGGAAGGTTGAGATCCTTGCTCTCCTGACTTTTGGGTTGAAGGTTCGGGTGCGACGGGCGGAGGTGGGGGTTGAGGGTTTACCGGCTCAATCGGGATGACCTCTATCGGCTCGTGGTTCAACGGGACACCTTCAACTGTTTGAGTGTCAGACGGTTCTTCTTCCTCCACCGGTTTCCGCACCACCCGTGAACCCCTGCCGCTCCGAGTTCTCGCAGCCACTCTGACAGCACCGCTGACTGAACCCGCACCTTGCTCCCAGAGGGAAGGGATGAAAGTTGAGCCGAAAAGTTCAGTCAAAACCTGAGGCGCTTTTTCTCGGTCGGGGATGACGATGCTGCCGAGGAAAGAACTCCGTGCACCTGTCCCCGGCAAAGTCGCTGTTTTCATGTTGTCAAGGTCCAACTGGCGGGCGAAGTTAGCCAAACTGAGCAAAGTCTTCAAGTCCATATCGGTGGCAACATACCGGTGGGCGATGGAAACAAGTTGTGGCAGTTTCGTGACCATCTTCGGTTGCAGCAACTTTTTCGCCAACGCTTTTAGGAATTGCTGTTGCCGCTCGATGCGCCCCAAATCCCCTCTCGGGTCCCAGCGCTCAATTTTGACCTTGCACTTCGGGCAAAACTTCCTGTAACCCTTGCCACGATACCTCACGAAGCCAAGTGCCTGTTCACCGTTCAGGTGCTGGAAGCCTCTTTGGAGGTGAATGTGGAGTTTGCCCCAGTTGTCGTCGTAGTGCATGTCGTATTCGACGAACAAGTCAACACCACCCACCAAATCGACCAACTTGACGAAAGCCTCGTAAGTCACTTGGACGAAGTGGTGAATTTGAATTCCAAACTGCTCCTCAATGACCTGCCGCAGCAGTTCAGGTCCACCGATAGCGTGGGCTGCATTGATTTTGTGAAGTTTGCCGTTGAACCTGACAACCGTGTCGCGAGGGATTGACAAAATTGACGCTTCGCCATCTCGGCTCAGGCTGACGATGAGAATTGTGTCGGAGCGGGCAGGCTTCGGCAGCGGGCGAGCCTTGTTGTCGTAGTCGTAGTCAGCGCCAATAATCAAGATGTTCAGCCGGTCGTGACCATTGAAAGCGTAATCGGGCGGGACAAACCAGTTGACCACCCGTTCCGCCAATCTCGCTGGCAAGGACTTTTGACCGTGCAAAGCCAAGTGGACTGAAATTCCTGCCAAAGCCGACAAGATTGGAGTGAGAATGGCAGCAGTAATCAAAAGAATCCGCTTCCATTTCCTTTGCTTCAACCTTTGCTGACGAGCGGACAACAGATGCTTTGGCGTCATGGCAAATGCGCCTCCCAAACGAGTCGTGCGCTCAGAGTTGCGGGTTGTGGGTTTGAATTCATCGCTCAAACGCTCAACCCTCAACTCGCAACTCTCAACCAACCTTACAGCCCAAAGCGTCGGAAGATTTCGTCAACATGGCGGATGAAGTAGCCGTAGTCGAACAGTTCGTCAAGTTCGGAAGGGCTAAGGGTTTCGCGAATTTCAGGTCGGCTTTCAAGGATGGACCTAAACGGTCGTCCCTGTTGTATTGCCTCAAAAGCGCATTGTTGGACCAGTTTGTAAGCGTCCTCTCGCGACCAACCCTTTTTCACCAAAGCAAGCATGACCCTTTGCGAAAAGACGACACCCTGAGTCTTTTCCAAGTTGGCTCTCATGTTCTCGGGCTTGACCACCAAGCCGCGAACGATGGCAGCAAATTGCCTCAGGATGTAATCGGTCAGGATAGACGCATCGGGCAAGATGACCCGTTCAACCGAGGAGTTGGTCAAATCGCGTTCGTGCCAAGTTGGGATGTTTTCAAGGGCTGGGATGACCATGCTTCTGACCAGCCGTGCCAAACCGCAGAGCCTTTCGCTGCGAATTGGGTTGCGCTTGTGGGGCATCGCTGACGAACCCCTCTGCCCAGCCCTGAAAGGCTCTTCAACTTCCGCAATTTCTGTCCGTTGAAGGTTGCGAATTTCTGTGGCGAATTGTTCAATTGAAGCGGCGATGAGAGCGAGAACGCAAAGGTATTCGGCGTGTCTGTCGCGTTGCAAAATTTGGGTGCTGACCTTAGGTCTGTTCAAACCCAAGTTCCTCAAGACAATTTCCTCAACTCGCGGGTCAACGGTGGCGTATGTCCCGACGGCTCCGGAAATTTTCCCGGCTGCTACCCTTTCTTTCACCGCCAGCAACCGTTCTTTATGCCGCTCAAGTTCCGAAAGCCAAACCAACAATTTGAGCCCGAAAGTGATGGGTTCAGCGTGCACCCCGTGAGTTCGCCCCATCATGAGAGTGTGCTTGTGCTCAACTGCTCTCTGACGGACAGCGTCCATAGCCTCGTCCAAGTCTCGCTCCAAAATCTCGCAAGAGCGTTTCAGGATGAGCCCGAGAGCGGTGTCCTCAACATCGTAACTGGTGACACCCATGTGGACATAGCGCCCTTCTTCGCCCATGTTCTCCGTCATGGCTCTCACGAAAGCAAGCAAATCATGCTCAAACTCTCGTTCCAGTTCAAGCACCCTCTCAACGGTAAAAGACGCTCGTTCGCGGATTTTCTGCACCGCTTCTTTGGGGATGACTCCCAACTCAGCCCAAGCGTCGCAAATTGCCAACTCAACTTCCATCCAAGCCTTGAACTTGCTTTCCAAACTCCACAGTTCTCGCATTTCAGGGTAACTGTATCGCTCCCAAACAGCACACCCCATTGAAGACCGCCTCCGTCGTCAAATTGAAAGCCACTCAAATGATGCCACATCCGCTGCACTAACTGCCAGTTGGGCAAGTCTTTGCGGCAAGACGCTGTAGCCTTTGCGAGATTTAACGGCTCACCAGCAAGTTAGTGGCTACAAAGCCTGTTAAAGCAGGCTGACTAAAAGAGTTGCGCGTTCAGAGAAAAAGCCCTAACCCGCAACCTCAACCTGCAACCCAATTTGCCCACCGACTAAAGTCGGTGATTACTGAGACGAAGCCTGCTAAAGCAGGCTAACTTGAAAAGTCAAAAGCCGTTTATCATTCGCTACTCGCTGTTCGCCACTCGCTGCCGTTTTGGGCTTTAGCCTGCTTTGATTTTGTAGCCACCCACCTCGGGTGGGAGGTCAAATCCGTTTACTATTCGCTACTTGCCACTCGCCATTCACCATTCGCCAATCGTCAGTCGCCATTTGCTGTCTTCCCGACTTGCCCATTTGCCGACCTCACGATTTGCCGATAATTCCGGCTCCCGTGTGGCACGCTATGATTTTGTTTCGGTGACTGAACCGATGAAGTGCGCAAAAGTTTTCGCCTGTATCATGGCAATTGTATCGTGGCTTTGGGGGCAGGTGACTTCCCCTGTTTCTTTCCGCTGCGTTTTTCTGTCAGAAGGCGGAACACCTTTGGCGAATGTCCGCGTTCAAGCAGACATCATTCCTGCCCCACCGGCACAAGGCTACCAATCTGGGACAAGGGGCATGACGGACGGGCAAGGTCAGTTTTTGGTGATTTTGCCTGACAGGCGACCTTGGTGGGTTGTGGTCGGAGTTGAAGGTGCAGCCTTTTTTGTGGACGCCAGTAAGCCTGAAAGTTTGCAGCCAACGATTAAATGCTGGCTCGGTGCGAAGCCTTCCTTGGTTTGCACCGTTGAAGGGGAAGCATCTAAGGCAGCCTTGTTTTTGCGGCTTCGGTCATCAAATTGGTGGGTTCGTTTGCCCCAGTTCAAGGATAACCAGTTGCTGCTGTTCAATCTCCCTTCGGGCGAGCACCAGTTGGTCTTGACTCCCGCTCATGTCGTCTCCTACTGGAACGACGCTTTATCACTTCAACCGCCTTTAACTGTGAAGGTCAGCGAGGGTGAAACCGTTTTCGTCAACATCAAAATCCCGCCGACGGGAAGCATCGTCGGTCGTGTCATCGGTTCTGACGCCCGCCCAATTCCAAACGCGATTGTGACACTGACAAAGGACGATTACGGTCAAACGACCGCTTCCAGCGACCCACAAGGGAATTTTCGGTTTGAAGGGTTGCCCGAAGGGAAATACAAGTTGCTCGTCGTCGCCAGCGATTTTGAACCGACGGAGCATTCCATTTCGGTGAAAGCCAACGAAACCGTTGAGGTCACAATTGCCTTGAAACCGCAACAGTTGGGCATTGTTCGCGGGAGGGTTGTGAGTAGCGACGGGAAAGTGCCGAGAGAAGGGCGCATCTGGGTTGAACGGATTTTGTCACCGACAATGAGGCAACCCGCAAATGTGCTGCTTTGGCAACCCAGCGACGGAAAATTTGAGACCAAACTCCCACCGGGAACTTACCTTCTGGTCGCTCAATCGGGTGGGAGAAGGGTGAGCAAACAAATCAAGGTTGAAGTTGGACAATTGACCGATGTCGGCGATTTGGTCTTGCCCGCCCCAGCGGTTGTTGAAGGAATTGTCAAGTCAAAAGTGCCTTTGGTCAACACCAAAGTCCGAGTGGTCGCTTTGAGCGGCAGTGATGACCCACTGCAACCGCAATGGGGTAGCATCGTGGTTGAAATGCCTGTCAGTCCTGATGGAAGGTTCCAAATTGAAGTGCCCACCGAACCCGTCGCTATCGTCCTGCTTCCTTTCGGGATGAACAAGCCGATTTGGAAACAAGTCCACGCGAAAGCAGGTCAAAAGGTCACTGTCCAGTTTGAACTTCCAACGACAGGAGCAATTGAAGGTCAAGTCGTCCGCGCCGACACCGGTCAACCCGTTGCGGGAGCGCTCGTTTACTTGCAGGACGAAACTGGCATGACCATCGGTCAAGCGACAACGAACCGGTTGGGCATGTATCGGTTTGAACCGCTTTTGCCGGGTCGCTACTCGCTCCGTTGTCAGGCTCAAGGATTGGCAATGGGCTTCAAGCATAATGTCACCGTCGCCGAGGGAACTCGTGTGCCTGTTGATTTCGTCTTGACAACTGGCGGGACAATAATTGGGCGAGTCAAAACCAAAAGCGGACAAACCTTGCGAATGTATGTCATGCTAAATGCCGACACAAACTTCATGGCGTCGGTAATGCCGGATGGTCGCTTCAGGATTGACAACATCACTCCGGGTCGCCACATCGTCATGCTGTTTCGCTTGGGTGAGCAAGTCGGTGCAAAGGAAGTCATCGTCAGAAGCGGTGAGACGGTTGAGGTCGTGTTTGAAGTGCCGTAAACTTGTAGGCGGCGAAATTGGGTAGCATTTTGCTTTGGCAGGTTGTTGGAAGGAGGTGCGTTGGAAATGGCTCAGGTGGTGCGCATCGGGCTCATCGGAAGCGGTTTCGTCTCCAACTTTTACATGCAAGGCTTGAAGGATGTGGCTGGGCACGAAGTTAAGGTCGTGGCGTCACC
>Ga0209225_1000523_pt1 | contig 43716 bp, 13 predicted proteins | sample WasSprMetagenome_FD_184732 | JGI IMG/M metagenome (GOLD analysis project Ga0209225, IMG submission 184732) | Sulfidic aquatic microbial communities from Washburn Spring, Yellowstone National Park, USA - WS (SPAdes) (version 3) | ecosystem: Environmental > Aquatic > Thermal springs > Hot (42-90C)... | reverse complement strand
TGTAAGCCAAGCCGACGAAGATGTAAACGATGCCGGCGATGGCGAAGGCTAAAGGTGTTGCGCCTTGAGCCGCAGCCATCACCAACCCCAACGCCGCATAGACATCAGCCCCGACATCGGCATAGCCTCAACAAAACGAACCCCAAACCGTGACCTCTCGGCGCAACTTGACTTTCGCAGTTTGTGTGTTCATGCCCTTCCACCTTCAATCGCTGTTTATGGTCAAGTGAGCCAAGTGTATTTTAGCGCTATCATCGTTTATGGCATTGCAAGGCTGTGAAAGTTTGTGAAGTAGCTGGGCTTACTCATAGGCTCTGGTGTTGATCCATGCTCATCAATTTTGCTCTCAAGGTTAGCGAGCTTCTCCGTGATCGGTTGATACGGAACATCACCTTAACGATCGTCACAAGGGCTGTTGCTTTTGCCTGCACCGTCGTTACCGCAATCCTTGTGGGGCGATACCTTGGTCCATCCGAGTTTGGTAAATTCAACTTCGCCTTGGGGTTCACATCGCTGGTCATGAGCATCACCGAGCTTATGGCTGGAACTGTCGCCACAAGAGAGATAGCGAAGGAGCATCACATGGCTGAGCAACATCTCTCATCGCTGTTTGGTGCGAGGGTCATATCAGTGCTCACTGCTACCGTTGTTGTGTTGATGTGCACCGTGCTCATCAGCGATAAGGTGACGCAGACGCTTTTGCTTCTTGCGATGTTGCAATTGCCAAGTTGGGTTTTTCAATCTTCCGAGGTTTGGTATGTGGCGATGATCAACTTGACTTTGCCAAACCTTTTTCGAGTCATCTCGCATTCACTTTTGCTTCTCCTCACCATCTCCTTCATCTTGGCGGGCATGGGCGCAAAATGGCTTGTAGTGGCACAGGTGCTTTCCTTTTGGGTCTACAGTTTGCTTACATATTTTGCGACGCGCAGGAGCATCAGGTTTGGCATGCCATCACTCAAATCAGCCCTCTCACTCCTGTATCGTTCGTTTGCATTTGGTGTGGCGCAGATCGTTTGGCGCATACATTTACAATCGCCACTCGTGTTAGCCTATTTGGTGTGCGGGAGTTTTCAAGCTGGCTTACTTGCTGCAGCACTCAAGTTTGTAGCTATCGCTGATTGGAGCATCTCTGTCTTCATGCTTTCGTTCTATCCAGCTATGTCTGAGGTTTTGCGTGATGTGTCTCTTTTCAAGCGACGCTTCATCAGCGGGATGGCGACGATGTGCGCGTTTGGGGCTTCCATTACGGTGCTCATTGCCTCATGCAATGAGACGCTGATGCGTTTGACCTTCGGGAAGGGCTTCGCTATGGCTGGCGATGTGCTTTTAGCACTTGCTCCAACTTTTGTGTTGCTCTTCATCCTCTCGCACATCGGACATGCCTTCATAGCGCTTGAAGGGCAAAGGCAATATTTCATCTCTGGATGCGTTAGTGCTTTATGCACACTCTTGTTTGTTTCGTCCTTAGGGCATCTCGGTGGCGCACTGGGTGCTGCAAGTGGGCTGTCAACTGCAAGCTTCATCGGGTTGTGCACCTCGGTTGTGATGTTGCACAGGATAAACGCTGACCTGCTTTCGTCTCAAGGGCTTGTCCTGAGGGTGGTGGCGACATGTGTGCTTATTGCGGTGGCATTGCTTTGCGGGTGGGTTGCGCACGGTGTTGCGCTTGAGTTTGCCATCGGTTTGATGCTGTCGCTTTTCACCCTGCTCATTTGGGTGAATGTGGGCTCTGGCTCAAGTCCGCATTTGAGCTGATTGCTATGGGGCGGTAAACGATGGTTCCATGGGGAGAGCGCCTCGGCTACAGATACAAAAAGCCACGCTGGGCGATTCTGGCTAGGGTTGCAGATACAGCCTTTCTACCGCTCGGCAGGCTCATACGGGCAAACGCGTTACGCAACATGCGTGGCAAATCTTTTGAGCGCATACTCGTCATCAGGCTCGATCACATCGGTGACTTGCTCTGTTCCTTCCCCGCCATAAGAGCGCTCAGGCACAAGTTCTCTGACGCTCACATATCCTTGCTCGTCGGACCTTGGTGTTACGAGTTATCAAAGCTTAACATTGATGTGGATGAAGTCATCGTTTACCGTGCGCCATGGTTTGACAGGCGCTCTACAAACAAGAACCCGTTTAAGTCGCTTACTTCGCTCCTTGCTGGTGCGATCACCTTAAGGCGAAAGCATTTTGATTTGGCAGTTGACCTTCGTGGCGATTTGAGGAACATCTTGCTGATGGCTCTCTCTCGCATCCCAGTGAGGGTTGGCTACAGCGATGTAGGGTGTGGCTTCTTGCTCACGCACCCACTCAAGCGAAACCGTTGGCAACACGAGACGCTTCGTTCACTTGCGGTTGTTCGTGCGCTCGGCTGTGAAGGGGAAGCCGAGATCAAGCTCAGCGTATCGCGCTCAGCACTTCAAAGCGTTTTGGCACTCCTTCAAAGCAGTGGTGTTGTCGATGCAAGCCTGCTCATCGTGGTTCATCCGTTCGGTGGCAACCGAGCGAAATGGTGGACGAGCAACGAAGTTGTGCGCGTCTGCAAGTATCTCTACGAAGCTTTTGGTGCTTCGGTCATCTTGACTGGCGCCAATGAGGAGCGCCCTGCCATCGAGAGTGCAAGGCTTTCGTCTGGAAATGTAGCGGTGAACTTCGCTGGCAAGCTAAGTTTGCAGGAGTTGATAGCCCTCATCGCACTCGCTGACGGGGTCATAACTACGGATACATGCACGATGCATTTTGCTGCAGCGCTCGGGACACCTCAAGTTGTGCTTTTCTCCTCGCAAGTGCATCCAGTTGAGTGGGCGCCAATTCAAGGCGAATATGTTTTGCTTCACTTCCCTCCAGCTTGCGCTGGGTGCGAGCTCCCAACATGCCCGTTGCCAAATCATCCATGCATGAGCGCCATCAAAGCCGAGCATGTCATTGATGCGCTCGAGAAGCTGATGCCGTTAATGCTTGAGCGCGCTGAAAGGCGCAAGGGAGCGTTACCTACGCTGAGATAGAGCCATCTCATACGCTGACAATGTTGAAAGGGCAACACCGCGCTCGCTGAAGCACTCAACTGCTCTAATTCTTCCCCTCATCGAAAACTCCATACGCAGGTCTTTGTCCATCATCAGCTTGAGTGAGGAACGGAGTTCCTCAACATCGCCCTCACGGAAGATGAGCCCAGCATCGCCAACCACTTCAGGTATTGCGCCACATGATGAACCTATAACGGGTGTTCCGCAAGCCATCGCTTCAACGAGGACTCGTCCAAATTGCTCTTTCCAATGAGGTGTTGAGCGTGACGGCAACACGAGCACATCAAGCGCGTTCAAGAATTCGTGCAAGCTTTCATGGGGAATAGCGCCGAGGAACTTAACGCGCTCACTCAGCCTGAGCCCCTCAACGAACCTCTGCAACAGCTGGCGCATCTCTCCATCACCGACGATGAGGAGCTTGATGTTTGGCAATGAAGCAACTGCATGGATGAGCAAGTCGACGCCTTTCTCCCATATGAGGCGTCCAACATAACCTGCAACAAGCGTTTCACCATCATCTTCAAGACCGAGCTTTGAACGAGCCTTCAAGCGCCCTTCCATAGGTAGCGGTGAAAAGCGCTCAATGTCAACACCGAACTGGGGACATATCACAATGGGCTTGTCAAAGCCTCTTTCCCTCAGTGTGCGCATAGCCATGCTTGTTCCAGCGATTGCGAGGTCTGCATGTGAGAAGCTCAAGCGCTCAAAGATCGGGTAGACAAGCACTCTCAAGTTTGGCACTCTCCACTGCTGGTGGATGTTCTCCCATGTGAAGAAGATGAACGGTGAACCATCAAGTAAAGTCTTGCAAAGGGTGGCAGCGTGAGCGCACGAGAGGCTCATCGGTTCTTCTTCAACATGGACTATCTCGGGACGCCACCATCTCATGATGCGATGAAGCGCAGGATAGAAGTGAGCATATTGCATGCCAGTGAAGTGAGTTCTGAGGGCTAAGACATGACAGAGCCCTTTCCCATCATGGATTATGGTGGTGCTTTTCCCTTTGACCTTCATGCTCCCTTCAACCCACCAACTGGGTGTGATGAGGAGGAAATGGAAATCCTTTTCAACTTCAAGGAGTGGGCGGATTTTGCTTCGCATGTAAGATGGATGAACGCACGCATGCGAAATCAACATGACACGCATGTCAGAAACCTCTCGCCCTTCACTTTCATCGATCGGAAGCGCGGAATCTCAAAAGCACGATGTAGTTGTTCTCCACCAACACCTCAACTTGCTTCCAGCGTTTCATAGTGGCAACCTCTGCCTGCGTTCTCGAGTCATCCATGCCCGTTGGCTTAAGCTCAACAGCTATGTAAACATCGTTGGCTAATTTCTTCCCGTGCCACTGTGGACGCAGTTTCCCATCTGAACCTCGCAATGGATTGCTCCAACCAAAGAGCCATGCAAACTCCCTGTTTGAAAGATGCGTTAGGAGGCGAGGTGATGCTATAACTGGTGCATCATCAGGTATTAACCTGAGTGCTTGCCTTATCGCCTCAACTCTCTCAGAGCGCTTTTCAATTCCTTTGCGAGTCAAAGTCTCGTAGCTAAAAAGCGCTTGACGGTTGAATGCTAAAGCCCATGAGAGGATGACCAAGGAAAGAAGCCATAGGGAGATTGAGAACTCGCTCAGGTTGTGTCCCTTGCTTGTGCTATCGCCCTTGCTTATGAGCCGAAGGATATTGGCTATTCCTTCAACGCATCCGAGCATGAACAGCGCTGTTAACGGCATTAAACCTTGGTAGCCAATGCTCCTCATCGGGGGGAAAGAGCTTGCGAATGTGTGAATGAAAGGCACAAGCGCCGTGATGAAAGCCCAAGGACATGCAAGTGGCAAGAAGGACAACGGCAAGAGCATGGCGAGAAGCGATATCAACGCATCTTCGGATAGAAGGAACTTCATGGGCTTTGATGGGTTCATCAGCGCCACCATGAGCGCCTTGGATAGGCTGTCACCGAGGTAACCGTAATCGCAAACGAAGGCGGGGTGTGGCTTGTGATTGCGCAATGGTGGCAACAGAAAACATTGTGAGACGATGAACCAAACGAGTGAGGCAACGCATGCTTGCAAGCCAAACTTCCTATGCTCCCTTTTTAGCAACAGCATCAGCCCAAGCGGCAAAGCAACTATTGGAGCGGTTTCTTTTGAGAGGAGAACCACTATCAAGCATGCCCAAAAGAGCAACAACCTCTTTTCAAGCACACCAATCCAAAGCCAAGGTATTACAGCCATTATGAAAGCATCTGTGTGGAAGTCATTCATGGTTTGCAGGTGCAGGATTGGGTAGAGCGAAAGAGATAAAGTCACGATTGCACGAGCAATGTAGTTGGATAGGCGCATTTGAACCAGCTGTGCTATCCCTAAGATGCAAAGCCATGCGCACAGGGCTTGTATGACGATGAGAGTTGCTGGAGATGGGAAGATTTTGTAGATGAGCGAAATCGGCAGGAGCACTATGGACAGGTGGTCAGCCAGAGGGCTCATCGGGCAGGAGAACATTGAACTCAGGATGGTTGAGTTTGCAAACACTCCTTTGTTTGATATGAGCCAACAGAACTGTCCAAAGATTGCGAGGTCAATACCGCTTCCAAACAGTTTGTGGATTGTTAGCGAAAGCTTCAATGTCAGGCAGATTGGGATCGTCGCAATTGCATGCAAAAGCAGTTGATGGCGATGCGCTAAGACAAACTTGCAAAGTGACCGAGGCACGAACATCGCCTCCAGTTATGAGGGCGCTCTTCATGCAGGATTATATCGCTTTAACAAGCCTAACCACAATCTCGGGTGAAGTGAGGCGCTAAAATTTGAGATTGAGCATGTTTTGGCTTTCAGATCCTTTTCCGCTAAGGCTTTAAGGTGAGGGGATTGAGCCAGTCTGTTTTGAAGCTTTCATCGCTGTTCTTCATAGCTTTGATTTTGAGGTTGCTTTTTGCCATCCCAGTTCTTCGTCATCCCGAGCGTTGTTATGTTCCGGGTGACAGTGAGCGCTACGAGCGTCTTGCTGTCAACATCCTTACTTCAAAGCGCTTCTCCATTGACGATGAACCATACTTTCTTCGCCCGCCAGTGTATCCAACATTCATCGCCGTGCTGTATTGGCTTTTTGGTTTTGATGTGCGTTTCGTTGTGCTGGCACAGGTTGTTATTAGTGCCCTTACAACCTTTGTTGTTTTCTCGCTTACTCGGAAGCTCTTTTCTGACAGCGCCACAGCCTCTTTTGGGGCTCTCATCTTTGCGATAAATCCTCTAAGCATTGCTATGTGCGCAGTGATGATGAGTGAGACGCTCTTTGTGGCGCTCACATCACTCTCGCTCCTCTTCTTCGTGTCGGCTTTCAACCAACCCTCCAGAAACTATGCTTTGGCTATCGCACACAGCATTGCATGTGGCATATTGATCGGCGTAGCTACCCTTTGCCGTTCCGTAGCCATCGGGTTAGCACCAGTTTTCCTTTTGCTCCTCTTTTTCGTCCGCAGGGGAAGCCCGCTAAAGATGAGGTTCTCTCAATCGCTCGTGTTGGCGCTCGCAATCTTCGTCACCATACTACCTTGGCTGTCGCGAAATCGCATCCTGCTTGGTGAGTGGCTCATTGACTCCAATGCTCATGTCAGCCTCGTTTTCTTTGCGAGCAAGGTTTTGAGCGAGCGCTATAACATGACTACGAGCGATGCCGATAGGCTACTGCTTAAGCTGGCTTCACAGAAGTTTGGTTGGCAAACGCAAATTGGTAGTGATGTCAACCTGCACATCTTCTGCGAGCGGCATCCAAAAGAGGCTTTACAGCTCGCTTCATTAGCTCGTCAAGTCATCATGTCGGAAGTGAAGCAATCGCTACAACGCTATTTACAGGGTTGCATACTCATGTGGGTTCCGTTCATCTCATATTCAACATGGCTTGGTGTGCTGTGTGGCAAAGTGCCAGAAGTGAAGGGGGCAGGTGATGGCGTTAGCGCAACTATGCTCAAACTGCTTTTGAGGCTAAAGCTTGGCGAGGCTTTTAAACTCGCTTTCGGTGAGCGCATTTTGCGCTACCCTTTGGTAAGCTTTTTATGGTTGATGACGGTTGCGATTGAACTTCTCGTTTATGTGCTTTCGCTTGTGGGGTTGTTTTACACAAGGGACGATGCGCTCACCTTTTGGCTTGCTATCCTTTTGCTGTCCTACTTTTCACTCACTGGTGGAGTTGTTGGTCACTTCAATCTATCGCGTCTTCGCATGCCTTTAGAACCCTTGCTCTGTTTGCTTGCTTCAATCGGCTTAAAGCGATTCCTCAGCGGAGAGGTGATATGTTTTGGAGGCGGAGGCAAAGGCGAAGCCAAACGATGTTAAGAGGCTTGTTGTGATTGACGGTCACAACCTCCTCTTCAGGGCTTTCTATGCTGTAACTGCTTTGATGACGAGGGACGGCATCCACACAAATGCCGTCTACGGTTTCATGCGCATGTTCCTGAAAATATTGCATGAGCTGAAGCCAACTCACATAGCTGTTGCGCTTGATGCGCCTGGGGCAACATTTCGCCACATCAGCTACGAGGGCTACAAAGCACAGCGTGAGCGTGCTCCCGAAAGCTTCCGTGAGCAAGTTGAACTGCTGAAGGAACTTCTCTCGCTGATGGGTGTTGAGGTGTGGCAAGTCCAAGGGTATGAAGCCGATGACTTGATGGCTACCGTTGCGAAGGTGGCAGCCGAAGAAGGCGTTGAAGTTTACCTTGTGACTGGCGACATGGATGTCTTACAACTTGTCGGTGGCAATGTTAAAGTCGTCGCACCAAGGCGTGGCATAACCGACACGCTCATATACGACGAAGAGACAGTCAGGCGAGAGAAGGGTGTGTTGCCATCTCAGATACCCGATATGAAGGCTCTTTGTGGGGATGCCTCCGACAACATACCTGGCATACCTGGCATCGGTGAGCGCACAGCGCAGAAACTGCTTTCAGAGTTTGGAAGCCTTGGAAAGGTTATTGAGGGTGCGCCACGCATCTTTGATCAGAAACTCAGGGAGGCTATACTCAAGCATGCCGAAGATGCACGCAAGTGGCGTGAACTAACTCTCCTTCGCAGTGATGCACCGATTGCGGTTGACTGGCAAAGGTGCTCTGTTGAGCGGTTGAGATTGAAGACGAAAGAGGTGGCTGAGTTCCTCCGCAAGCTTGAGTTCGAACGCCTCATCGATGAGCTGGGGCTGAGGAGGCTACTGCTGAAGGAGATAAATGTCTCCTGCGAGGTTCTGGATGAGGAATCGCTTTTGCGCTTCCTCTCGGAGGTAAGGCGTGGGGGGAAAGTGACAATCGCAGTGAGCGTAAAGGACGACTCAATCAATGGAATCTCTATGAGCATTGATGGGAAGCACATTTACTACCTCCCGATCACCACCAGCTCAAGAACTTCTGGCGGCGTAAGTGTGGAAAGGGATGCAAGGCAACTTTCGTTGTTCGAGCCACCGAGGGAGGCTGAGGGCGAAGTTGCGAAAGTGCCACCTTGGTTTGTGGAGTTGCTAAACGATGTCAAGGTTGAAAAACGCATTCACGATATCAAAGGGCTGTTAAGGCGTTGTGGCGAACTGCTCGAGCACATATCAGTTGAGGCTACGGGTGGGAGCAGTTGGCGTGATGCCCGTCTAATGGCATACCTGTATGACCCTGATGAAGGCAGTTACGAGTTGGAGAGCATATCGCAGAGGCTCGGTTTTGATGTGAATGTTCGTGGAGTCAGTGACCCGCTTGCAACACAGCTTGCAATGGCAGTCTGCATAACCAACACTGCATGCGAGCACTATGAGCACCATTTGCGATCTTGGGGCATGATGCACCTACTGACCGAGATCGAACAGCCTCTGTCTTTCGTTCTTTCGGACATGGAAAGGAATGGGGTGCTCATCGATGTAGCATACCTTCGTGAGTTACATGAGGAGGCGTTGAAGGAGAGCAGGCGACTTGAGGAAGCCATCTACTCACTTGCAGGGGTCAGGTTCAACATTCGCTCACCTAAACAACTTGCGTATGTGTTGTTTGAGAAGCTCAACCTGCCTAAGGGAAGGAAGGCGAAGAGGGGTTACTCAACTGCATCGGGCGTCCTTGAGGCGCTTGCCCCAAAGTATGAGATAGCAGCAAGAGTCCTCGAATACAGGGAGCTTGAGAAGTTGCGTAGCACATACATTGAGGGCTTGCTTGAGCTCGCCGATAAAAGCACAAACAGGGTTCACACAAATTATGACCAAGCAGGTGCTTCCACAGGGAGGTTGAGTTCAAGCTCACCCAACTTGCAGAACATCCCGATAAGGAGCGAGTGGGGCAAACGCATAAGGAAAGCCTTCATCGCTCCAAGCGGTTATAAGCTCGTCAGCGCAGACTACTCGCAGATTGAGTTGCGCATACTCGCGCACATCTCTGGTGATGAGGCGCTCTGCAGTGCATTTGAGAGAGGCGACGATATACACTCAGCTACAGCCTCAACGATATTCGGAGTGCCGATAGATGCTGTCACTGAGGATATGAGGAGGAAGGCGAAGGTCATCAACTTCGGCATCATCTACGGGATGAGCCCTGTAGGGCTCTCGCAACAGCTTGGGATAAGCGAGAGCGAGGCTGCAAGTTATATCCTGAGCTACTTGAACCGCTACCCAAAGGTTCGCCAATACATCGAGGAGACAGTAGCCCATGCAAGTGAGCATGGTTATGTTTCAACCATGTTCGGTAGGCGAAGATACATAAGGGGCATAACGAGTTCGGAAGAGCAGGAGAGGGAGGCGGCAAAGAGAGTCGCTATCAACGCACCGATACAAGGGAGCGCTGCTGACATAATGAAGCTTGCGATGGTGCACCTCTGGCGGGAGATGAGGAGAAGGAAGATGCGTTCGAAGCTTATAATGCAAGTTCATGACGAGCTTATCTGTGAGGCTGACGAGGGCGAGGTTGAAGAACTCATAATGCTGATGAAGAGCACCATGGAAGGCGTTGTGGAACTTAAGGTGCCGTTGAAGGTTGAGATAAAGGTTGGAGACAATTGGCTTGAGATGTCCGAGGTGAAGATGTGACGGATTGGAGAAGCATTGTCACAATATGCATTGTAGAGTTTGCGGTGTGCCTTCGTCGGTGTAGCGTGAGAACGAGAGTTCACTCCACTGAAGAGGGTGGTGTTCAAGATGGGAGAAATCAATGACAGCGGTGCGAGCCACTTGATCGATAAAGCCATAAAAGAGGAAGAGAGGTTGAAGAAGCAACTCATTGAGGGTGCTGGCGAGGGTGATGCGGAGCAGGCGACGGAAGGTGGTGATGTTACTTTTGAGACAGCAGTCACATCGGTTGCGGAAGTGAAGCGTGGCGACATCATTGAGGGCACAATAGTCCAAGTGCGAGAGGATGGCGTCCTCGTTGATGTTGGGGCTAAGGCTGAGGGCTTGATACCAGTTGAGGAATGGGGTGGCGACATGTTCTCGGAGGCGAAAGTCGGTGACAAGGTTGAGGTCTATGTCCTCAGGGTGGAAGAGGAAAGGGATGAACGCGAGGGCTTGATAATCCTCTCGAAGAGGCGAGCGGATTACGAGCGCATATGGCGTAGGATAGTGGAGGCATATGAGAAGGGCGAGATATTGACGGCTATGGTCAAGGACAGGGTGAGGGGCGGTTTGATAGTTGACTTGGGGATCGAAGGTTTCGTGCCAGCCTCGCATGTTTACCTTGGCAGGCGGAAGCGCCTTGAGAATTTCATCGGGCGCACAATACATGTGAAAGTGATTGAGCTTGATAAGGAGAGAAGGAGGGTCATATGCTCTAACACGATAGCGCTTGAGGAGGAGAGACAGAGACAGCGTGAGGAGACCCTTAAGCGGATAAAGGTTGGTGAAGTGATTCAGGGTGTTGTAAGGCGCATCGTAAGCTATGGAGCTTTCATTGATGTCGGTGGTATCGAGGGCTTGCTCCACATAAGTGAGATGTCTTGGGTTCGCATTGATCACCCCTCAGAGGTGCTCAAGGAAGGTGATGTGGTGCAAGTTGTTGTTTTGGACTTCGATCCAGAGACTGAGCGTTTGTCTCTGGGCATGCGCCAGTTGCTCCCAGACCCGTGGAAAACCGCTGAGAAGGATTTCCCAGTTGGTTCAAGAGTTAAAGGTAAGGTGACTCGTATAGTTCCTGCTGGCGCTTTCGTGCGCATGCCGAACGGCATTGAAGGTATCATACCAATAAGCGAGGTTTCGGAGAGGCGCATCAGCAAGATAACCGATGTCCTCTCAGTTGGGCAGGAGGTTGAAGCTAAAGTCATTCAAGTGAGTAGCGCTCAAAGGCGCTTGGTCCTCAGCTTAAGGCAAGTCGCTCAGGAGGAGGAGAGAAAACAACTGCGTGAAATGATGCAAAGGCAAGCACCACCAAAGGTGACGCTCGGCGATGTCCTGAAAGAGGCGCTCGGAAGCGGTTTGCAACAGAGCGAGTCAGAAAGCCGTTCGGAAGGCGAAACACAAAAAGGTGAGGAAGGCTAAGGGGCAAAAGCTTGGTGTGGTAGTGCATGCTTCGTTAGGCGCCGAAGGGTGGTGCGCATTTATTTTTGATGGTGCGAAAGAAGGATGAGAAAGAAGCCGACAGTCATCGGGCTAACGGGAGTCATAGCCTCTGGGAAAAGCGAAGTATCAAAAATGCTTGAGCAGTGTGGCGCAATCGTGCTCAACGCTGATATCGTTGGGCATGAAATGCTCCAACGCAACAGGAACGGCTACGGACGAGTTGTTGGAAGCTTTGGCACTGGCATCCTTGATCGCAAAGGCGATGTTGATAGGCGCAAGCTCGCAAAGTGTGTCTTCTCAGATAGGAAAGCGTTATTGCGCCTGAACAGCTTGCTCCATCCCCTTATGGTTGAGGAGATAAGCGCGAGGATTAGGCGAGCCTGTGGGAGAGGGGCAAAGCTCGTTGTTGTTGAGGCTGCAGTGCTTTTTGAGATGAGCGCAAGAAAGCTTGTGGATGAAGTTTGGGTGACACATGCAACTGAAGGCTCCATACTTAAAAGGCTCATTAAGCGTGGGATGCAACCGATTGAGGCGCTATCAAGGTTGGCTTCGCAGAACTCACCCGATGAGTTTATGCGCAGAGCTAACAGGGTAATCAATTGCAACGAAAGTATTTTGAGGACAAGGCTCACAGTCAGCTTGGCTGTCAAGGACATACTTTTGCGCTGAGCTTTTGGCAGGTGGTGGGGGTGCGCTTAAAGTTTGGAGATGTCTACCGCACTTGTGATGCATTCTCATTGTGCATTTCATTTCTTTGGCTTTTCACGCTACAGCTTTTTTGCCAACCCTCTTTAGCATTGCAACTTCAAGACCAACAGAGAACGCCAGGTTCAATTGTTGGGCGTGTTTATCAATCGGATGGCAGGACTGGTGTTCCAAACGCAACTGTTGTTGCAGTCCCAGTAGCACCGCTCCCTGGCGAGCAAGCTGTTACAAAGAGCGCCACAACTGATGCCACAGGGCTTTATCGTATACCAGATTTGCCACCTGGGCTTTATACGCTGACGGCGAGCGCAAGTGGTTACCAAACTGTCACGAAGCCGAATGTGCGTGTCGATCCAGCTACAACGGTCACAGTTGACATAATCCTTCCACCTCAACCTGGCGTTGTTGAAGGGGTCGTAGTGCGTGACGATGACGGGAAGCCTATAGCTGATGCGCTCGTTGAAGCGGTTCAAGGTGGCGTGGTTGCTTCCTCTGCGAGGACTGCCTCAAGCGGTATATTCACGCTCATAAATGTTCCTGCGGGCAGTGTCGAGATCAGGGTTAGTGCCACTGGATACTTGAGCCAATCAAAGGTTGTGGAAGTCCCGTCGGGTGGGGTAGTGACAGGTGTCAGCTTCAGGCTCATAGCACTACCGTTTGGAGCGCTTTCAGGCTTGGTCACAAGGTTGATTGATGGTTCGGTAGCTGGCGGGGTGAGGGTTGAAGTTACTGACACGCTCGGGAAGGTGGTCGCATCTGCTGTCACATCACCGCAAGCTGGTGAGGAGGATGGTTACCGTTTCAACTACCGTGTGAGCTTACCGTCTGGGACTTACAATGTGCGAATTGCGTCAGTCGGGTATGTAGCTGATGAGAAGCGCAATGTGGAAGTGCTCCCGGGGCGCGAAACGAAAGGGATAAACTTCTCCGTGAGAGCCCTCATGAGCTTCAAGCCGAAACTGCACATGATGTCTCTCCCGTTCGATTACTCAAGGGATGGCTTGAATGCAGCTCAAGTGTTTGGCATGGAGAGAATTAAGCTTGCCACATGGCTCACCGATGTGCGCAAGCCACTCGGTGGCGAATACGCATACTTTGACCCCACAAACATTAACTCACCTGCATATGCCTTCCAAATCGGGCGTGGCTACTTCCTTAAGGCTGAAACCAATTTGGACTTCACGAGGGAGGGCATGCCTGCCAACACTAATTATCGTTTCCCGATAAAGCTTGAAGTTGGCTGGAACCTCATAGGCGCTCCATTCACATTCACTGTTGACTGGCTTCGCACATATGTGAAGCCACAGAACATGGAGGCTATGCCAATAACAGACCCCCGTGCAAGGGCTTTCGTGAACATCGCCATCTGGACACTGCGAGAGGAGTGGGGAGGCGCTGAAACAGTCTTTGGCTACTACCAAATGGCTACGACACTTGAGCCTTTCAAGGCTTACTGGGTTTACGCGCTACAGCCAGTTGAAATACTCGTCGATAATCAACCTGTGCAAGGTGCCATATCTCGCCAGAGGAAATTTGATGGAGCAGTATCGGTGTTGAGGGCATGCGTTGGCGGTGGCTGGCTCATCAGAGTAAGGCTTTTGCTCCCAACTGGTGTTGATGGCGACAACTTCATTGGAGTTGCTAAAGGCGCAAACGATGGCGTTGACTTCCTTGATGTGCCAAAGCCACCACCGCCATGCAACTATAAAGTGACGACGCTCTCGTTCGTTCAGGATCAAGCGAACGGCAGGGTGAAGCTGTCGGTTGACCTGCGTTCTCAATTGACACAGAAGCAAATATTCAATTTGCTCATCGAGGGCGATACGCCGAGCCCAGCAACATTAGTGTTTGAGCCAATCGGTGAACTCCCGAAGGATTTGAATGTGACACTTATCGACATGAGAAGTGGTGTTACAGTGGATGCGCTTGCACAGCGCAGTTACAGCTTCACCATTGGGAGTGAGGGCACTCGCTTGATGAAGCTCATCGTCTCACGCTACCTGCGCTCGCAACTGCGCATCTTAAACCTGCGCCAACTGCCAACTCGTGGTGATTCCGTGCTGGTTGGGTTTACACTCACGCAACCTGCATGCATAGGCGTTCGCGTCATGACGCTGACTGGCAGGACCATCATGATGCTTGAACCGTCAAAGATTTATGGTGCTGGTGAGAACAGGCTTGCGATAAAGTTGCCTTCAACTCTTCCAAGGGGGCTTTATGTTTTGTGTGCAACAGCTGTTGATCCGAACGACGGTAGGCGCTTCAACGCATTCACGAGATTAAAATATTGAGCCAATGGGAGGCGATTTATCATGAAGGCGATAAGGAAGTGGCGTTGCGTTAAGTTGGTTTCGCTGTTCCTTGCCTTTTCACTGATAGTTGTTGGTGTCGTTGGTGAGGTGAGCAGTTTTGCGGTTGCTGGCGAGGCTGCACCAGCTAAGAAGGAGGTCGGTGTTGCCAAGCCACGGATTGGCATACTTGACTTCGCTGTTGAGCCAAATGTTCCGACATGGCTTGGCAGGGCAGCTGCGGATGCGCTTGCGTATGCGATCATGTTACCCGAAGAGCCACTGTGGGAAGTCGTCCCACGCCAAGAAGTGCAGGAGGCGTTGGTTGAGCTTAGAATACCACCCACTCCAACCATAGCTGACATACAAAGCATAGGTGCACGCTTGAATGCCGATTACATCGCTACGGGGCGAGTAGTATCTGCGACTGTCACGGGTCGCCCGAAAGTCGGCGTTGTCCACATTCAAGTCCTTGTTTACGATGTCAAAGCTGGTGAGCCAGTTAACGGTGCTAATGTGGTGGAGAGGAGCCCTGAGGGCGTTGAGGACACAAGGCTTATCGCTGATGCGTTGAACAGGGCTGCAAGAAGAGCAGAAGAGAACATGCGTGCAGTTAGGCTCCCGACAGGGCAGGTCCTAACAAGACTCCCAAACAATAGGGTTCTTTTGAACATAGGTGCAAGGGATGCAGTTACAGCTGGTATGAGGATGAGCGTCATACACACTGACCTTAAGACGGGCGAGACGAGGAAGATAGGTGAGGTAGTTGTAAAGCGAGTTGAACAGCGTCAGTCATATGCCGACATAGATTGGGAGATACAGGGCATCCAACAGATGGACAAAGTGAGGGCTCAGTTCGCACTCCCATCCGTTGGTAAAGTGGCGATGCCACCCATAAGGCGTGAGCGTCCGACTGTGACTTCTTGGGTGCAAGGCATCATATTCCCTCTGCTTGCTCTCGGGGCTCTCATCGCTGTCGTCGGGCAAAGTAGGAAACCTGAGAAAGCTCCTTCCATCGTAGCTGCGCAATCGCTATCAAGCGGTGAGGGGATTATAGTTCGCTTCGGAAGTGACGGAGGGACTGTGCTCGGAGTTGAAGTTTATAGGGGAACGACTGCGGGTTTCTCACCATCGAGCGCCATGATGATTGATGTCGTTCCAGGGAATGTGAGCCAGTATGTTGACACTATGGACTATTTCGAGGGTGATGCAACTGTGGAGGAGGTGGATGACCCACAGAGAGTGCCATATCTTGATAGGAATATTGAAGTTCCGGGGCGTGGCAAAAGGCAAAGGGTTAACCGTTCAAGGCAAGTAGTGCTCAGCAAATACGAGGAAGAGTTTGTGCATAACCCGCTTGAGCTTGGGCGTCAGTATTGGTATATCATTCGCAGGATAACTGCCCGACGCCAAGCGATGTCTGTGATAGCGGGTGGCGGAGTTGGTGGCGGTGGTGGTGCAGCAGTTGTGTGGGAAATTGTGCTGAGCCAGTTCTCTCAAGTTATAGGTCCAGCTACAGCCCTGAGAAGGATGACCGATACAGACCTCATCTCGCCACCAAACTTGGGTCAACCACAAAGCGATAATGTTAACTTGGCTGATGTTACATTCCGCTTCCTCAGCGTCAAAGGCGCAGATGAGTATGCCATATTCGTTGGAACTGACCCAGCGAGCTTGGTTCCGGGCAAGGCTTATATGAAGCAGACGATGTTCACGCAAGATAAGGACGGCGTTCCGATAGAGTTGCGCCTCGTCAACGAGCTCAATCAAGTCTTCAAGGTTAGCGGGGCAACGATATTCTACTGGCGTGTTGGTTACCGAAACAGCCGTGACATGGCTCCACCTTATCCAGATGGGTGGGTGTGGAGCGTTACACACGCATTTAAGACGGCTGAACAGCCACCAATACCACCAAAGGGTGGTAAGTAAGGGCATCTGGAAGCGCTTTTGCGAAAGGGAGTGCTCGTATGAAGAGGGGTAAATGCAAGGTTGGGTGGCATATTGGCATCGTTGTGGCTTTGCTTTTCTGTAGCTTGCAAGTTGGCTGGGCTCAAAAGAAGCGCGATGTAGCATTCAGATGCCTCAAAAGACAAATTTTGGAGACGGTCCTAAAGCGCTACGGCATAGACATATCTTCAGTGAGCATAAAGGGTAAGCAGGGGAGGGCACGCCAAATACTTGATGTGCCATATCAGCTTTTTGGCACACTCGGCACGGGATTCCTTCCACAAGGTGGGCTCGTTGGAAACATAAGAGCATTGCATCTGCTCGTTAGACCACGCTCGCCAGACATTGTCCCCGCAGATGAACACACTGTGGCTTATTTCCAATGGCTACTCTTTGACATGAGAAATCCATCGTCGCTTGCGAGGTTCTACTACGATTCATCGTATGGCAAACTCACGCTCACGGGCGACACATACGGTTGGATCATAGTGGATGTGCCAACAGCCACTGTGGGCAATGTGACATTCATGCCAGATGTTTTAGCAGGCGGCGATTTGATAGTCCAAGAGGCGATAAAGGCAATTGACCCGATCGTTGATTTCTCACGCTATGACAGCGACAAGGATGGACGGGTTGACTTGCTCTTCATCACATTCGCATGCGATAAAGACGCAAGATGCCCAGACGGCAATTTCAACGACGATCCTTCATTTGGCGCTTACCATAGGAGCATACCTTGGGAAGTGCTTCTGGGAACGCCATCACAGCCATTCCAAACGAAGGACAACACAACTGTTGAGTCATTTGTAATGGTTCACGAAGCTACAGCCGATGTGGGCACATATGCACATGAGAGCGGACACGCTTTCGGTTTGCTTGACCTATACGATACCATCACACCGAAGGCAGTTAGCCCGGGGCTATGGGCATTGATGTGCGCTGGCGATAGGTTTGCGCCAGCTGCTTTCAACCCGCTTCGCCCAATAGGTTTGCCCGGTGAACATGACCCATGGAGCAAAATACTCTTTCGTTGGATAACGCCGATTGAAGTAACTGGTGATGCGGGCGTCGTTGAGATACCTCCATACGAGACGAATCCCGTCGTTTACCGCGTGTGGGCATTCGGGAGCACTACACAAAACGAGTATTTCCTACTCTGCAACCGCCAGCTCATCGGTTTTGACCAGTATTTGCCGGGAGCTGGCTTGACCATATGGCACATCGATAAAGCGATAACAGGCGATTTGAACAAGTATCTGCAAAACCAGATACAGGTGAATGTCAACCCGTTGACTGGGCAGGTTGACTACATGCGAAAAGGAGTCCACATGGTTCAGGCTGACGGGCGTGACGATATCGACATTTCGCAGTATAACTTTGACCCTACAGCTTTCAACTGTTCCACATACGGCTTTCTTGGGTGGCTCCAAGGCAACTTTGGCGATGCTGGAGACCCATACCCTGGTTTGACCGAGAACACTCAGTTCACATTCCTGAGCAAGCCATCAAGTGCAACATATTTTGGGCTTGACTCTGGCATATCTATCACCGACATACGCATGGTTGGAACTTCAATCTTCGCCAAAGTGAGCGTCATAACAAAGCCAGAGATCTACATCGTTGAGCCGAAGGATAGCGAGATGCTCTTCTCCTTCACCCCAACGATAAGGGCTAAATTCGCAGGACCATACCCTTCACCCTACCAGGGGAAGACGAACATCGACCCACAAAGCATAGTCGTTACCATTGACGGAGTTGAAGTTTTGCGTGGCGCTACAACTGAGTTTGATCCGACCACACAGTCGCTTGAGCTAAAGCTCAAAGAACCGCTTTCGCAAGGTGCGCATACGCTTGAGATAAGAGCTTCAAACTATGGTGGGATTGAGGCTGACCCGAAGAGCGTCACATTTACAATCGTCCCGAAGGTCTTAAATTCTGGCTTGTGGATGGTGTCAGTGCCGTATGAACTCATTGCGGGGCGTGACAGCCCAAGCTATGTCTTTGGTCCTGCGATAAATAGACGCCTTGCAAGGTATGGGTTGAAGCCAACTGCAACGCCTCCATATATTCCCGGCGATATCGGCGACTACGATTACCACTACTACGATGAGAGCTACTACGATGAGTTTACGAGCGTGCTCTCTCCGGGCAGGAGTTACTGGGTTAGGATCTCACTGCCCACAACAATGCAGATTGAAGGGCACACGCTCGATAAGCAACAACCATTCATCATGCGCAACGAGAAATCTTGGGATGCGATACGGAACGCCGACATAGGTTGGCAGCAGATCGGGAACCCATTCACTTTCCCTGTTGATCAGAATGCGATCCAAGTTTTGGCAGACGATACAGGGCAGATGCTCAACTTCAATGATGCTGCAACACAGGGCTATATCCTCCCCGTCGTTTATCGTTGGGACGGACGAAACTACATCCCGATGGGTCAACCGAACATCGTCCTTGAGCCATTTGAGGGCTACTGGGTTAGAAAATTTAAGCCGTGCAGGCTTGTGATACTGCCATCAGTGGCGATGCGCAACCGCGCTTCTTCAGCGGTAAGCCAGCGCGGTAGAAAGGCAAGCGGATGGTCATTGGAGTTGGTTGCTGAGCCAATCCCCAATGATGAGAAGCTGAAGGCGACGGTCACAATCGCTGTGAACGCCGAAGCGAAAGCGGATGTTGACTTCACTGAGGATATCCCAGCACCACCATGCCCTCCAAACGCCAAGTTGGCTATGAGCCTAATGCCAGCCGATGGTAGAGCGATACCGCTCATGGTTGATTGCCGTCCGCAAAGTGCTGGGCGTATCGTTTGGAATGTGAGTTTGCGCTCAACAGGCTCTTGTAGGACTGTTAGGTTAAGCTGGGATGGCGTTGGGAGCATACCCAACGGCTGGAGGCTGTTGCTCTATGAGCCCTCACGCAGTTCTCCGATTAACATGCGCATAGTGAATGCGTGTGATGTGGCGCTTGACCAGTCTGGTGAAGCATCGTTGCGTGTTGTTGCGGAAAGAACATCAACGCCACTCCTGCGTGTCAGAAACATAAGCGCAAACCCAACTCGTGGTGGTATGCTCATAAGGTTTGAGTTGAACAAGAGCGCAAGGTGTGAGGTTACACTCTTAACTTTGACTGGGAGAGTTGTCCGCAAACTCATGTTGAGGGATGGTAGGGCTGGCTTTAACTATGTCCTTTGGGACGCAAGGGATGAGAGTGGAAGAAGCATTGCGCCTTCCGTTTACATTTGTAAGGTGGTAGCATACGATGAGGAGACAAAGACGCAATCTCAAGGTGTAGGGCTCATACGAGTGCGCTAAACCGAGGTGAGTGAACTGTGAATTTGGGATGGCGCAACAGTTGGAGAGAATGCATTTATCTCGCAATTGCTGTGCTTGCATGCTTCACGGGTGCGTCGGCACAGGTCACGGTCGTCAACAATTACCTTAGCGTGACGATGGCTGGTAACGGTGATGTGACAGTTCGCACTGTCATCGTGGATCCAAACATACCTCCCAAGCTCGATATACTCACCGGGGCGATGACATTAAGGGTTGAGGATGATGCTGACAGGATTTACAGTGCTCTCATAAGGGCGAGTGGCAATGCGCAATCACTCGGGGAGCGCAGGGCACAACCGCTCTCGTGGGAACTTCGTGGGACTCCCGCATTGAGGAGTCAAAACTCCGTTGGTTGCTTCTGGGTCGTTAAGATGCCGGAGCCAATCGGGACAGACCCAGATTACGATAAAAACCCAGATGACCTGATCATTGAGCGAACGGTCACCCTCATACGGGAGTTCGTCGAGATACGACACCGAATAACGAACATTGACAATGTCACCCATGTGATAGGTGTGCGCCTCTTCCTGAACCCTCGTGTAGACCCGAACTCAAGCGCAGGACCTTTCTATGTGCCCGGGATGCCACCGATAGTTAGGGAGCGTGAATTCTACTCAGCGGACATGCCCGAGATTTGGCTGACTACACTCTCAAGGACTCAAACGACATTCAGTTTGAAAGGCATAGTCAAAGGCGGAGATGCCACACCACCAGATAAGCTTGTTTTCGCTGAAGCTGGTCACTTGACCGCTGACAACTGGGACTTCACTGTGAACGAGTTTTTCGACCTTGAGTTCCAAGACAGCGCTTTAGCATACTACTGGATGCCGTTTGCGCTCTCTCCGGGGGCAAGTGTTGAGTTCGTCACATATGTTGGTCTGAACCTTGCCACAGCGGTTTCGATTGGTGGCTCATATGCGCTCTTCGTTGATATGCCACCACAACTGCAAACCGTCTTTGGCGACAACTTGCTCACGCCAGAAATTGAAGCTTCCTTCCCGGTGCCCAACCCGTTCAGGATTGATGTGACAGTCTTCAACTACAGCGATATGCCACTTACTGATACGACACTCACCTTGCAGTTGCCACCCGGCATGAGCTTGCTTGCTGGCTCTTCGCCGACGCAATCAATAGGCGTTGTTCCCGCGAACAGCGAAGCGAGAGTTTCATGGGATGTGAGCGTTGAAGGTTGGGTGCAAGGTTGTGTGACGATAAACCTTGTTGGGATGGCTTTCCCGGGCAAGGTGCACAACTTGCCTATCAAGCTTGTAGTGCCAGCTCAGGTTCAGCGTCTCTTCTCAAGTGGCTTCCATATGCTATGTTTGCCGTATCCTGTTTTGAACACATATCCACCAACTGCCCTCTCGGTTACGGGAAGCCTCAAGCTTGCCCGTTGGGATCCTCGCTCGGAAAAATATCGCTTCTTCCCATACGACATAAGGGAGGTTCGTTCGGGCGAGAGCTATTGGCTCTACTTCGATACGCCAACAACGATAACACTCAATGGAGCTCGTTTCCTCAAAGATACGGAAGTGCCAGTTACGGTGCCACTTTACGCTGGCTGGAATCAGGTTGGCAATCCATTCCCACAGCCGATTTATCTTGGCGGGTTGAAGTTCGCGATTGCTGGTAGCCCCTTGGCACTCAGCTACGAAGATGCTGTCGTTGATGGATACATCTATAGCTTCATCTTCTTCTGGGACAACTCGGCTAACGATTACGCCCCACCTAAGTCGGGGAATGATGTGCTCCTTCAACCATGGCAAGGGTTCTGGATTTACGCCAGAAGGGATGTGTTGCTTCTTTTCGACAGACCGCAGTTCATCGGCTCACTCCAAGTGAGGAAGAGAAGCAGTTCACAAAAGGGCGCACGAAGCCCGATCTGGAAAATACGCATAAGCGCAACCGCTGGCGAATTCAAGGATGAACATAATCTGCTCGGGGTTGCAAATGGCGCTTCAGATGGCTTTGATGAGTTTGACATACCTGAGCCACCTCGCCCATCGCCATCGGTCAAACTCGCCTTCGTCTCCGTTGATAGAGGTAAGGCAAACGAGCTTTGCTACGACATCAAGAGCGCAAGCGGTAAAAGGAAGGTCTGGGATTTCGTGGTGAGCTGTGATGTGCCCGGGTTGGAAGTGAATTTGCAATGGGAGTTTGATGGCTTCCCCAAGGCTATGGGAGCGTTGTTGGTTGACCTTGATGCCAATAAGAGCGTTTACATGCGCACTTGCGCAGGCTACCGCTATAAAAACGATGCATCTGGCAAGAGGCGGTTTAGGGTGATAATTGATGAGGAGGCAACAGCGCCTTTGAAGGTTATGCAACTGCGTGCTGTGCAGTTGCGTGATGGGAAGATCGCAATATCTTTCACGCTCTCCCATGATGCGAGAGTTGATTGCACCATAAGGACGCTCACAGGGAGAGTCGTGCGCAAGCTGAGCAGACCCGGTATTGTTCAGCGTGGTCAGGTTACAATGTTGTGGGATGGCAAAGATGCGCAAGGCAGGCAGGTGCCGAGCGGTGTATACATGGTTGTAGTCCAGCCGACAACTGAGGACCTGAGGACTGTAACAGCAACTGCTCTTTTGAGGTTACGGTAGGTTTGTTGAAGCGGTCGCGTTTATGTCGCATTGTGAGTGGGTAATGCAATAAGCGAACTGCAAAGCATGAGTCGGTGGATGAATTATTAGGCACTCATACAATAAGGGGGTAAGGTGGATGGGCTTAAAGGCTATAAGGCGAAGTAGCATCCGAGAGGACATCTGCTACTTCCTCATAATCGCTTTGACTTTCACCCAACTCCTAATTCCTGCGCCACCCCGATCTGAGGCAGGCGAGGCGCGAACAAATGTGGTTGCATTTTCATTCTCACAGTTGGCGCCAGAAGCCCCTGAAGGGCTGGCGAACACCATAAGGGACGCAATCGCTGCTCAGATGATTGACACAGGCAAATACACCGTCCGGACAGCCTACGAGAATGATCCAGTGCTACAGCGTGCGATAAAAGAGCAATTGATAACACCAGAGGAAGTTGAGCTTGCCATCCGTGAGCCGACAGTAGAAAGAGCGGTTGCGCTTGGGAAGCTGATGAATGTAGATGCGGTTATGCTCGGTTCTCTTGATGAGTTCAAGTTTGAAGAGGCAGATGGAGGGACTGTCACAATAACTGTTTCGGTGCAGTTGGTAAGCGTCGAGACTGGTCAACCGCTCCCTAACGGCGATGTTAAAGAGACGGTCACTCGCACCGCTAAGAAGCCACCAGTTGAGATAGCGAAGGAGGCACTCATAAAGCAAGCTGTCTTGGACTTGGCGAGGGTCGTCGTTGACAGGTTCCTTGGGAAGCCACCTGCACCGCCTACACCACCAAAGCGCCCAACCGCAGTTGGAGCTGTTTTGCCGATCATCCTGCTTGTAGGCGCTATAGCTGCACTTGCAGGTGGGAAGGGTGGTAGAGGAGGCGTTGCGCCAGCTACAAATGCACCAAGCGATGTCGCTGTCTATCCCGAAGCAAATGGCGTGCGAATAGTTTGGATGCCTCCAGTCGCAAAAGAACCAATTGAATACCGTATCTATAGGCAAGTTGTAGGCGTTGCCATATCGCGCTCAAAGGCAGTTGGCGGTTGGCAACTCCTTACCAAGGTTCCAGCAACTCAAACACAGTATCTGGACACAACAGCATCCCCACCACAGCTATACAGGTATGGAGTGAGCGCCTTCTTTGAGGATGGGCGTGAAAGCCCGATCACCGAACCACAGCCAGATGGTTCTGGGATGCCACCTGCAGTTGCAGCCGGTATACCAACAACACCAAGAGGTTTTACGGCTACTGCTGGAGATAGGTGGGTAAGGCTGTCGTGGGCGAAGAGCCCAGAGGATTTCGTTATCGGCTACAGGCTATATCGTTTCGAGATGCCAAAGGAGATTACACCGCAAGATAAACCCATCGCTGATGAGAACACGCTGAGGGCGACGGTAACCGAGTTCATAGATGACAACAACGGGAAAGGGCTTATCAACGGCAAAGCTTACTTCTACAGGCTTACCGCAGTTGGACCACAGCGTTATGAGAGCATGTCAACTCCAGTTCAACCTGCCACTCCGGGAGACTACCCACCGCAACCACCGAGGAACTTAACTGCAAGAGGGCTTGATAAAGCGATCGAACTGCGCTGGGAGCCCTCACCTGATCCAGATGTGGTTGCATACGAAATCCTTCGTGGTGAGGAAAGCGTTGAAGGGCGTTCGCCACATTCGCGTGTCTTGCGCACAACCCCAATGCCACCTAACATAAGGTTCCCACAACTGCGCGAAATGCTTTCAAGGGTGCGTGCACCTCAACTAAGACCGATCGCAAAAGTCACTGGGCGCTTGAACACCCAGTATGTTGACAGGAATGTCATAAATGCCCGCTTCATCTACTCGTATGCTATTCGTGCATATGACGAGAAAGGTAATGTGAGCGACCTTTCAAATATAGCCACCGCTATCGCCAATGCAAAACCGATTACACCACCAGCGCCAGCTATAGCTAAGGTGACGGATAAGAGCGTAGTGCTTGACCTGCAAGCCGTCATAGAGTCAGCTAAGCGCGACCCAGATGGCGACATAGTTGGGGTGCGCATATTTAGAGGTTTTGCACCGGGGCAAACGCAAACGATACTCACATCGCTGAACAAGCTTCTGGGCTTGCAAGACCCACTTCCATTTGAGGCACTTCAAAACGGGCGTTTCTTCACCGACGATGGCAGGGACCTGCCAACGAAATCGCTTTCGGCGAACACGCAATACTTCTATGCAGTCCAACTCGTTGATAGGCTTGGGTTAGGTAGCGATGTCTCACCTGAGGTTAGCGCTATACCACACAAGCCACCAAGCGTTATTGAGCTCCCAGAGCCAGTGGTTGACCCAGCGATGTCCGCCAATGGACGCTCAATGGCACTCATAATGGCGAAGGTGCTCGACAAGGATGGACAGCCAGTTGGCGGTGTTGATGTCAAGTTCACCGTTGAACCACAGAACAGAGGTGGCTTCGTTGAATACAGCCCAGAACTCGCTGCCCAGATAACTCCTCTCGTCTCACTCGGCACATTGCCATTGAGGCAACCACTGGGCACGCCTCAAAGGCAAGCTGGCGGGCTACAACCAAAGAGCGAAATCATCGCTCAGACTGACACACAGGGCATCGCAAGGGTGATTTATGTTGCACCAAAGCTGACACAGGACGAAACTGCCCGCATTATCGCAACCGTTGTTGAAGTTCCAACACTCTCAAAGAGCTTGCTAATGACGCTCGTTGCTCCAAAGCCAACGAGCATAACGATGACAGCTGTGCCACAGGTGTTGACTGCTGATGGTGTCACGCTCTCCGAGATCAAGGTCGTTGTGAAGGATGCCTTCGCAGAGATTATGGGAGGTCAAGTTGTAACATTCACGGTCACTGCAGGACCAGCGGGTGGTGGCGCAAACGACGCTAACGGTTGGTTTGTTCAAAACGGCACGAAGGTTCCACAGCTTTCGCTTACTACAGATCAAACCACGGGCGAGGCTACAGCTATCTACCAAGCTGGCACGAAGATTGGTAAAGTCGTCATAACGGCGAAGTGTGGGGGCGCTGAAGCCAATACAACTGTTGAGCTGACACCGGGTCTGCCAAGCAAAGTTGTAGTTCAAGCTACACCAACAGAGTTGGTAGCTGATGGGCGCTCAACAAGCCAGATAACCGCCACAGTCTACGACGCGAAAGGTAACCCAGTTAAGGGCACTGAAATAGCCTTCTCAGTGAGCGTTGGTAGTGTTACTCCAGAGAGCGCAACGACGGACGAAAACGGAAACGCAACAGCCGTCTACACGGCTGGAACAAAAATTGGCGTGGCTGTGGTTACGGCGAGGGCGAAGATAAACGGCGCGGAAGGTAAGGCGGAGATAACGCTCAAACCGGGCACTGCAGCTGTCATACAGGCAACAGCCTACATCACTGATCAAGCTGGGAACAAAGTCCCAATGCCATCAAGTGGCATATTCGTATCAAATGTTGGCATGACCCCAAACCAAGCCATAATTGACATCCTCGTCACAGATGCCACAGGCAACCCCGTCAAAAACACAGTTGTAACTCTGCAAGCCGTAGGTGGGACTGTAACGCAAAGTGTCCGCACGGATGACAACGGGCATGCCGAAGCCATATTCACAGCTGGTAACACATCGGGGCAGGCTCAAGTGACGATAACATCCGCTGGCGTGTCGCAGAGCTTGACGATACCACTTCGCCCAGGTCCACCTCACTTCCTGACGGTGAACATAGCGCAGGCACAGTTGCCAGCTGATGGCGCTTCAACAACGACGATATCGGCGCTCGTCACAGACGCAAATAACAACAAGGTAGAAGACGGCAATGAGGTGCGCTTCACAATTCAAGGTAACAACCTCGGGGCGCTCTTCGGTGACGGTAGGACTCAGACCGTCGCAGTAACACAGGGCGGAATCGCAAATGTTACACTGCGCTCTGGAAATCAAGTTGGTCAAATCCAAATACTTGTCCAAGCGCTCCATCAGGGGCAAGAGAAGGCAAGGCAGATTGTAACGATTAACTTCCACGAGGTTGTTGTAGCATCAATTGAGCTTCAAGTTGCTCAATCAACGATTGCAGTTAGCGATACCAACTCACCAGAGCCCGCCGAGCGCCATCCGCTGCGCACCGACATATCAAACAAAGTGGTGGCGACTGCCACAGTAAGGGGCATTGATGGGAAGCCCTTGCTCAACCGCCCAGATGTTCAGGTGATGTTCACCGTCAGTGATAGCAATGTCCTGCTCATCGATGCCGACAACCAACAGCGCTATGCGATGGGTGCTTTGACAAAGAACATCGATGCTACCACAGGGCAGGCTAAAGTGATACTTGTGGCATCAAAGACAGCAGGACCAATCGTCCTCACCGCAGTTTCTGAGAGGATTGTTCAATCAATCAACTTGACGCAAGTCCCCGGTGTGCCTGCAAGGCTTGAAATAAGCGCCTTCCCGCAAACTATACCAGCAGATGGTGTTAGCACAGCCCAAATAACTGTCCAAGCATGGGATGCAAACGATAACGCTGTTGCCGATGGAACTGCGATCCAATTCAGCACAAGCGCTGGGACACTTAATCCACCAACCGCATGGACGGTCGGTGGCAAAGCCACGACAACGCTCACAAGCCAACTGAGCAAAACCCCAATTCAAGCTGTTGTTGAAGCGCGTGTTGAAGGCATACCACAACCAGCAAAGGTTGTTGTTGTCTTCGGAGTCACGATAGCCACACTCGTATCAATGCGCGCTGAGCCTTCAACAATTGTCGGTGACGGTATAAGCGAAGCCAAAATTTACGCCACCTTCACCGACGACAAGGGCAACCCGATAGCAGATGGGACAACTGTTTACTTCGACACTACATTCGGCAGGATAGTCAGCGTAACGCCAACTAAAAACGGAACTGCAGTTGCAGTCCTGAGAAGCGCTATCGTCACACAGGTGAAGATTGTTCAAGTCACTGCTGTGCTAATCAACCCAGATGGCTCAAGGGTAGTTGGGACGGTCAATGTCACATTTACACCGGCAAGGGAAGTGCTAATCATAACAGCGAACCCATCAACGCTTGTCGCAAATGGCGTGTCAACCTCAACTATAACCGCAAGGCTCGTTGACTTGGACGGCAAGCCAGTCCAAGGTGTGGCTGTCAGGTTCTCGACATCTCTTGGAAGCATAAAGGCTGTAACGGATGTAACGGACGCGAATGGCGAGGCGACTGCAACGCTAACTGCGGGCGTAAAAGCTGGCGTGGCAATAGTGACTGTAAGGGCTGCAACAGCAGAGGCATCAATTGATGTGCCCATATTGGCTGGCGCAGCTCAATTCATCAGGCTCACAACATATGTGCCACAGCCACCACTGTATGCCGACGGCTTCACGCAGGTCAAGGTCATAGCCGAAGTCACAGACGCAAACGGTAACTGGGTTGTGCCAGGGACTACGGTCACCTTCACACAGACTGATGCAGGTGGCAATCAAGCTGTTCAAACGGCACTTACAGACGACAAAGGGCAGGCAAGCGTTTTCTTCACAAGCACAGTTGCTGGGAAGGCTGTCGTGACTGCCACATCAGGCACTGCAACCGCCCAGATATCAATCACCTATTTGCCTGCTGTAATGCTTTCCATGGACATCTCGCCAGCCATAGTGACTGCCGACGGCGCAAGCACTGCCACAGTCACTGTTGTCGCAAAGAATGCTCAAGGCAACCCGATGCCAAATGTCACTATACGCTTCCAAGCCTCGCATGGGACTATAACTGACCAAGCTGTAACAGATGCACAAGGTAGAGCTACTGCGACATACACTTCGCCACGCTTGAATGAACCCACAACTGTCGTGACGATCATCGCTATAGCTCGCTTCCTTGATGGCACAGAACAGCGCATAACTGGCGTGCTAACATTGCAAGGCATCGGCGCTGGGCTATCTTTGGCTGCAAATCCGCCGTCTTTGCCAGCTGATGGTAAGTCTGAAGCAATGATACGAGTCCTTGCGCTCGATGTCCAAAATCGCCCCGTTAGAGGATTGACGGTGAAGTTTACAACAACTGCAGGTGTGCTAAGCGAAGATACCGCACAAACTGGCGCCGACGGAACTGCAACTGTGAAACTTAGAGCACCAACCGCACCTACAACTGCAATAGTTACGGCTACAATACCACCAACTGCCACTATTGGTGGAATTTCAACAGCATCAACAACTGTCACTTTCAATCCTGTGACCGTAGTGGTGGAAGTCGATAGCAATGTCTTGGTTGCGGATGGTAAATCAACGACTACAGTCCGTGCACGCATGCTTGACTCACAAGGATTACCAGTTGCGGATGGTGTAGTGGTGAATTTTGGTGTGGATGAGGGTTCTATAGTTCCGCAGGCGGCTACAACGGTGAATGGTGTAGCGGTTGCCACATACACTGCGGGGAGGAGGGCAGGGGTAGCTACGGTAGTGGCTAATGTAGTGGCATTGAATTTGAGTGGCAGTGCGAGTATTGTTTTGAGGTCAATGGAGGCAAGGAGGGTTGTGTTGGTATCGAGTTCGAGCAGGCTTATGGCTGATGGGAATGATGTAGTTGACATAGAGGCGAGGGTATATGATGAGGCTGGGAATTTAGTGAGTGATGGGGCGATAGTATGCATAAGGGCAGACAGGGGGACATTTGGTGCTGTTGGGGTGGAGTTGAGGCAAGTTCATGTTTCGACGGTTAATGGAGTAGGTAGGGTGAGTTTGAGGAGTGAGGAGGAGGGAGTTATAAGCGTTGAAGGTTTTGTTGACAATGACAGGGATTTTGCGGTGGATGCAGGGACTATTGCTGGGCAGGTGAAGGTTGAGGCTATTGGTGTGGGTGCAGGTATAAGTGTTAGTGTTAATCGAGAAAGCATGCCGGCGGATGGGTTAAGCAGGGCGAAGGTGAGGGTTAGTTTGAGGGATGCGCAAGGTAAGCCAGTTGTTGGTGTGAGGGTGAAGGTTACGAGTGATCTTGGGAGGGTTGAGCCGAGTGAGGGGGTGAGTGATGGAGCTGGTAGGTGTGAGTTTGAATTAGTATCGTCGACGGTTAGTGGGGTAGCTAATGTGGTAGCGTCGGCGTTGTGGCAGGGAGTGGAGAGGGTAGGAAGTGCGAGTGTGACTATGAATCCAGTTAGCATAAGGTTGAGTTTGTCGCAGGGTGAGGTAAGGGCGGATGGGCAGAGCAAGGTAGTAGTTAGTGCGTTAGTTAGCGACAGTGCTGGGTTACCAGTTGCGGATGGTGTAGTGATAAGGTTTGCGACGGACAATGGGCAAGTTATGCCAGAGGAGGCAAGGACGGTAGGAGGGGTAGTGAGTGCGCAGTATGTGGCAGGAAAGAGGGCAGGTGTGGCGACGGTAGTAGCGAGTGCGGTGACGCTCAATTTGAGTCAGAGTGTGAATATAAGGCTACTTCCGGGCGCTCCAAAGAGAGTGGTAGCTTCGGCTTCGAGTTACAACTTGCCTGCGGATGGCACAAACACGGTCACATTGACAGCGAATGCGTATGATGAAGCGGGCAACAGTGTTTTGGATGGCACGCTTATCTGCTTTGCAACAGATGGTGGCACATTCGGTCCACTGGGGACCGATGTAAAGCAAGTTCATGTCCCGACTTTGAACGGTGTTAGCACAGTCCAACTGCGCACTACAACCCCTGGCACAATCACTGTCAACGCCTTCATCGATGTGGATAGGGATGGTCAACCAGATCCAGCTACTGAAGGTGCGAAGGTCGTCATCCAAGCGACGCCAGTGCCAGCAGTTATTGCCTTGAATGTCACAAAGACACAGCTTCCAGCAGATGGTGTGAGTAAAACGCAAATCAGTGCCACAGTGCGAGATACACAAGGTCGTCCCATCGGTGGAATTGATGTAGCATTTACGACGACGCTTGGGCGCTTGAGCACAAGCAGTGCAAGAACAGATCAAAACGGTCTCACCCCACAAGTTGAATTGGTTGCGCCAACGGCTTCGGGCGTTGCAACTGTGACGGCAAGCGTTGTAGTGAACGGTGTTCTCGCCTCGGCATCTTCTACGGTGACATTCAACCAAGTGACGATAGTTGTGACATCGGATAAAGCTCAGTTGAATGCTGACGGCACTTCAACTGCCACGATAACGGCAAGGTTGATGGACAGCGTAACAGGCGCTCCAGTTGCCGATGGCATCTTTGTTGACTTCCGCACGGATAACGGTCAGGTCAACCCAACAAGGGTTGCAACAGCAAATGGCATTGCAACATGCACCTTCACAGCTGGCGTCAGGGCTGGTTCAGCCAACATCTTCGCCGATGTGATGGCACTCGGCTTGTCAGCGAGCACGAGCATCTTCCTGAGAGCTAAGGAGCCTGCCCTCGTCGTTGCAGATGCTAACCCAGTTAGCATACCAGCTGATGGCAACAGCGCAAGCCAGATAACAGCAACAGTCCTCGATGTTGACGGCAACATTGTCCCCGATGGCGTCATCGTCACATTCACCACAGACAGGGGCACTTTCGGTCCGAGGCTTTCAAACATTACGGTGACACAGGCTACGACGCTGAATGGACAAGCAACTGTCACATTGCGCAGTTTGCTCAGCCCAGGTCTGGCTAATGTTACAGCGTTCATAGACAAGAACAACAACAAGAAGCTGGATGCTGGAGAGCCATCTTCCACTGCAGTTGTTGAGATGACAGCAGTTGCCCCCGGGTTGACGCTTACAGCCGACAGGTTGAGCATGCCTGCTGATGGCGTGAGCGTTGCCACACTGCAAGTCACATTGAGGGATGCCCTCAACAGACCGATTAACGCAAGCGGTGTCAGCTTCAGCACAACTGCAGGAAAGCTCATCAACCGAGATGATACTGACGCAGCAAAAGGCATTGTGCGAATACAGTTGCAAGCTGACACAGTGCCAGCAACGGCGACAGTTGTAGCAACTGCAAAGCTTGACGGAGCCGAAGCAAGACAGCAGTTAAACATAACTATGAACCCGCTCACTGTGTCGCTTATCGCAGATAAGGAGAGGCTAAAAGCTAACGGCACAGATAGCACGACGCTGAGGGCAAGGGTTTACGATGTTGCCAACAACCCAGTCAGTGGAGTTACTGCTGAGTTCTCGGTCGACAACGGCACGGTCAATCCGCAACAGTCAACGGTTAAAAACGGCGAAGCCACCACAACACTTACATCGAGCAAAGTTTCTGGAGTTGCAACGATACAGGTAAGGGTGCTCAGGTATGTTGCCACAGTGCAAGTTCAGTATGTGCCTGTTGATATCACTCAAGTGTTAGTCTCGGCAGCGCCAGTTAGCATACTCGTTGGTGGTGCGCAGTCACTCATAACGGCGACAGTCCTTGATTCTGGCAACCGCCCAGTTGAAGGCGCAAGCGTTACATTCACGACTGATAAAGGTTACATCGTTGTTCAGCGTTCAAGGACAGATGTTAACGGGCAAGCAGTTGCAGTTTTGTTCAGCGACACAACAGTTGGAGAGGCGACAGTGACAGCGAGAGCGCTCTACGAGGGTATCGAAAAGGTTGGGCAGACGAAAGTCCAATTCATGCCGGGTCAGGCTGCGAGGATAACTCTTGAGGTGAGGAACAGCAAAGGAGAGATTGTTGACCCCAATGAGAAGCCAGTTGAGGCGAACAACATCGATTACTACGAGGTTATCGCAATCGTCACAGATCAATATGGCAATCCAGTAAGGGATGGCACAGTTGTCACATGGAAGATTGACCCCAACTTCCGTCAGACGGCTCAAGGTGGGGTCTCAACAACTCAAAACGGCAGGGCGAGAAATGAAATCCTGTCAAGCACCTTCTCCGTTGGGCAAGTCGCTGCGATTGTTGACCCGGTGTTTGCCACAACTCAACTCGTCTTCGTTCCAGGTCCACCTGTGACAGTTGTAGCCAATGCGTTGCCACCAGTGATTGAGGCTGGCGTTGGTGAGGCTTTGATAACAGCGAGGGCATTTGATGCGCTCAAGAACCAAATTAACATTGAGCTTGGTGGCACTCCGGGGGCTAATGTCCCACTCGTTATCAAAGGCAAGCGAAGCGTTGATTTTGTCTTCACTACTACAGCGGGCTTGCTTGACGACCTTGAGAGCGGTCCAAACCACGAGATAGGCACGACTGTAACGGTTAAGGGCGACACCATCGTTGATAACGGCGGTATCGCAACAGTCAAACTCAAAGCCGGAGGAACTGCAAACACTGTCGCAACGGTAACGGTGAAGGCAGGCACCGCAACTGGCACAGCGTCGGTAGCATTCGTCGCAAGCGAGGCTGCTCAACTTGTGGCGAGGGCTCAACCACAGCAACTTCCGGGCAACATGATCGCAACAAGCACGATACGGGTTGAGGTTAGAGATGCCAAAGGCAATCCAGTGCGTGATGAGACGCCAGTCCAGTTCGTCATAGAAAGTGGCGATGTCAACGATGGCGTCTTCCTGCCGAGCAACGGAACACGCCAGACGGCGCTCACAACTAACGGTGTTGCAACGATAACATACCGAAGCGGTTTGAACATACTTGACGGCGCTAAAAATGTCCCGATCAAGATAAGTAGCGGTAGTGCCGAGATAACGCTCATACTGACGCTACAATCTGCAAAGCCACATTCAGCGACATTAACCGCAGCACCGCCTGCGATACCCGCAAATGGCTTAGCTCAATCAACGATAACGGCAACATTGCGTGATGTAAATGGCAACCCAGTGCCGATAGGGACGGTTGTGATATTCAGAACCGACAAAGGGACTTTCGTCAACGCCACATCAGCGGATGGTAAGGAGGCACGCGACGCAACTGATGCAAACGGTGTTGCAGTTGCAGTCTTGAGGAGCGATACCAGAGCAGGCATAGCGAATGTGTCTGTTGAGCAGGCGGAAATCAACGGGACTTCTGTCAACATCGCAAACCCCGGCAAGACGACGGTTCAGATGTTTGGCGTGCCAGTCTTGATGACACTTTCAAGCGACAGGACGAGCCTGCCAGCAGACGGAACAAGCTATGCGACATTGACGCTCACACTGAGGGATGCTCGGGGCAACCCAATCGTGACGGACCCGACAAGGAACGACGATAACATAAGGTTCACGACGACGAATGGCACGCTCAAGAAAGCCGATGGCACAGACCTGCCTATCTACGGAATTGACACAGATCAAAGCGGGACTGCGATTGTGCGCTTGGTTGCGCCAACGGCTTCGGGCGCGGCTACGGTTACCGCAACCGTTGTGAGGGATGGCGTTGCAACAACCGCTCAACAGACAATAGACTTCAATCCGCTCACAGTAAGGGTTGTTGCGAATCCGCAGGTCATAAAGGCTGATGGCTCTTCCACATCGCTCATAAGTGCGTTCCTGCGCGACGCGGTTACTGGAGAGCCAGTCGCTCAAGGAACGCTCGTGACATTCACCACAACACTCGGTAACATAAAGACGCAGGATGAATCTGCGGAGCTTGCTGGTATACAGGTGAGCGTAAAGGGTTACGATGGGCAAGTGACGGCAGAACTGCAAAGTGGCAATGTGCCAGGTGTTGCCACCGTCAGTGCATCTGTTGGTCCATCGCTTGGGAGCACAAATGTGACGCTCATTGGTCTGCCTCAAAGCATAGTCCTTACGCCCACACCCGGAATCATCAGGGCTGGTGGCATTGAAACTTCAACGATAACTGCACAGGTCTTCGATGCTGCCAATAACCCAGTTAGCGATGGCACTGTGGTGACATTTAAGAGCACCCTTGGAACTCTCTCACCAGATGAAGATCCGACGAAGGATGGCGCACAAAGGCGAACCGTTGAAGGAAGGACATTCGTGCTACTAAGAAGCGGAAACGAAGTTGGCACGGCTGTGGTTTCAGCGGAGACCGAGAACGGCGTGACGGCATCGGCGCTTGTCCTCATAACCTCTGGAGCGCCTGCAAGCATTGATATCGTCGCTGAGCCAAATCGTATTGTCGCAGATGGCGTGACAGCTTCACGCATCATCGCCACAGTGAAAGACGCAATGAACAACCCTGTTGCTGGTGCCACCGTCACCTTCTCAGCGACTATGGGAACAGTTGCGCCTCAAACATCCCTCACGAACTCGCAAGGTATAGCCACAGCAACCTTCACAAGCACATCGGTAGGCACCGCTTGTGTGACGGCGACATGTGGCTTGGTGTCAAACCGCGTGACGGTGACGGTCATAAAGGGCATACCTGCAACAGTCGCTGTGAGTAGCGATGTTGATGAAGTCTTCGTGCAGGATGTCGGTAAGACGCCAACTGAGGCGACCCTCACAGTAACCGTTCGTGATGCCAACAACGCACCAGTTAGTGGTGTTCCAGTCTTCCTTACGACGACGCTCGGTAGCGTCACATCAAGTGTCACAACCGATGCACAAGGCAAAGCCACAGCCAAGTTCGTGAGCGGTTTGCAATCTGGAAACGCCACCATAACGGTGCAGGCTGGGAATGTTGTGGCAAACCTGACGATAAAGGTGAGACCGGGTCCGCCTGAGTTTGTCATGTTGAATGCGACGCCAAATGTGATACTCGCAGATGGTGTCAGCACCGCAAGCCTGCAAGCAACAGTGCTCGATAAGAACAGGAACGCCGTTGAGGATGGGACGCAAGTGACATTTACAGCGACTGCAGGCACTGTGGTCGGTAGCCCTGCAACAACAGTGAACGGGCAGGCAAGTGCTACATTGCGTTCGTCAACAACAGAAACGAATGTGACTGTGACAGCCACAGCAAATGGGAAGAGCGATAGCACGACTGTGCGCTTTAGTAAAGTCGAGCCAGCAACTATACAGCTCACAGCCCAACCGAGTTCGCTCAGCGTGAAGGACATCGCCGGGCGCCCTACAAAGAGCACTGTGACAGTGATAGTGCTTGACGCACAAGGAAGAAGGGTCGTCAACGGAACTCCAGTTGTTTTAAGCACAAGCAAAGGTATGTTCACTCAAAGCGGTTCCGACATATACGAGGCAACGACAAGCAATGGGCAGGTTGTAGCAACGCTTGATGTGAGTAATGAGACAGAGAGCGGTATCGCGCTTGTGCGAGCTGAATCAGGCAAAGCTACAGCGTCGTTGAGCATCCCGGTTGAGCCTGGACCACCAGAACAGATAACGCTAACTGCGATGCCAAGTTCAATACCAGCTGATGGAGTTAGCGCATGCACGCTTGTGGCGAAGGTGATAGACAAATATGGCAACCCGATACCGAATCAACCTGTCACATTCACAGCCACGAAGGGTAGCATCAACCCGACTACCGCGACAACGAATGTTTTCGGCACAGCCACTGCAACTCTCACAAGCATACCAAGTAGCACTTCCATCGCTGTTCAAGTGACGGCACAAAGCGCCAATAAGACAGCAACATTTGTGGTTACATTCACCCCAGCTCTCCCAGCAGCTATAACGCTGACTGCAAATCCGCCGTCAATACCTGCCGATGGGACTGCCTCAACGATCACTGCTGTCGTTAGGGATGCAAATGGCAATCCAGTCCCAGACGGCACTGAGGTTGTGTTCGTGACTGACTTCGGTGAGTTTACGGTTGGCTCAATGGAGCAAAGGGTTACGACGACAAACGGGCAAGCTGTGGTCATGCTACGCTCAAGGTCTGGGCTTGCTGGGACAGCACATGTGAGCGCAACTTCAGGAAACATCATCCAAACAGTAGCGGTGGACATAACTGCGGGAGCTCCAGCTTCAATTGAGCTTACGGCAACGCCACAGAAAGTGCCAGCCGATAACCAATCTGTGGCAATGGTGCGCGCCGAAGTGAGGGACGCTCGCGATAACCCCGTGCCGTTTGTGACAGTCACATTCAGCACAACGCTTGGAACATTCACCAACGCTCAAGTTCCAACGAACAATGAGGGTGTTGCGATAACTCAGATACGAAGCAACAAGGTTGGCGTTGCAAACATAACCGCAGTTGCTGGAGCTGTTAGCAGTGCCACAGTCCAAGTTGAATTTGTAACGCCAACGGCAACGATACAGCTAACAGCGAAGCCGACCACGATAAAAGCCGATGGCGGTCAGGCGCTGATAACGGCAACCGTTATGGATGGTTTTGGCAAGCCAGTGCCAGATGGCACAACGGTCAGGTTTAGCATACCAAGCTCGCAACACGGCAGATTGCAACCAGATACCGATGCTAACCCAATAGCAGAGTCAGTAAGGACAGCGAACGGGCAGGCATCTATCACGCTCGTTGGGAGCAAACAAGTTCCACCTCCGGGCACATGTCCTGTGACAGCTGAAGCTACCACGCAAACTGGCATCGTGCGCGCAACCGTCCAAGTGATACTGGCTAAGGAGCCTAATAGAATAACTCTGACTGCTAATCCAAGCTCAATAGTAGCCAACGGGACAAGCACTTCGCAAATACGAGCATTGGTGGTTGACGAAAACAACCACGCTGTCGCCGATGGAACGCCGATCAAGTGGCAAACAACAGCTGGTAGGATTGATGCTCAAAGCACAACCGTGAACGGTGAGGCATGGGCAACTCTGACAAGTAGCCCAGTGCCACAGGCACAACCAGTTAAAGTGACTGCGTTCTATGACGCAAACGACAATAACGCTCTTGATGCAGGTGAGGCATCCGGGACTGTGGAAGTCATCTTCAGTGCAGGTCCTGCAGCATCGCTTACGCTCACTGCAACTCCACAAACTCAATCTGCGGACGGCGTCAGCGTGGTGCAGTTGAAGGCAACAGTTAAGGACGAACTTGGCAACCCAGTGGCTGATGGAACTGCGGTCATCTTCAACACTAACCTCGGAACATTCGTTGGCGCACCAGCACCGGGGACAACATATCCAACGAGCACGGTCAACGGTGAAGCGAGCGCATCGCTGATCAGCAACAGGACTGGACTTGCAACAGTTACAGTTCAAGTTGGTCTTCTCGCAAGGCAGATTGTTGTTAGCTTCAAGCCCAGTCAACCCGCTTCAATCACGCTCTCAATCGTCCCCGATGTGGTCTTCCCAGAGGATAAGCGTGAGGCTCTGATAACGGCGACCGTCCTTGATAGGCTCGGCAACCCAGTTGAGGATGGAACAAGAGTAGAGTTCACAGTCACAGCGCCAGATGGAATCGACTACACAGCAAACCTGAAGAAACTTGATGGGACATGGAACAACATAGTCAACACAGTGAGCGGGTTGGCTCAAATTAAGCTTGTGCGCAACTCAAAGAACGATGTGGGTGTTTACACGGTTCGTGCGAATGTGCTTTCAAACGGCGGTGTGCTCGCCTCAGCACTTTCGCAGGTCAGGTTCGCCGGTGAACCGGCACTGCTCACGATAACCGCTAACCCGACAACAATAGTCGCAGATGGAAGGTCAACATCAACGATCACAGTTACAGCAAGGGACATCTTGAACATGCCAGTAGCCGATGGGACGGTCATTAACTTCATCACAACACAAGGCTCCATAACCGCCACTGGCAGGACGGTTGATGGGCAGACAACCGCTATACTGACAAGCTCAATGCAACCTACACCAGCAGGTGGCGCTGCAGTTGTAACAGCATGGTATGATGCGGACGGAGACAGGATGCCAAGTTATGGCTTTGAACCGATAGCGAAGGTGAGCGTTGTCTTTACCACAGGCGCCCCAGCAAGGGTGTTGTTGAGTGCTGACCCAACGAAGTTGGTGGCTGACGGTGTGAGCACTTCCAAGCTTGTCGCGAATGTCAGGGATGCGCTTGACCGACCCATCGCCGATGGAACGCCAGTCACATTTACGACGACGCTTGGCACATTCCCGAACGGTCAACAAACATTTGTCGCTACCACGAGCAATGGGCAGGCAAGCACCATACTCACAAGCCCAAGGACACCCGGAAGGACGGAAGTGGTAGCAACAGTTGCAGGCATACAAAGCGAAAGGGTGGCGATGCTGTTTACTCCGGGTGAGCCTGCCTCAATAAGGCTCAGCGCATCCTTGCAACGCCTCAAAGCAGGAACTAATATGACAACATTGCTCACAGCGGATGTGCGTGATGCCAACGGTAACGCGGTAGCTGATGGCACTAAGGTAACATTTGAGGTAGCCGGGACAAGCCGATTCATACCAGGGATGGTGTCACAAACTACTGCCACGACGGTCAACGGCATTGCTATCGCGACTTTGCGTGGCGATAGCACCAATCTCAATCCGCGCCGTGAAGTGGTGACAGCGAGCGCTACAACAACCACTGGTAAAGTTAGCGCCACAACTGAGATAGTATTCGTTGGATTGCCGTTCAGCATAATCGTCTCGGCGATGCCTGTCACTTTGACTGCTGACGGCAATGCGACATCTCAGATAAGGGCAACACTCTACGATGCCCTTGGAAATACAGTCTACGATGGCACACCAGTTGAGTGGACTCTGACACCGACTCCAAGCACCATCAACCCGACATTGGTAACAGCGCAAAGTAGCACACAGGGAGGCGTTGTGACTGCTACTTTGAAGGCACCGAATCGCCCAGGGAGCGCAGCGATAACGATTAAAGCGCTCGAGCGAGACAGCAGACTACCAGACCCGCTCACAGGCTTAGTCACCATCCAGTTCCTTGAGAACGCCGTCGGGAGGATTGAAGTGACTGCAGAGCCACCAGAGATTGATGTGCTCGGTGTGAATGGCACTGAATCAACGACGATCACAGCCAGAGTTTATGATGTGGCTGGCAACCCTGTCCCTGATGGGACGATCGTCAACTTCAGCACAACGAGGGGAACAATTGAGCGTGCAAAGCCAACGCAAGGCGGAGTCGCCGTAGCAACTCTCACGAGTGATCCAACTGCTGATAACAATGTCATAGTTACAGCGCAAGTTGGAACCGTTGTAGGTCAAACGACGGTCAAGTTCAGACCAGGTCCTGCAAAGCAGATAATGGTGTCTGCATCACCGAACCGCTTGATCGCAAACGGTAGAAGCCAGAGCGCCATCGTGGCGAGGGTTGAAGATGTGAACGGTAACCCCGTGGCTGATGCAACTCCGCTGTGGTTCTTCGCAACACAGGATAACTTGCAACCGGGCACATTCATTGGAGGCACATATGACACAACACAGAACAGGGCGCAAGTGAGAGTGTTCACACAAGGTGGGATTGCAACTGCGGTTCTGCGCTCAAGCACAACAGCAGGCACTGTCACAATCACTGCAATGGCGTTTAAGATCACAGATAACACAACTGATCCGAACAACTTACCATCGCCACAAGCTACTGGAAGCACGCAGGTCGTTTACGAGGGCAGTGTCCCAGCGAGCGTGCAAGTAACTGTAGAGCCAAGCCAAATCTATGTCAGCGGTGTAGGTCTTGAGCCATCATGGGCAACCATCACAGCGAGAGTTCTGGACAAGAATGGTGTGCCAGTTGAGGGTGGCAGTGCTACATTCTCAATCGCAGCCAACCAAGGCACGCTCACCGATGAGTATGGAAACGATAACGATGGTTCTCCAACAACTGAAACAGTCCCAATAGGCGTAGGTATAAACGCAGGTATAGCGAAGGCTCGCTTAACATCTGGAAGATATGCAGGCACTGTCACGATAACAGTCACAGCAACTAAAGCTGGTGTCACTGAAAGTGGCATCGGGAGCATAACATACTTGCCTGGACCAGTGAATACGGTTGTGTGCTTCGCCAGCCCAACTGAGATACCAGCTGATGGCACATCGGTGACAACGATATGGGCAATAGTGCGTGATACATACGGTAACCCGATACCTTCGATCAAGGTCACCTTCACAAGCGACAAAGGCACAATAACAGCACCAGAGTCAGTCACTAACGCAAACGGCATTGCTACGACGATACTGCGCAGTGTAGCGAGCGATAAGACAGTGGTTGCAAATGTCACCTGCAGAGCAGGTGAGAAGTCTGGCACTACGCAAGTGACATTCAGCAGTGTCCTTGCTGACACTGTAACGCTTTCTGCGGTCCCGACGAGCATACCTGCTGACGATGGTCAAAGCGCTATGACGATAACAGCAACGGTTACTGCAAGAGGTCAGCCGGTGCCAGATGGAACTGTCGTTACATTCTCGGTGTCCGCTGGAACGATAGACAGTGCTCAAACGCCCGATGAAGATCCAGCCACCTCTGGCTGGCAAAGGAAGACAGTGCAAGGTATGGCTATACTCAGGTTGAAGAGCGGAAGGGTCGCAGGTCCTGTGTTCATAACAGCTGTCTCTGGAGTTGCAGCAGCGAACTTGCAAGTGACATTCTCACCGGGAGCGCCTGATGAAGCACAGTGCACGATCAGCCCTAACCCATCCACAATACCTGCTGATGGCACAACACCATCAACGATAACGGTGACAGTGCTTGATAAGTTCCAGAACCCGATACCTGGCATTGTTGTCAACTTCACAGCAGTTGGCGGTAATGTCAACCCGGCTCAATCAAAGACGAACGCACAAGGCATAGCTACAACGCAATTTACGAGCACAACTCAAGGGCAAGCGACTGTTACGGCGAGCTTTGGTGGCATAGTCAAGAGTGTGAATGTGACGGTTGAGGCTGCGCCAGTCGCCTCAATAACGCTTAGCTTCAGCGTCCCCAACCTTTATGTCACTGGTGTGAAGGTTAACGGGCAACAGGTAGGGACGACTCCAGCACTTCCAACAGAGGGCACTGTAACGGCGACTGTTAGGGATGTGAACGGTAACCCAGTTGGAGCTGGCATAGTTGTGGCATTCAGCACGACGCTTGGAACGATTGAAGCGTCTGCAACGACGACTGCAGGTGGCTCAGCACAGGTCAAGCTCAGCTCTGGCATCGTTGCAGGAACAGCGAGGGTAACAGCAACAGTTGGGGCTGTCAGAGGGACAATTGATGTCCCGATATTGCCCGGCGACCCAGCCTCAATAATGGTTAGCGCCGTCCCAACGGTGATACCAGCGGATGGGAAGAGCACCGCAGAGATCACCGCAACTGTAAGAGACGCAAACAACAACCCAGTTAAAGATGGCACGACGATTGAATTCTTCAGCAGAGATACAAAGGTTGGCTATCCGCCAGCTGCTGGAGATCCGCCAGGCAACCCGATGGGCACGATAACTGCTAAGGCGGATACAATGAACGGCATAGCTAAAGCAACGCTTGTTAGCAAGTCAAGCACAGTCCCGCTTATTGCGTATGTTTCGGCGAGGGCGAGGGTTGGTGCACAGTATGTCTACAGTGACAGTATACCAGGCAATGCTACACTTGACCCACTTGAAGTGACATTTGAGCCAGTAGCTGCAGCAACACTAACATTGAGCGCCCAGCCATCAAAGATTTATGTCAGTGGTGTTGGCTTGATACCGACTACATCTATCATCACAGCGCAGGTGCTCGATGCAGCTGGCAACCCAGTCCCAGATGGGACTGTAGTCCACTGGATGACTGACAGGGGCGCTTTGCAAGACCCAGATAGTGGCTTGCCAACGAACACAACGACAACCGTTGGCGGTGTGGCGAAGATTCAGCTTGCCAGCGGTCCGATAGCTGGCTTGGCAACCGTTACGGCAACAATAAGAGACCCGAACAACAACCCGATAGTTTCACAGTCAACACAGGTTCAATTCCTTCCCGGCTTGCCAGCACCATATCCACACTCAACGATATCCGCAAACCCAGTAACGATATCAGGCAACGGGCTGTCAACATCAACGATAGCTGTTACGCTTAGAGACGCAAACGATAACCCAGTAGTTGATGGGACGAAAGTTGCGTTTGTAACAAATCATGGCTCAATACAGCTCGCGAAAGGCTACGAGCAAGGGACTGTTGGCGGAGTTTCAATGGCGGTCTTGACAAGCGAGGTTGTGGCTACTGACACGGATGCGTATGTCAAAGCGAATGCACCTGCAGGCTCTCCATTCTTCATTGGAACAGACATTGATGGCTCACAACTCGGTGGACAGCACTGCATTGTCACAATGGTGAAGAGCATACCGACAACCATTTCCGCATCAATAGACAAAAGCAGGCTCACGCCAGATGGCGTATCAACTGCAACCATAACGGTGCGGGTGGCTGACCAATTCGGCTTGCCAGTGCCAGATGGAACTGTGATTGACTTCACTACCAACCTTGGCTCCGTAACCACTCCAAGCGTGACCAAGAATGGAATTGCAACCGCAGTTTATACGGCAGGGACAACACCCGGAATCGCTGTCATAAACATTTCCGTCCACGACTACCCGCACATCAACACTGGCTTGAATGTTTACCTGCCGGGCGGCGTCACGCAGATATTGATCGGCTACAACCCAGCGGTAATCTACGAGCCAAGCATTTGGGCTGATGGTGTTGATAGGCAACAAATTGTCGCAGTCTGCGTTGACAGGTTTGGCAACCCAGTTAATGAGGTCGAGATTATCTGGACAACAACTGCTGGCTCAATCACACCGGCAGTAGACAAAACAGGACGAAGGACAGTGAGTGGCTTCCGAGGCGGCGCCCAAACAGTTGAAGGTGCTTCAATTGCAACGCTTGTCTCACAACGCTCCGTTGCAGGTCTGACTGCAACAGTAACGGCAATAGTTCCAAACGGTGAGACGGGCGTGGTTATGGCGTCAACTTATGTTGGCTTCACTGGCGTGCCAACGCAGGTTGATTGGGAGTGGCTCAATACAAGGACATGGCTCTACAATGAGCCAGTTGCAATTTATAGTCCAGCTCCCCCCGCTACGCAGATCTATATCCGCGTCCGTGTAAGAGACCAAAACGGTGTTAATGTCCCAGATGGCACAACAGTGACATTTAGCCTCGTCAACCAGCAAGGTGGTGATGGTGGAAGCCTTTCAAACGCCACACAAACGACAAGCAATGGCTGTACACATCCATGGCCACACTACAACGAAGGTTGGGACACTGCTGCAACAATAAGTGGTGGAACTCCAGGAAGATACTGGAGAACACAAGTTCAAGCAACCGTCTCAACACCATTCGGCTCACTTACATTCACAGCGCCCGGATGGTTCGGGCATGATTAACAAACTTTTGGCAAACGCTCGTTCAACATAGCCGTCTAACTAAAGTGGGTCTGGAAGCGTGCAGTCAAAGGAGGTGCTTTAAATGAGCGCGTTTGCACAGGCGTTGAGGCGCGGAAATAAGTTTGCGAGGCTCTCAATAACTCTCATGATTGCATTTGCTGTTGCCTTATCTGGAGTTGGGATGAAGCTTTACTTGGCGAAGGCTCAAGGCGTCCCAAGAGTGACTTCAATTAAGCCAAAGATAACCTCGGTTGAGCGCTATGATGGAAAGCCCGGTCCACCACCAACTGAGACGAGGCTGAATTGGGGTAGCACCACAGAGGGCATCGTCAGGTTCGTCATCAAGGGTTCAAATCTT
>Ga0209225_1000522_pt1 | contig 43741 bp, 42 predicted proteins | sample WasSprMetagenome_FD_184732 | JGI IMG/M metagenome (GOLD analysis project Ga0209225, IMG submission 184732) | Sulfidic aquatic microbial communities from Washburn Spring, Yellowstone National Park, USA - WS (SPAdes) (version 3) | ecosystem: Environmental > Aquatic > Thermal springs > Hot (42-90C)... | reverse complement strand
CGATTCTTGCAAGCGCTGGGGTTTCTCCGGAGAAAATTTTCTATTCCCTTTCAAATCTTCCCATGCCTTTAGTTGTTTCCGCTGAAGCTAAAAACATTATCCGAGATGTAAACCTGTTTGGTTTAGATGTAATTTCTGCTTTGGAGCGCGCCTCAAAGCGGACGCCTTCTGAAAAGTTTCGTGAAATGCTTGAAGGATTTATTTCAACAATACATTCTGGAAGCAACCTCTCCGCTTATCTTAGGGAAAAATCTAGACAGCACATGAAACTGAAGAGGATGAGCCTCCACAAGTTTTCAGACACCTTATCCATTCTTTCAGAGTTTTACGTGGCCATACTTGTAACTGGACCATTACTTCTCATTATTATGCTTGCGGTTATGGCTATGATGGGCGGCGGAACCCTATGGTTTCTAACTCCAGAGCTATTGCTCAGCATTCTCACATACATCGGAATACCTTTGGGTTCCATAATGTTCCTCATAATCCTAGACGCGGTTTCGCCTAAGTGGTAGATGAAAATGCCGAAAATAGGAAAATCCGTGAAGCGCGTCACGTGGGTTGCCTCAGCCTTGTTAGCCGCCGCCATAATAGTCTTAGGCTTTTTCACGGCTTGGGGAACCCCAGCCTTTGACGAGTTCGTATTTTTTGCCGTTATTGCTGCTTTCACTCCTCCGGCTGTTTTAAGCTATATTGACTACCGGTGGAAGAGGGCTGTGGATGAGCATCTGCCCGACCTTTTCAGAAGCATAGTTCAAGCTCAAGAAACTGGTATGACTTTGCCCCGTGCTTTGGAAGAGGCTGCTAAAAGGGATTATGGGCCTTTGACGGCTGAACTGCGAAAAATGAATGCTCAGATTTCTTGGGGTATGACCTTTGAAGAGGCTTTAGTGGCGCTTGGTAAGAGGGTTGATACAGTGCTTGTGCAGCGAACTGTTCCGTTGATAATTGAGGCTAACCGTTCAGGTGGACATGTGGAAAGGGTTTTCGACCCCATGGGCAAATTCGTCCAGTCAACCCTTATGCTTCATAAAGAACGGCGAAACCAGACGAGGCCCTACATTGCAATAATATATGTGGCTTTCTTCGTCTTCATATTCACCATCATTCTGCTCTTCAAATCCTTCTTCGTAGACGTAGAGGGCTTGCCGCTGCTTGGAACACCCGTAATGGCGCCAGAAGAAATAAAACGGCTATTCTTCCACATGACGGCAATCCAAGCCTTTTTCGGCGGTTTAGTCGCTGGGAAAATGGGTGAAGGCACAATAAACGCTGGATTAAAACATAGCCTAGTGCTTATGGTCTGCGGCTACCTAGCCCTAAAACTCTTCCTATGAGGTGAAAAGCATGAGAAGGCTTTTTAGAGTTTTTAGGAATAAGCGGGCTATAACCCCCGTGTTGAGCAACCTCCTGCTTATGGTTGTAGCCGTAGCCGCCATGTCAATAGCAGCTACAGCCACATATGTGATAACAACAAACCTTAGGGAAACTATGGGTGAACGCCTAATCATAGAAGACGTATGGTTTAACAACGCAAGTGGCACAAACCAGATAAGCATTTACCTTCGCAATGTGGGAAAAGTGCCTATCCGCATATCCGATGTCTACATAAACCACACACGACAACCATCGCCAACCCTAAACTTGGAAGTAGGAGAACACGGATGGCTTAACGTATCCTACCATTGGGCAGAAGGTAGCCTATACCACCTAGACGTTGTGACAAAAAGGGGGACCCATGTTGGAGGCTATTATAAAGCGCCTTAAACACGATAAAAGAGGCATAAGTAACGTCATAGTCGTTATGTTAAGTCTAGTTTTGATAGTGATAATCGTTGCAAATGTCATACTTTGGAGTTACCAAATGAACCAGTTAGATTTGGAAAGGATGCAGGAAGCAATAAACATCAGCAACGCAACTCGTATAACTAGTTCAACATGGTTTACAGCGCAAGAGGAATTTTCAATTTTAAATGGAAGCAAAATAAGCGGTTCCTACACAGATACAATGGTTATGGATACAGTTCCTGAAATCTTTAGAGAGGAATTTCCATTTTCTTACCATAATCCTTCTGCCTATATTCTAGGCGGCTCTACAACGCTCTTTTCTGGGTCAATAACTGACCTAAAAACAGATGATAACGTTTACATGCAGTTCAAAAGCTATCCTTCTGCATTTTCCGATGTCTTGGAAACCTTTGGAAACACTGCTGGCGGAACAAGTTATCGCAACGTTGAAAATGTGATTGTTGGTTCCCTTTTTACTTCTACAAAGGATGGTGAAGCCCAAAGTATCACAATATATGTTCGTATAACTGCTAGTTCTAAAAGAATGAGATGTGCAATTTATCTTCATAGCAACTTAAGTTTGGTGTCTCAAACAGAAGAACGTATGATCCCTGCTGGCACCGCTTGGGTAACATTCAATTTTCTGACACCTAAACCAATAATTAGAGCAGGCACGGAGTATCTGCTAGTTGCCTGGGCAGAACAAGGAAGTGGTAATGCTTATCTGTACCGTACTTCTGGAACAGCAAATCAAGGACATTACGTCAATTTACCTTATGAAGAAAACTTCCCAAATACTTTGCCGAATCTCTACCATGAAGCTAGAGCCTATTGCATCTACTGCACTTTTAAACCTGCAACTGAGGAAACGGTTGAAATTGAGTTTACAGGAATCTCTAACACCCAATCTTGGATGGACTTAACATGGAATCTAGATAGCTGTTTCACGGCTGATGAAGTAACCGCAGTTTTCCAACTTTACAACTACCAAAGCGGAGAGTATGCTAAAAGCGGCGATGGGTATATGAATGCCACAATTGGAACAACAGACATCACTATGAAGCAAATAATAACAAATAATCCCACCTATTTTAGAGACGCTGATGGAAATTGGAAATTGAAAGTTACTGGTAAAAAAGCCACGGAAACGGCGTTTAATTTTAAAGCTGACTGGATAGAATTCCAGGTAACATTATCAAGTGTTTACCGACTTGAGATTATCAACTATTTTACAATAGACTTGTCATCCTACCCATTAGACCATGTATATGGCTTCGAAATTCTAGTTAGATACAATGTTTCTGAAACATCGGAAAGATGGTTCATAAAAGCATATAATTGGGCTTCTGCCAGCTTCAGTGACTTGAATTTCAATGATACAGATGGGAGCCAACCCATATTAAACGAGTGGAATGATTATATGATTGGTATAACTGAAAATTGGATGCAATACGTAAATAGCAATGGCACAATTAAATTGAAATTCTATGACGAGGGTCTCAGTGAGAACCAGACAGTGGTTTACCTTGATTTTCTGGGGGTACGCGCAATTATTGATGGAACCCGATTCAGTCTTAGAAACAGCGGAGCCTTAACAGCACATGTAGTTTCAGTATGGGTTATTAACGCGACTCATCATAGGCGCTATGATGTAAACCTTTTCATAAACTCTGGAGAAAGCACAGCGTACATCAGAGCAGATATACCTTTGCCTGATGGAAACTTTATTGTTAAAATTGTTACTGAAAGGGGAAATATAGCAGTTTTTACAAGTGGCTAGTCAGTAGTCATTTTTTAGCTATTTTTTCCTTAAGAATTTTTGTTATTTCTTTTGCGTCTCTAGCTTCTATAACTTTGATGTTGTAAAGCTCAGCCATTTTATTTCCGTTCTCGCTTAGTTTTGGAATGGCTATTAGGTAGGCGCTGTCTGGTGAAACGTCATAGATTTTTGCGAATAGGGCGATTACTGGCTGTTCTGGAACAACGTCTTCTGTTGAAGTTGCCAAATCCATAACGGTTAGCCCCTTTTTCTCTCCTTTGTAGGCGGCTATGTCAAACATGTGGTTTGCCCCTGACCTTCCCTTAAGAAATGCGGGAGCTTCAACTTCGAAACCGTTTTCAAGGAGGAACTCCCTTATAGGCGCGATGAAAATCCAGCCTGCTGCTATTTCACTTCTAACCTCTTCGTTTAGGCTGTAAGCGTATACATCTTTAACCTCGATTTCTTCAAATGTGAATTTGGCTTGGCAGTCTCTGCAGAAATGCTTTGGCACAGGTATGTCAAAGCTTTTGCCGCAGTCTCTGCATGTGCACCATATTCCCGCCTTTCTATAGTCCACATCTGGCTTTTTCAATTCTTCGTGGCATTTGGGGCAGATAAGCTTGTTTCCCTTTCGGAAGTTTTCCTCCACATCCATATATCCGCATTTAACATGCTCAATTAGGGAACCCTTCTGAATGTTGAAGGACTTGCAGTAGGGGCAACAATAATGAGTGGAAATGCTTTGGGAACCGCAGTTGGGGCAGTAAATGATTCTGTCATAAAGCCTTCTTTCAAGGATTCCAGTTTCATAAAGCCTGTTCAGGAACTTTTCCCCATTTGCTTTTTCTCCTAAAACTGCTTCTACAGCGGGATACCTATAGCCAAAATTAGGGTCAAAGGTGGGTTTAAGTTCGCTTAGTTCTCCGCTTAAAAATTTGCTTAGAAAAACCTGAGTGTTTCGTTCTTTATACAATTCTGCCCTTTCAAGTTTTCCCGTCTTCAGCATTCATTTTCCCATACCAATATATTAAACGTGCCATCATCTTAAAGGCTATAAACTTATTAATAAGATTTATACTGTTAAAACTTTCGCGTCTACAAAGCCGGTGCCTCACAAGTTGAGTTCCAAAGCAAAAAGAATAGTGCACTGCCCAAAGTGCGGTTTCACATTTGACATATCCTATGGTAGGGCTTTCGCCTGTTCTGGCTGCCCATCAACTGTGCAATGTGGATATGCCAAGTGTCCCAAGTGTGAACACGAGTTTCCACTCCAGTAACCGTTGAAGCCTACAGTCACGCTTTTTAACTTGAAAGTTTATATATCGTAAATTGCAAACTGCGGTTTCCAGAAAGCATTCAGCCTTAACGGTGATACGTTGTCATCTCAAACTCCTCCTAAACGTTTAATGTTCCGCTGGGTAACCTTGAAAAGTTTAACAGCAATCATTTTGTTCCTCATAGCAGCGGCCATAATCGAATATTTCGTGGTTACATATGCTATAAGCCTTGGAGTGAAAGAAGAAAACCCCTTGACCAGCTGGCCGGTGGCGATAAGCCCCCTCTTCCATCTGGTTCCAATATCAGCCATAATAGCGCTTACCCTAAGCTGGATTTGCCTAACAAAATATTTGGCTTTAAAAACTCCAAGGGCTTTTGAAGAGAAATTTAAGCGCTTTGAAAAGGGTAAAAGGCAAGTTCTAAAAGATAAGAGGAAGCTTACGTCAAGAATAAGCCGCACTGTAACAAGTTCATTTGGCAAAATAAAGTCTGCACTGTTAAGGTTTAGGGTAGTCGCCTATGTTTGGAGCAAGATAAGCTTTGCAAAAACAACTTTGAAAAGTGGCTTGATAATACTTCTTGCCTTTTCGGCGCTTGTTCTTCTTTTTTCCATATTAGTAAACCCGCAGCTAATTCGCCAGACATTTTTAAACCTTTACAGAAACAATCCATCAGCGTTTAGCTTTGTAATGTCGATAAACAATGCTGCAAGGGGTTTTGCTGAAACCCTAGCCCCCATAGGGTGGGTTTGCACCGCCATAAACAACGCTTTAACGGCTATGGCGCCTGGCTTTAGAGCTGCTGCTGCGGGTTTCGGAGGCCTAGTTAAGCCGCTGGCTGAGCTGCCGCCTATTGGCAAATACTTGGTTTTTCAAAATTTCGCTGTTTGGATTTCTGCTTTAGGAGTGCTTTTTTACGGGGTGCATGTGCAGAAAGGTTATCAATATCGTAGGGTGAAGAGGGGTTAAGGGGCTTAGAAATGGCTGACCGTCCAAGGTTTGGCCCTGCGGGAGTACCGCCAACATTTCGTGCATTGAAGGCGACACTTATGGATGTTCCAAGGCTTTTAAGGGAGGAAGGCCTCGACGCTTTTGAGTATCAGGCTGTACGTTGGGGTGAAAAGCCTCAGATAAAAAGGGAAGACGCTGAAAAATTTGGTTTAAAAGCCAAGGAAAACGATGTTTTGCTTAGCCTTCACGGCTCTTATTTTGTGAATCTATGCGGCGGTAAAGAAACCATTGTGGCGAGCAAAAACCGTCTAATAGCTTGTGCCACAGCCTCGGAATGGATGAACGCGCAGATAGTTGTTTTTCACGTGGGATTTTATGGAAAGAAACCGCCAAAACAAGTTTTCAACGATTGTTTAGCAGCCTTGAAAGAAGTTGTTGGTGAAATGAAGGCTTTGGGAATTAGAAATGTTAAATTGGGTCCAGAAACCATGGGAAAACCTTCTCAGTTCGGCAGCCTAGATGAGGTTTTGGCTTTATGCGAAAATTTGGAGCAAACCCAACCAGTTATAGATTGGGCTCATTTACATGCCCGAGATAGGGGTCGATTTAAAACTGTTGAGGATTTTCGGAAGGTTTTGGTGGAAATCGAAAACCGTTTAGGCATGGAAGCCGTCAAGAACATGCATTGCCACTTCACTAAGGTGGAGTTCACAGAAAAAGGCGAAAAACGCCACCATATTTTAGACGAGACGGGTTATGGGCCTGACTTTGCGTTGCTTGCCAAGGTTATAGCTGAGTTTAGGCTTAACCCAGTTATTATAAGCGAAAGCCCAATCTTAGACTTGGATGCAATAAAAATGCGCGAAATTTTAATGAAAGAGATTAAAGCCTAAAAACCTAATGCGGAATCATAATTTTTATGCGATATGTTTTTCTATTCTGGTTGTGTGCTGTTTATAGGTGCCCAGTTTTGGTTAGACTGAGAGGCTTCCAAAAACTCGCATCCATAGAAGAAGCAACACACCTATTACTTAACAGCCTAAAACTAGAAATTTTAAAAACCGTAAGAGTTTCTTTACCCGATGCCCTTAACCGAGTTCTCGCAGAAAACATAGTGGCAGAAGAGGACCTGCCAAGGTTTAACCGTTCAGCCGTTGACGGCTATGCTGTGAAAGCCAAAGACACCTTCGGCGCTTCCCAGTTCAAACCAAAAACCCTCAAACTAACCATTGCGAAAGAACTTAAAGAAGGCGAAGCAAAACAGGTTTGGACTGGAAACCCCCTTCCGAAGGGCGCTGACGCGGTTCTAATGCTTGAGAACGTGAAATGTTTAAACAGCGAAATAGAAGTTTGGACCGCAGTGACCCCCGGCGAAAATGTTTCAAAAAAGGGTGAAGATGTTGCAAAGGGCGAAACCGCCGTAAAAGCTGGAACCCGCCTAAAGCCCCACCATTTAGGCTTAATAGCCTCGCTAGGCCTAAAAGAAGTCTGCGTTTATGAAAAGCCAAAAGTAGCCGTATTAGCCACTGGAAACGAGCTTGTGGAGGTCGGCCAAAAACCCATGGAAGACCAAATTTTCGAGGCAAATAGGCTAATTATTTCTTCTTTATGCCGCGAACTTGGCGCCGAACCAGTAGATTTAGGCATCGCAAAAGACGACGTGGAAGAGATCTCCCAAAGGATTAGGCTTGGACTGGAAAAGGCGGACATGGCTATAACCACTGGGGGCACAAGCGTAGGCGCGCCAGACCTTGTTCCCACAGCAATAAACATGATTGGCAAGCCAGGCCTAATAGTCCACGGCGTAGCCATGCGCCCAGCCATGCCCACAGCCCTAGCCATAGTTAACAATAAACCCATAATAATTCTTTCAGGCAACCCGGTGGCCGCCATATTCGGCTTTGAAGTCTTTGCCAGACCCTTAATCCTTAAAATGATGGGCTTAAGGCAGGAGCCTAGACCCGTCGTAAACGCTAGGCTAACACGACGGACATCCACAGCCCTTGGAAGAAAAACCTTCGTCCGAGTCCATGTCTTCCAAAGCAAAGGCGAACTGTTAGCGGAACCCATAAGCGCAAGAGGATCAGGCATAATCTCAACCATGATTAAAGCTAACGGCTACGTTATCGTTCCTGAAAACCGTGAAGGCCTAGAAGAGGGCGAAACAGTCACTGTTCACCTCTTCGACACTTTAGAGGCGGATGAAGAAAGTGTTTAGGAAACTTCTCACCCTTGAAGAGGCAAGGCAAGTCATACAACAACACTTTGAGGCTAAACCCCTAGGCGTTGAAGAAATCCCCCTAATAGAGGCTTGCAACCGCGTTCTCGCGGAAAACATAACTGCGCCCCTCGACATTCCACCCTTCAACCGTTCAACAGTGGATGGATATGCCGTAAAAGCCGAAGACACTTTTGGCGCTGAAGAAAACCATCCAGTAAAACTGAAACTCTGCGGAACAGTGAATGTTGGAGAAATGCCAAAAATAACCGTAGAACATGGAAAAGCCGCCGAAATAATGACTGGCGCACCTATACCTGAAGGTGCAGACGCCGTTGTCATGGCCGAGCATACTGAACGCAAAAACGGCGAAATCCATGTCTACAGCGCCGTAGCCAAAGACGAAAACATCATGAAAGCTGGAGCAGACATGAAAAAAGGCGAAGTGGTTCTCAAAATGGGAGCGTTGCTTGGTGCGCGTGAAATAGGTGCCTTAGCCGCAGTTGGCCTTGCTAAAGTTAAGGTTTACAAGGTTCCCCGCGTGGCAGTCCTATCCACAGGCGCAGAAGTAACAGAACCAGGCAAACCCCTCACTCCAGGCAAAATTTATGACATAAACGCCTACAGCCTAAGCGCCGCAGTTCTGGAAAGCGGGGGAAAACCAGTATACATGGGTGTTTTTCCAGACGATGCTGCTGAAATTGAAAAGGCTTTAAAAAAGGCTTTGGCTTCAGCGGATATGGTTATAACTTCAGGCGGAGTGTCGGTCGGTCCAAAGGATGTTATTCCCAAAACGCTTGGTTTGCTTGGGAAGCCAGGCTTGATAGTTTGCGGCATAGCCACCAAGCCTGGAAAACCCACCACAGTTGCGTTGGTTGATGGAAAACTGGTTTTTTCTCTTCCCGGGCATCCCACATCTGCCTTGTTCATTTTCCACATCCTAGCGCGTCCCATCCTTGAAGGGTTGGCTGGACTAAAACCAGGAAAAGCCTATACAGTAAAAGCCCTAGCGTCCACAAGGCTTTTCCCAGCGCGTGGAAGACGAACTTTTATAATGGTTAACCTTAAGGAGGATGAGTTAAAAAGGTTGTTAGCTGAACCAGTTCCCGTGGGGCTTTCTGGAGCAATAACAACCCTTTTGAAGGCTGACGGCTTTATAGAAATCCCTGAAAACCAGCAGTTTATTGATGCAGGTGAAGAAGTAACAGTTCACCTTTTTAAAAGGCTCTGATAAGGGTTAACCCTCAAGCTTCTTCCTCTTAGCGGCCGTGTAAACCGTGAAAATCCAAGTTAAAACCAGATACGCCACCATGATTGCATCAAGGAAAATGTCGCTTCCCATAGTATAGTAGAGCATGGAAAATGAAAATGCTGTAACCATAAAAAAGAGGATTACAATAAACCATAAAGCCCAAACTCTCTTCTTAAACAAGCCAAAGGCTGCGGCCAAACTCAATATGCCCATCAAACCAATATGAATAAGCACAAAGTCAGAGGCTAAAACAGCCAAACAAACTATTCCGGTAACCGCATAAAAAACAGAGGCTGCAAACATGCCTAAACTTTCAATCTTCATTTTTTCTTTGATACCCATGACCAAGCCTCCTTCAAATTAATCCATTAAATGAAATGGCATACTTAATAAATTATGCTGTCAGTCTCAGTAATTTTTAAAGCCGAGATATATTATTGCAGTTGCGCTTTCGCTTATAGCGCTTAAGCGGCAGAATATTTTCTGTTTTGAAATACTATTTTTATATGCATGTTTGTGTAGACGTTTGGCGAAGAGAATGGGGAGGCTTATGCCCGGAAGAGCTTATATAGTTTCCATAATGTTACTTGGCGTGTTTGCTACGCTAATTGTTGCTGGATTTTTTGGAAACTCCATGAGTGTTTTTGGCTGTACGTGCCATTGCGATTTAACGCCGCCTAAAATTCATCGAGTATGGCATTATCCAGAGATGCCCGAATATGAAGACAAGGTTCTAATATTGGCTTATATCACTGATTCGAAAAGCGGAGTTGCCAATGCTACTTTAAGTTATTCTATCAACATGCAGGAAAGAATAAACCTTACAATGAATAAAACATACGACTTGTATACGGCTGAGATTCCTCCCCAACCATATAATTCTACAATCACTTACATGGTTTATGCCTATGATAAAGCTGGAAACTTGGCCGTTTCCACGGGGCACTTTTATGTTGTAGGCGACTTTCACCCTCCAACAATAACTCGTGTGGAACAATTTCCACTTTCGCCAAACTATAACGAAACTGTTTTAGTTGTTGTTAATGCAACAGAGCCTCCCTTCGCCAGTGGTGTTAAAGAACTCATCCTATCTTACGGCGGTGAGGCTGCTTGGACAAACATAACCATGAACTTCAACGGCAGCTTATACACGGCAACCATACCAAGGTTTCCACAAGGAACAACCGTCAGCTACAGAATTTATGCCGCTGACAACGCTGAAAACCTAGCAGCCTTAGACATCTACTCATACACGGTGGTTGACCGTTATCTGCCAGTGGCCATTATCAGTGAGCCAGTGGCTGGAAGCTACCTCTCCGATTATGTAAAAATTGAAGTTTTTGTAAGCGATGATAACTTTAAAGAGGCAAAACTCTCAGCCGACGGAAGGCTTTTGTATACATGGAATACTGCAGGGCCCCATGCGTATTTGTGGAACACCGCCACGGTTGTCGATGGCTTTTGCATTTTGAAACTTGAAGCCTACGACAACGCTGGAAACATTGTTAGGTGCATGGTATTCGTAACGGTGGATAACACTTCGCCAGAGGCTGAAATCCAGTGGCCGCTAAACGCAACCTATGTGAGAGGCTTGGTTCTTGTCAAACTCCACGCCGAAGACGCCAATTTTGAAAAAATGGATCTTAAAATAGGATCGTATACTAAAGTGTGGAGGGACGCCGACCAAACTTACGCTTGGAACACCGTTGATTACGGTGACGGCCTATACCCCCTCATTTTAACAGCTTATGACAAGGCTGGAAACAAGATTAAACATGAAATATCAGTTGTGGTTGACAATACTCCTCCTATAGTAGGTAGTCTAAAATGGGCGCCTAAAGAGCCTGTGGCAAACGAGGCCGTTAACGTTTCTGTTCAGGTTTCTGAAAGTGGAAGCGGAATTAAGAATGCCACCTTATGGTTCAGACGCCTCGGAGACGAGTGGACAAGTAAGCCCATGAGCCTACAAGGGGGCAACTGGACATGCACGATTCCTGGGCAAGAGGAAAACGCTGTAATCACATTTTATGCAGAATTTTACGACAACGCTGGAAATGTCGCAAGAACCCTTGAAGAGTATTACATTGTTAAGGCTTCTCCAGGTGCGGGCTTCCCATTGTATTGGCTGCTTCTGATAATTATAGTTATTTTCGGCGCCATACTCTCAACGGCATACTACTTTAGGCTAAGAAAGAGGCGCGGCGCAGGTCCCGTCAAATATTTAGCTGTGTCGGGTTAATAAGATAAGCATAAGTGAGACTGGCTGCCCTTCAAGTTATTTAACCTTAAACCAACCTTCGGTCACCGCATCGTATCGTTTAAAATCCTCTGTAAAAGAAAAACCAAGCGAAAAAGTTTAGAGCATGCAAACTGAAATAAGTGTGCACATTTAAAATGGATGGATAGCATATGGGTTACCGTGAGCTTTTTGTTTCGCAGTCAAATGTTTTCAGCGGTTTCCAAAAATCCTTCGAAGAATCTGACTACGTGATTTTGGGCGTTCCCTTCGACGTCACAAGCACTTACCGAACTGGAGCGAGATTTGGGCCAAACGCTATAAGGGCGGCTTCCCTAAACATTGAAACCTACAGCTTCCGCAGCGGCATGGACGTTGAAGACTTAAGATTGCATGATTTGGGCGATTTGCACGTATCTGCAAGCACTGAGCAAACTTTGGACATGCTTGAACGGGTTGTTAAAGAAATTTTGGATGTTGGGAAAACTCCAGTCGTCATTGGCGGAGAACACACAATCACTTTAGGAGTTTTAAAGGGTTTAGATAAAAAAGCTTCAAAAACAGCAGTCGTAAGTTTTGATGCGCATCTTGACTTGCGAGACGAGTTTATGGGGTTGAGGCTTTCCCACACGACGTTTATGCGCAGAATAAACGAAGAGGCTAAGCCAGCGAAAATAATAGAAGTTGGCATAAGAGCCGTATGCAAAGAAGAGCTTGAATATGCTAAAAAGGCTGGAATAGATTTTTTCACAGCCCAGCATATAAGGAAAACTGGAAACGAAAACATTGCAAGGCAATTGAAAGAAAAATTGGCAAAATACGAAAGTCTTTACCTATCTATAGACATGGACGTTCTCGATCCTGCATATGCGCCGGCGGTGCAGAATCCAGAACCAGATGGAATTGAAATGCATACTCTACTAGATATTTTATGTGGCATATGCGATAAACGCCTTCTTGGTTTTGATGTTGTGGAAGTTGCGCCAAACTATGACCATGGAGTGTCCGCCATACAAGCTGCAAAAGTGGTTTTTGAGGCATTATGTAGCATAGAAAAATCGCGGAGAAGCTGAACTTCGCCCTTTTTCACTTTCTAATTCTTTTAACCTTAATTACAACCTTGTTGTTGTCTGGGCAGCCTGAGTTAAACTCGTCTTTGTCCTCTTCCCATGGAAAAGCTCCACCAAACTGTAAAGCCACCAAATATGGGAAGATGGCGTCGTAGAAGAAACCACACATGTTTGGGGTTCTGAGACTTTTGTTTGCTTTTTCAGAGTAAAGTGTTAAATCAAATTCTTCTCCAACACGGTGTCCCGCTGAGCATTCACCCTCAACCTTTACAATTTTCCCAATCAATCTACACCCCTTCAACTATGCCACCTCTCAAAGCCTTGTTAGGACTTATTCCTTAACAATTTTGCGATAAAAAAGCCATTGCACTCATTAATATGCTGATAAAGCCTTTGACATTTCTCCATGCCCCTTAGCCCCGGCAACCCTATTTTTGGGTTTATCTCAACCAGCGAAAACTCCGGATGCCACTTCAAAAACCTTTCAATAAGCATTTCGTTTTCTTCAACTGTTATACTGCACGTAGAATAGATTAGCATGCCTCCTGGTTTGACTTTTTCAGCGCTGTTTTCCAGCATTTGCCACTGGATTTCAGCCATCTTCTCAATGGAACGTGGTGTAAGCCTCCACTTGGCTGATGGAAGCTTTGCAAAGGCGCCAGTGCTTGTGCAAGGCGGATCTAAAACTACCCTGTCCGCTTCTATGGCAATAGGCAAAGCGTTACACGCGTCCGCGATTAGTGGTTCAGCTATTTCAACACCCATTCTGGCAACCTCGTTTCTCCAAACGCCCATTCTACGCCTTGAATAGTCAACAGAGTATATTACACCACGGTTCTGCATCAACTGTGCCAAATAGGTGGTTTTTGCTCCAGGTGCTGCACAAACGTCTAAAAGCACCGTTCCAGGTTTGGGGTCTGCAACTTCCGCTGCGAAACAACTGGCCTTGTCCTGAACGTAAAATAAGCCTTCTTTGAAGCTGTGCGTTCTTGTTAGAGGATGTTTTGCGCTTGAAACTTTGTAAGCGTATTTTAGTCCTGCGACCTTTTCAACTTTTAAACTTTCCTCAAAGAGTTTATCTAAAATCTCTTTTTCGCTTCCTTTAAGAGTGTTCAGCCTTATGTAAGTTGGAGGCGTTTCAAGGTTTGCCTCCAGCATGGCTAGGGCTTCTTTTCTACCGAAAACTCTGAAGCAGTATTTAACAAACCATGTGGGGTGGAAAGTTAAAAGTCCAACCCTCTCCTCGTCACTTGCACTTTTTAAAATTGGCGCAGGGTTTTCCGTTAATAGCATGCCTAAAACATGCTCAACGTTTTTAAGGGTTTTCCACCCGAGAATGGAACGCGCTAGTTTCACAATGTTTTTTGCTTCTTCAATGTCGATTTTCGACCAGTTTTTGGTAACCCTTGTTTGGTAAACATAAAGCCTTAAAAAAGACTGAACTCCCAAAGTGAATTCGCTTAGGGCTTTAGGTTTTAGAACATCGTTGATGAATCTGTCTATAAGGTTGCGGCGCCTAACCGTTTCACATAAAAGCCTATGGGCAAAACGCAACGCGTTAACGTCGCTTACATCTAGCTGCTTAGCTGTTTTAGCTAAGGCTAGATGCTCGTTAATTTTCTCTTTTTCCATCCAGCTTAGGGCTTCAATCGCAAGGGTCCAAGCTTCTTTAATCAATCTCTTTTCCACGCTTTTCTTGGCTTAGTAAGATTTTAGTCTACCTTATTCGTATTAAAAGTTAGGTTAAGAGCGGACATGGCACAGAGACGACTAGATGAATTCTCCATTCCAAAGGTTAAGCCTCAAGAAGCTAAAGCGGAAGCCCTGCCCTTCATGGAGGAGCTTGAAAAAAAGAGAAAGAGGCAAGGCTTTCCGCCCTTAGCCCCTGAAAATCTTCCGCCATCATATTTTGTTTCAGCCACATACGATGGAAAGACTGGAAAAGCACTAATCAAACTTTATGAACCAGTATCCGGCCAAATCTACTTCTGGTATGATAATACTGGGCATAAACCCTACTGTTACACAAATCTCTCACCTTACGAGCTTGAAAAAATTGACCGTCTAATGAAGCACCCAGGCTTTAGCCACTTTGAAATTGAAGAAAAATTTGACCCTCTCTTAGATAGATCCGTCAAAGTTACAAAGATTGTGGCTAAAGACCCGTTAGCTATTGGAGGACGCCCAAAAGGCTGCATAAGAGACATTATTCCCGAAGATTTTCTAAAGGTTGCAGAAGTTCCCGTAGCCGCTGAGGCGGTTAAGGTTTGGGAGTCTAAAATAAAGTATTACCAGTCTTACATTTATGATAGAAGGCTTTTACCCGGCATGGTTTACGAGGTTAAGAATGGTTGTTTAGTTCCTAAACGCTTAGAAGAAGCTGAAAAGATGGTTAAGAAAATAACAGAAATTTTCAGCGAAGCGTCTGCTGAAGAGTTGGAGCATACGGAGCAGTGGGCTAGGCTTTTAGAGTATCCTGCTCCAAAGTTCCGCTACGTAGCCATGGATATAGAGGTTTGTACGCCCATTGCCACTCGGATGCCTGACCCCCGTGAGGCCGCATACCCCGTTGTCTGCGTCTCCATGTACGGTTCAGATGGGCAAAAGAGGGTTTTGCTTTTAAAACGTGATGGTGTCCGTGAAGGAAATGAACGCTTGCCTGCCGACGTGAAAATTGAATATTTTGATTCTGAAGAGAAACTCCTTAGGGCTGTTTTTGAAGTTTTATGGAGCTATCCCTTTGTGGTTACATTTAACGGCGACGACTTCGACTTGCGGTATTTAACCCATAGAGCAGAGAATCACGGTTTCAGAAGAGATGAAATTCCAATAGAAGTCGGCAAACGTGTTTGTCTCCTTAAGTATGGAGTGCATATAGACCTCTACAAGTTTTTCTTTAACCGCTCCATCCAAATATACGCTTTTAACAACCGCTACCGCGATGTAACCCTTGATGATGTGGGCAGAGCCCTAGTTGGACTTGAAAAAATACCCTTAGAAAAGGGCATAGGAGATTTAAGCTATACTGAACTCGCCAAATACTGTTTCAGAGACTCTGAAATCACCTACAAACTAGCAAGCTTTGAAGATGAACTTGTCCTAAAACTAATCCTTGTTCTGGCTAGGATAAGCAGCATGCCCATGGAAGATGTAAGCCGCCAAGGGGTTTCCCGCTGGATAAGAAACTTCATGCACCGCGAGCACCGCAGAAGAAACATGCTAATTCCCACTGCTGAAGACATCCTAGCCGTAAAAGGCAAAACAACAACCAAGGCCATAATCAAGGGTAAAAAATACAAAGGCGCCATAGTTGTCGAACCTGTTCCAGGCGTCCATTTCAATGTGGCGGTTATGGACTTTCCAAGCCTATACCCTTCTATAATTAAAGTTTGGAATCTGGGCTACCAGTCTGTTTTATGTTCCCATCCAGAATGTAAAACAAACCTTATCCCTGATACACCTAATTGGGTTTGCAAAAAGAAACGCGCCTTAGAAAGCCTTCTCATAGGCTCGCTTCGCGACCTCAGAGTCCAATGGTACAAACCAAAATCAAAGGACAAGGCTTTGCCAGCAGAGCTGAGAAGCTGGTACAACATAATTCAAGGAGCGCTTAAAGTTATCTTAAACGCGAGCTACGGGGTTTTCGGGGCTGAAACCTTCGACCTTTACTGTCCGCCAGTAGCCGAGGCAACAGCCGCCATAGGAAGACACGCCATAACCCAAATAATTAACATGGCTGAAAAACTCGGCATCCAAGTGCTTTATGGGGATACGGACAGCGTTTTCCTAAAAAATCCTTCAAAAGACCAGATACGCGAACTTGAAGAATGGACTGAACATGAACTGAAAATGGGCTTGGACGTGGACAAAATTTACAGGTATGCGGTTTTCAGCTCGAGGAAAAAGAACTATCTCGGGGTTCTAGAGGACGGAAGCGTGGACGTGAAGGGGTTGACGGGCAAAAAGCGTCACATCCCACTGTTTATAAAAAAGGCATTTGACAGGATGAAAGAACGCCTAGCCACGGTGAAAACTCCCACGGATTTTGAAGAGGCCAAAAAGGACATTATAAGGGAAATCCGCGACTGTTACATGCGTTTGAAAAGGCGGGAATGGGAAAGCCTAAGCGAACTCGCCTTTAACGTTGTTTTAGGTGAGGAACCAGAACGCTACACGAAGACAACCCCGCAGCATGTGAAGGCTGCAAGAATTTTAAAAGAGGGGGGTATAGAGCTGAAGGCAGGCGACCTAATAAGCTTCGTCAAAGTGGTTAACGAACCCCACGTTAAACCAGTGGAGTTGGCAACAAAAAACGAAATAGATGTTGACAAATACATAGCCTATCTTCACTCGACATTCGATCAGGTTCTGGACGCTTTAGGCTTAGACTTCGACGAAATAATAGGGTTGACAAAGCTGGAACGTTTCATGTAAACCGCTTCATCCATGTCTTTTATGCTGTTTTCTTTTCAGCATATCTTCTCCTTATCCCACTTCGGTGCAATCCTTCTAAAAGTGCGAAGCCTAAAATGTTTATAGCCACCAGAGAGCCGACAAAAATGCCAAGCAATCCAAGTTCCACTGGAACGTTGAATATCAGTGATAAATAGCCACCAACAATTGCTGTTACAATTGCTGTTTCAACAAAACATCCCATGAGTCTTCTGGCAATGCTGTCCATGCCAATGTAGCAAGCCAAAGTGCACGCCAAAAAGTTTGCAGTTGCCCCACCAACTATATCAATGATGCCCAAACCGCCATAAACGTTTGCAACCAAACAGCCCAAACTAGACCCCAATGCAACAGGCATTCCAAACATCATCGACAAAGGCAACAAAGCGTCAGCAACTCTAACCTGGTAAACTCCGAAGCTTATAGGCGCCAGAAGAATTACTCCTGCAGCATAGAGTGCAGCAAAAACTGCTGTTAAGGCCAAGTCTTTACTTTCAAATCTCACTTTTCCACCTCCTACACCGGGGTTTATATGGCGGAACGGGTGGAGGTCCACTCACCCGCCAACAGAAACGACTCCTAAAGCGAATATTATAAATGTTCCTATTTGAAAGGCTTAATTATAAGCAAAATTTGATTATGTTGCAGATTCTGCTTCACCGGCTAGTTTTTCTTTAATGGCCTCAGCTGTTTCAGATCCTACGGCAACTTCCTCTGTCGGAATTCCTTCACTTCTTGAAAGCAGTAGGTCGTGGGGAGGTGGTGGAGCGTTCAAAATTGTTGCCAATAGGTACATGGCTGTAAAAGCGTTCTGGTAAACTTTCTGGAAGACGTATGGTACTTTTGTTTCAGGATCCACTTCTAACATTTTATCTATCTCGGTGTCTTTGCCCGTTAAGGTGGCTGTGCCTTCAACCTCAAACTTCACAATGCTAGGTTTTGTTGTTAACAGGAGACTGAAATTAACGACCACCATTTGGCTTCGCCGCTCTTTCTCTTCGAGTTTTGCTTTAACGTCGAAATTCACTGCTCCAGTTACGCCTTTAACATCTAGCTTAATCCCTAATATTCTGGTGGTGTCTACCTTAACCGAAACGTTTGGAACATAGAGTGTTGGGCAAATAATTGATTCCCCACATTAAACTATCCGGAAATAGACTCTCTAACAACCTCCGTGATTAAGCCTCGCCTCTAACAAATTTTTGCCTTTTGTGTGTAACAAAACACTACATACAGCTAAACTAAAAATAGCTGAACAGCATAAGCAGCAAAAGTTGAAGTTGCCACCAAAATCGCTATTATAAAAACGACTTGATGTTCAGTTAAAGGTCTACGATAAGTAATGAGCGTAATCAAGCTTCTTCTATGATCTGAGAACAGTTTTTTTCCATCAAAAGAAACATGCGCCTTGGTTCTGAAAATAAAGTAATTTAACAGAATTATTGAAGAATTAAAGATGTAGGGCAAAAGTGAGATCATTAAATTCCATTTCAAATCAGAGATTATCGCAAAAGCGGCCAATGTTATTCCAATGGCAAAAGAGCCTGTGTTTCCGACGAAAATCTTTCCTTGAAAATTGAAAAGGGCAAGGGTAAGCCAAACAATCAGCGGAATTGACAAGAGAATAGCGTGTGGTCCAGAGGCAGCCATTAACCCAGTCATAACTATGGCGGGGCAAACGGTTTCTAAGCCGTTTAATCCGCCCAACTGGTTGACCGTGTTGGTGGTTATGGTTACAATTAAAGGAATCAGTATGAAATAATAGTAGTTGCCGAACTCTATAGTCCCGACTATTGGAATTGTTATAGCTGTGCGTACATAAGGAAGCCTATAGGCTAACGCAATAAGGGGTATTGAGGCTATTAATGGGAAAAAAGCCTTGTAACGCCACCGCAAGTCCATCCAGTCGTCAAGCAATCCCATGAAACCTCCAAATAAAATGCAAACAGCCAAAGTTAATGCTCGGAAAGTGTTGCCAGAAGCCTCGCTTTCCACGAAAAAGTGTAGCAAAAAAAGGTATATTACGCTGGCCAATACGTAAACTACGCCGAGGCCTGTTGGAACCAATGGCTTACCAGCCTTGTGGTAGTCTGGAACTTTTGGAAACAAGCTGTTTCGCCTTTATTGACTTGGATATTCGATTTTGTAGAGGCAGACAAGTGGAACCACGCCGCCGTATTTGGTTCCATCATTATCTAGCCCGGCAATATATGCTTCTGAGAAGTATAGAAGTTTAGTTGCGGGTGGTGCGCCACCTTTGTTTTCTTGCTTCCAGCGTTCCACAGCATAACTCATCAGTTTATAAATCGTTGAATTCTGCCCCTTGCTAACCGCTATAAGCTCATTACTTTCTACCTGTCCATCCCCATTGGTATCCTTCCAGCTGGTTCCTAAAGTGTAGTTTCCAAACATCCTTCTAACTTCATCTAAATTATCAGTCCACATTTCCTCTTCAGGGATAAAGCCACCGTTTATGAGGCGGTCACGCGCCTTTCCAGAAATGCTCGCCATCCACATCCACTTTCCTTCATCGCCGCCAGCATTTAACAAGTTTCCATTGGAGTCTATAGTTACGAACACTAGAATGTATTCTGCATTGTATAACTTCAGCATTTTTAATGCTTGAGTTTCGTTAGACATAAATGTGAAACCGATATTCTCTATCTGAGTTGAGTTTATAGTGGCGTTATCTGCAAGAGATGTCACATTCCCTAGTATTGTCAGCCAATATCCATAGTCCCACCAGCTGCACACAACAGTCGTCCCTTTAAGATTGTCTCTAGTCCATTTAAGCATATTAATCCACTCTTGCACTGGAACTTCAGGAACATAAGAAAGGCTGCCTCCAGAAATGGTGGTTGGTGCATAAACTTGACTGTACACTTTCGGCATTGGAAAAGCCACGCTTGTCATTAAGACAAGAAATATGAGGAATACCGCTGTTCCGCTGAACTCTTTCCCAACATGTTCAAATCCATACTTTTTCTTCACACCTATTCTTGACGGTTCTCTTAAAAGGGTGACGAATGGTTTGAGCAAGCCGTTTATTCCTACTGCGGCTAAAAGGCTGAATGCTGGAGCCAAAAGCACAAGCAATCTTATCATGGAGCACGCGAAATAAAGTGAAGTTAAACCTAAAACTATAAGAAACAAGTTTCGATTGTTAAGGTTTCCAAAAGCAAAGAATAACCCGACAGCGAAGAAGAGTATTCCTATGCCAAGGTCATAGTACAAAGAGCCCCACGTAGATATTCTATGTTCAGCCACAGACTCTACTAGCGGGGAAGCCTCACGAGTAAAGGGGTTTATAACAGAAATGAATTTTCCAGCGATACCTTGCATGTAGCCAGCTTGCCAAAGCACCGCAAAACCGCCCACTATTATTGCCAGAAACGCTATGACCGCTATAAGCCTCAATTTCGTAGTTGTCAAGGTTCTCAAGACCTCAGCAAGGCACAAAAAGCCAAAAATGCCTGCAACTGGAAGTATGGCGCTGGTTAATAGATATGTTGTTGAAAGCTTTGGAACATTTATTGCGATAAATAATCCTAATCCAAAGGTTATGCTGTAGGTTAAAAGAAGTTGACGCGTGTACCTCTTAGCCACTAATAAGATGAATGTAAATAGTGCCGCAACGCCTATGGGGTAGTATGCGGCTCCCCAGCCAGCGCAGAAGTAACCCAAAACAGCTCCGGATGCAATAGAATACTTAATCGTCGAACTTATAGGCCTATTCTCCTCAATTGCCCTTAAAAACAAAAAGGCAAACACTATGAGGGCAAATATCCCTATGGTCTCATCGTCGAAAAATCCCACAGAGGTTCGCTGAATATAAGATGGGTATAACGCCAAAAGAAGCGCAGACAATAAACCTACTGGTCTACCTCCTATATCTTTTCCCAAGAAGTAAATAGCCAGCGAGGCGAGCATTCCCATTATGGCTGGGAACAATGCACAAAAACTCATCAAGTCTATATTAACGCCCAAAATTGAAACTATTTCATAGAGAAAAGCAGCTGTAAAAGGTAATCCTGGAAAACCCGCTCTTGCGACATTTATCCCTTGCGGGTACCATCGTTGATAATCTATCCATTGAGTAGGCCAAGCCCAAGATATAAACCCGTTTTTTACAATGTATTCTGTGAAACGGTATTGAAAGTAGGGGTCAAATTCCGACAACAGCAGATTAGACTTTCCAGTTGTGGGGTCTATTTCCCACCGCACCGGAAAAAGGCGTATGGTAAAGGCTATGAAAAGTATAAGCATCAAAGCTGAAAAAGTTATTATTGAGACGCGGTCTACTTTTGGGCGGAGTTTTCCAAGGCTTTTAAAGCCGTTGAGAACTTTCTCTTTTGTAAGTACCCCTTTAATCTTCATTTTAGCTTCAGCTCTTTTAATGGATTATGAGAATGTCTTATTTCTTTATTTCCCTTACGGTTAGTTAAAGGCTTATGCAAGCGTATTTCCCAACATGGTAAAGCTGAAAATGGCATATTTTAAATATCAGCTTTTACAAAGGATTTTGGCAAACAGTTTATTTTATTGGTTTCACTTCAACGTTTAAAGGTATAATTGCAAGTTTTCTGCTGCATTTTGGGCATTTTCCGTCATATTTATGTAGAATTTCATCTGGAGGTTTAAGCTCATCCCCTTCGTATAAAATGCAACCGCACTGGTGGCAGACAACTTTTTGAGGCAAACTTGCAACACCCCTTAACAATAAGAAGGAATATCACGTGGCATATTTATTGATTGCTAATATTTAGACCAAGTCCGAGGATTTTCAGTAGAAACTTTTAACTTTAAATATTAAGGCTTATTTCTAAGAATCCCTCAAAATAAGGGCAAAGGTCTGTGCCAAATGGGAAAATACACTTTCATTATCACGGAGAAACCTGACGCTGCACAAAGAATAGCTTCAGCCCTTGATTTGAAGGGTAAAGCGAAAAAAATGGAAGATAACGGAGTGCCATTTTACGTGGCTGAAAGGGACAAGCAGATAATTGTTGTTCCAGCCATAGGACACTTATACACGGTTGCTGAAGAGAAAAGTGGGCGAAACTATTATCCAGTGTTCAATTTTAGATGGGTGCCGCGGTACATTGCTGAAAAGGGTGCAAAACAAATTCGCATTTGGCTTGAAACCATCTCAAAATTGGCAAAAGACGCCGAAAAATACATTGATGCGTGCGACTATGACATTGAAGGAAGCATAATAGGCTACAGCATCCTAAAATATGCTTGCGGCAATAAAGAGAGCATAGCTAAAAGAATGAAATATTCAACTTTGACGAAAGAAGAGCTTGAAAAATCATATGAAGAACTGTTGCCAACATTGGACTTCGGCCTTATAGAAGCTGGAAGAACACGCCATGAAATTGACTGGCTTTACGGGGTTAATCTTTCAAGGGCGTTAACCATAGCCGCTAAGGATTGGAGCGGAAGATATGCGACTATAAGCACTGGAAGAGTGCAAGGTCCCACCTTGAGTTTTCTTGCCGTTAGGGAGAAGGCCATACGAAGTTTTGTGCCGACGCCTTACTGGGAGGTAAAAGCCGAGGTTGAAATAGGCGGGGCAGTTTTTGAGGCAGAATACGAAAGGGATATTATTGGGACTAGGAAAGAGGCTGACGCGATTCTCAGCGGATGCAAAGAAAAAGACGGAATCGTAGAAAGCATTGAAGTTAAACAGTTCCATCAAATGCCGCCAACGCCCTTTGATATAGGCGCACTGCAAAGCGAAGCTTACGGTCTATTTGGTTACACGCCAAGGCGCACATTAGACATTGCCCAACGGCTTTACCTAGACGCCTTAATATCCTATCCGAGGACGAGCAGTCAAAAGCTTCCCCCAGCAATAAACTATGAAGGTATACTGAAAAGCCTCAGCGGAGTTTCAGAATACAAAAAACTCGTCGGAGAGCTTCTGGCTAAAAAAGAATTGAAACCTAACGAGGGAAAGAAGGAGGATCCAGCGCATCCAGCCATTTATCCAACTGGAAAATTGCCTGAAAGAGTTTTGGATGATTCTGAAAAGCGCATATGGGATCTTGTTGTTAGGCGGTTTATGGCGGTTTTCGGCGAACCTGCAATAAGACAAAGTGTAAAAGTGCAAATTAATGTTAGTGGGCATATTTTCTATTTGAGAGGAAGGCAAACTCTAAAAGAGGGTTGGCTACGTTTCTACGAACCCTACCTAAGATCCGAGGAGATTCTCCTACCACCCATAGAGGAAGGACAAAAGCTTAGGATTAAGAAAATAATAGTTGAAGACAAGTTTACTAAACCGCCACCGCGATATAACCCAAGCAGTCTTCTCAAGGAGATGGAGGAGGCGGGGATTGGAACCAAAGCGACTAGGGCGGATATTATACAGACGCTTTACGATAGAAAGTACGTAAGAGATGAAAGAATGGTTGTAACCGACTTAGGCTTTGAGGTTCTAGAGGTTCTGCAAAAGCATTGCCCAACAATTGTTTCCGTAGATTTTACAAGAAACCTTGAAGAAAGAATGGATAAGATTCAGGCAAACATGGAAAAAAGGGAAAACGTTCTCATTGACGCAATTGAGATTCTAAAGCCCGTGGTGGAAGAACTAAAGGATAAAGAGAAAATAATAGGCGAACAGTTAAGCCATGCCATAAAAAGAGCCAGATTTGAAGAAAGAATTGTAGGTTCTTGTCCCATCTGTGGCACAGGCAGCCTCATGATATTGTACTCACGGAGAACCGGCAAACGTTTCATTGGGTGTACAAACTTTTTCAAAAATAAATGTAAAGCTTCATTTCCGCTTCCGCAGAAAGGCAGTGTTAGGCCTTTTGGAAAAAATTGCCGTGGATGTGGCTGGCCCACAGTTCAGGTTAAGATTAAGGGTAAACGGCCGTGGGTGCTATGCTTTAATCCCACATGTTCATTAAAAGAGGAGAGGAAGAAGAAAGTTGAAATGCAAGGTGTGCAATAGAGAAGCTGTCGAAAACGGTTATTGCGATTTACACGTCAAAGCCTACGAAAATGTTATGAAAAACTATGATGATTGGAGGAAGGCGTTAGACATTTCTTGGAAAGAGTATTTAAGTGAGATTATAAAGAATCCCTTAACAGGCGAGTGGGCTAAAGAAGTGGCAGAGCATCTAATAAAAAGCGGAGATAGATAAGATGGCGCGCAAAGCTAAAAAAACAGTTTCCTCGATGTCTTATTCTCTGCAAAAGCTTCAGAGAAGAATTTCCACCGTTAAACCTTCAAATTTTGTTCTCGCAGTGATTGCCATAGCCTTTGTAGTCTTTCTATTTGGAGGCGGACTATACAGCCTAATAGTTAAACCGTACCCTGCAGTTTATTATGGTGGGCGTTTTCTTTTTGTTTATCCCCAATTGTCCGAGCAGTTCATATCAGACAGTTTAATAGCCATGATTTTCTACGCCATGGGCATCATCGGATTAGCAACAATGTATCAAAGCACAAAATACGCTTACAAGCCGAGGCAGGCCTACATGATGTTCTTGGTAGGCGCGGCCCTCCTTATAATTGCTTATGTGTCCATAGAAGCTGTAATGCGTTATTGGAAGGGCGTCTAACTCCACAATTTTCAGACTGACTATTTACCAAGGGTTGCTTTTTAAGCCCAATTTGTAGGCTGCAAAATTTGTTAACAAATGCAGTGGGATGGTTATAATCAAAACTGCTATGGTGAGCTCTAAATATAGAATTTTTAACGGGAGAGAAACTATAATCGCTCCTATTATGAAGTCTATTTGGTCAACCACAGGCAATAGGTTTCCTGGAGCGATTCCTATTCTCCTTTTTATGAAGGCTCCTGCTAGGTCGCCGAGTAACGCACCTAGAGAGATTAAAAAGCCGAATGCAAAATGGTATTCAGGGAAGAATATGCTTTCTACAAAGCCAACCAGTGTTCCTATAACCAGCCCAGAGAAGAATCCCCTAAAAGTTTTGTTTTTTCCGAAAATTGGTTTTCCATCTGGGAACTTCTTTCCAAAGTCTATTGGCAAGCCTCCGCCCATTAACACTGGCGTTGCGTTTGCGCAGTATGCTGGAAATATGAATTTTAATGCCTCGATGATTAACCGCATTACCTCATTCATTCTTTACCCTTCAAACTAGCGAATAGAGTATTCATGTAATCCAGTTTCATCTATTTTTAGGTTGCAGAAAAGTGGTTGCACCATTTTTTGTTTCTTCTCTAAGGATGCCTTTATAATTCTCGGGTTTTCGGTGGGTTTCATGGCGATTATAATGTCCGCCCAAAACTTTAACACTCTTGTTGCCACCGGCTCTATGTTCACGAAGGTCTCATCAAAAACACTTCGCACCTGGCTTGTCACTAGAACAGCGATTTTATGTGTCCGAGCGATTTGCGCCAACCATGCCATTTGCCTATTCAATTCTCGGTTTAGTTGAAACCTTTTTTCAGGTTTTTCTGCAATTTCAACCCGATATAAAGATGTAATTGTATCAATGGCGACTAAACCAAAACTTTTGGTCAAGTAGTTCGTCAGCTGGTCTATGACAAATATTTGTTCCTTGAAATCCTTCGGTCTTGTCAAGACTATTAGCTCTGCAACTTTTTCAAAATTTCCAGAAGCAATTTGAGATAGCCTTCTAGTGGAAAAAGTGCCATCGCAATCTATAAACAAAGTTTTATATCCCAGTCCGGCGCAGTTCACCGCACATTGTAGTGCTAAAGTTGTTTTTGCTGTTTCCGCTTCTCCATAAATTAACCCGAGTTCGCCAAGTGAGAAACCGCCATCTAGAATTTCATCAAGCTCTTTGCAGTTGGTTGGAATTTTCTGCGGCAATGCCATGCACATCAAGGAATATAAACAGCAAAAGTAATAATTTGTTTTGTGCTTAAAAGGCTAAAAATATAGGAAAGTTATATGAAAGCAAAGATAGCTTTGGCAACGGTTTCAGGAAAAGCCTACTATCTTATAGTTAATGAATTAAAGAAAGTGAATGTGCCCTTCATAAGCCTAACACCCTATGAGCCCATACCCCTGGAAGTCAAAGTTGTAATAACCACTGAAAAGGAGTTTCCTCTCATAAATCACGAAAAGGTTTTAGTGTTCAAAGATGGAATGGACCCGCAGGCTTTGGTAAGCCAAGCACTGCAGCATGTTGAGGGAAAAAGTTCTTACGAAAAAATCGTCATAGGCGTGGATCCCGGCGAGGTTTTAGGTTTAGCCGTTTTGGCCGATGGAAAAGTGGTTAAAACTGGAAACTGTTTCAGCATAAAAGAAACGCTGAACGAAATAGAGAATATTTTAAAAAACCTTAAGGAAGTTAAAGCCTCCTTCATCGCGGTTAAAGTTGGCGACGGCATTCCAGAATATAAGGAGAAGCTTCTGCATGCTTTGGACAATGTGCTTCCTCCAAACATCGTGTTGGAAAGCGTTAGTGAAGCTGGAACAAACCGTCACATAAGCGAGTCTAAACACAGAAGGGGGTTAAGAGATATCGGTTCAGCAATAAAAATTGCCCGAAGAAATGGTAACAAATTTGCCAGGAGGAAGAAAGATGAACATAACCGTTGAAGGCGAAAAAACACTTCTTGTTGACGGCCCAGCTTCAGTAACCATTGTTTCAGGTAAAGTTGAAGTTTTCGGTTCTATGCTTCGAAACATGGGTAAAGTAGTTATACGCGATGGCAAGAGAATGCCTTTCACAGTATTGGAAACTGCGACTTTCGCTGTTTCGCTGGGAGAAAATGCATGTGTGGAGGAGGTTCATGGGAGCACAATTCCCCCATCTTGGAACAAAGCCTATGAAGAATTATTGGCTTTTCAGTCAAAAACCGTAACAGCATTGGTTTTGGGAGCCGCAGATTCAGGGAAAACAAGTTTCTGTACATACTTGGTGAACAAGATATTAGGCGAAGGGCGCAAAGTAGCCATTTTAGATGGAGATCTGGGGCAATCTGACATTGGTCCTCCATGCACTGTTGCCTATGCCTTAGTTTCCAAACCCATTACAGACCTATTTAACTTGGAAGTGGAAAACGCCTTCTTTGTGGGCATAACCTCTCCAAGTAAAGCCGTAGATAAGGTTGTTGAGGGTTTAACTCTATTAAAAGAGGAGATTTTCCGCCGCAATCCCGACTTTGTTGTTGTGAATACTGACGGTTGGGTTGAAGGCGAAGACGCTGTTAAATATAAAGTTCAGCTTGTTGAAAAAATTAACCCTGATTTAATTTTCTGTATACAACAGGATGAGAGGTTGGCGCCTCTTTTGACAGCGCTTAAAAATTTTAGGAATCTGATAATAGATTCGCCACCAACCATAAAACAGAGAAGCAGGGAAAAACGCAGAAGCCTAAGGGAGCTAGGCTATATAAAATACTTGAAAAATGCAAGAGTGCAATCCATACCTATAGGCTGGTTGAAAATCGAAAATGGCGAGTATGCTGGTTTGAGCAAGAACTTCGGAAACCCGAACCGAGAAAAGGAAATATGTGAACTTCTTGGGATGAAACCCTTGCACATTGCAGAGTTAAAGGATAAAATCTACATAGTTGCTGGCGGCGAACGCTGGATAGACCCTGAAAAATTAAGGAAAACTGAAGAGTTTATGGGCAAGAAGGTTACGGTGGCGTTTAAGGGCGACGAGGAAGGCTTGCTTACAGCCCTATACAATGATGAAAAGAAGTTTCTCGGCATAGGCGTTTTACGCGAAATTAACTACAGAAAAAGAGTTATGAAAATTTACACGCCTGTTTCAAGCGGCATCTCAACAGTCATTATTGGGAAAGTGCGCTTAGACAAAAATCTTAAAGAAATCCCTCAAGCTTCCATTGAAGAAAAACAATGAATCCATCTTATTTTCTTCGCGATGGACAAAGGTTGTTCACTGGACATTTTTGGCAGAGGGGATTTCTAGCTCGACAATATTTTCTGCCCAGCAAAATCAGCATAATGTGAATATCTAGATAATCTTCCGGCTTGTATAAAGATTGGAGGGCTTTTCTAGTGTCTTCGTAGTTTCCATTTGCTGGTGCAAGTGCAAGCCTTTTCGACACACGTTTAACGTGGGTGTCTATGGGAATTGTTGGCTGGTTTGCTGAAAAAAGCAAAACCACATCAGCGGTTTTGGGTCCAACCCCTGGAAGCTGCATAAGCGTTTTTCTCGCTTCCTCAAAAGGCATCGTCAAAATTGGTTTTAGGCTTCCGCCAAACTTTTCGAGGATTATTCGAGAAACTTCCTTAATTACCCTAGCCTTATTTCTGTAAAGACCAGCGCTTTTCAAACACTCTTCAATTCTTATTCTCTCGGCGTTTGCCAATGCTTCTGGGGTTATCGGAAAATTTTTCGAAAGATTTTCGAAGGCTCTTGCAGTGTTTATATCCGCAGTATTTTGTGAAATTATTGTTATGATTAGAGTTTTAAATGGGTCTCTATTGGATGTTACCCAGCTTGGCGGAGCAAAACTTTCTCGAAGGGTTTGCAGAATTTTTTCAGCTCTGTTTTCAGTCATCCGCTTTTCGCCTTTGAAAGTAATAAATAGTGAATGTGCGAAGCTATAAATAGGCAGTGGTGAATGGTTGTGGAGCGCGCCAAAATCGTTAAGGATGAAATAGTTGAACAGAACGTTCATTTTCTGGCAGTTTACCTTGAAACAAAAAACTCGTGTTTGGTTCTTCTAAGCGAGAACGAGGATAGACTTGGAACGTTAGCGGTGGCTGTGCCAAAACCGGCGGACTCGCCTGGGCTTCCCTCTTCATCTATCCTTCTAGGAGATAGAAACGTGATTTCAGCCCGTATGTTCGCCGAGTATTTAGCTTCAAAGAAACGGAAAATAGCCTTGGTCTCCATCTACTTGGAAACTATAAACGAGATGCAAGCTCAATCAATTTTTAAAAAGCTTATGGAGAGGATTATTCCAACGGAATCAGAGATGGAGGGTAGCTTAACATGAGCCTTAGAAGTTTTCTGGAGCAGATGGAAAAAAAGGGAGAAGTGCTCCGCATAAAGGATGAGGTATCCACAAACTTTGAAATTTCCTACGTAATGAAGAGCTTTGACAATGAGGGGCCTATTCTCTTATTCGAAAATGTGGAGGACAGCGAAACAAAAGTTGTTGCTAATGTTTGCGGGACAAGAAATCGAATCTGTGAAGCGCTCAGCGTCGAGCGGGATAGGCTTTACCAAAAACTGTTAGAGGCTTGGCGTTTTCCAAAGAAGCCAAAAATTGTTGAAGACGGTGCAGTTCGCGAAGTGGAGGAATCAGATTTGTTTAGAATTCCTATTTTAACCCATTTCGAGAGGGATTCTGGTCCATACATAACCTCCGCTGTGGTTCATGCAAAAAGCATTGACGGAAACATCGAAAACGTGTCAATCCATAGACTGCAGGTTTTGGATGAGAAGCACTTGGCGATACGCCTGGTTCCTCGCCATCTTTACAAGCTTTGGCAGATGGCGAAAGAAGCTGGTGTGGACTTGGATGTTGCCATATCCGTGGGGGTTCATCCCGCTGTTATGTTGGCGGCCTCTTCGCCTCTTCCCTTCGGAGTAAGCGAATTCGATGTTGCAAACGCGCTGTTAAATGATAGTCTCTGCCTAATCAAATGTAAGTATGTGGATGCTTATGCTCCAGCGGATGCGGAGCTTGTTCTGGAGGGCAGAATTTCCGCAACTAAGGACGTTGCTGAAGGACCCTTTGTGGATATTACTGGAACGTATGACATAGAAAGGAGGCAGCCTGTTGTGGAGATTGTAAACGTGATGCACCGTGGAGACTACATTTACCAGGCACTTTTGCCATCCGGCGCTGAACATAAGCTTCTGATGGGTTTGCCCCGTGAGGCCTCCATTTACGAGGCTGTTTCAAAGGTTGTGCCAAAAGTTTATGCTGTGAACCTTTCAGTTGGTGGAAGCGGGTGGCTTCACGCTATAATCTCTATTGAAAAGCAGTTGGATGGTGATGGAAAAAACGCTTTATTAGCCGCTTTTGCAGCCCATCCGAGCCTAAAACATGCTGTAGTTGTGGACTCTGACATAGATGTGTTTAACATTTCCGATGTTGAATGGGCTATTGCAACAAGGTTTCAAGCTTGCGAAGACTTATTAGTCATAGAGAATGTGCGGGGGTCAACTTTGGATTCGTCGGCAGATCAAGAAACTGGTTTAACAGCTAAAATGGGTATAGACGCCACCAGACCTTCAACAAAGCCTAGAGAAAAGTTTGAAAGGGCAAAAATTCCTGCAAGCAAACGCGCTGAAGAGTTAACCCAAAAATTGCATAGCTTGAAATACTAATTGTCACGCACCAAATTATATATAAAGGGCATCGAATAGAGAATTCGGTGGCCCAATTGTCCATGGACAAAAAGAAAGAGGAAAGCACGCTGTCTCTGAAAGTTGAAGATGTTATGGTTAGGGATGTAATAACTATTGATGAAAATTCCACTGTTAGGGAAGCAGCCGACGTCATGAACAAATTTGAAATAGGATGTTTAATTGCCGTTAAAAAGGGAAAAGCCGTGGGAATAATAACTGAAAGAGACCTGCTTAAAAGGGTGGTGGCTGAGGCAAGGGACGTGAACAAGACAAAGGTTAAAGCTGTTATGTCAAGTCCCCTGGTTGTCGTAGAGCCTAGCATGGATTTAGAAGAAGCTGTTAAGTTAATGTTCCAGATGAAGATTAAGAAGTTGCCCGTCGTAGAGGAAAAACGTCTCGTGGGCTTGGTAAGCCTAACAGATATAGCCCGTTTTCAGCCTCAAATGATAAAAATACTGAAACAACTTGCCATGAGACAGGCTGCGCCTAAAAGTATGAAAAAATTTTTAGACTATTACGTAGTGTAAATTGCAAGTTTTCTCGGAACCTTAAAGAAGGTTAAATGTTAAGACTCCCTTATAGCTGTAGACGCAGGTTCGCTAGCTGATGAAAAAAACTTTAGTGTTAAAGGTTAATCCTGATGCTCCGAACTCAGCCATTCGCCTAGCAGCCAACCTAATACGTAAAGGCGGTTTAGTGGCTTTCCCAACGGAAACAGTTTATGGTCTAGGAGCTGACGCATTAAACCCAAAAGCCGTTTTAGCCCTTTTCAAAGCTAAAAGAAGACCGCTGGATAATCCTCCAATAGTGCATGTAGGCCGCATAGCAGATGTTTACAAACTTGCAAGGGAAGTTTCATCAAAAGCTGAAAGAGTGATGGAGATTTTCTGGCCTGGACCCTTAACATTGATTTTTAAACGTTCAAACATTGTGCCTGACGTAACTGTTGCCGGGTTAGACACGATTGCGGTGCGGATGCCTAAGCATAACGTGGCTTTGGCGTTAATTAGAGAAAGCAGTTGCCCAATTGCTGCCCCAAGTGCAAACTTGGCTGGAAAACCAAGTCCCACAACAGCCGAACATGTCTTGGAAGACCTTTACGGAAGGATAGACGCTGTTTTAGATGCTGGCCCAACACTCATTGGCGTGGAATCCACAGTTTTGGACATGACTGTTAACCCTCCGCAGATTCTCCGTCCAGGAGGAACACCTTACGAAGCGTTAATGGAAGTCCTTGAAAGGGTTGAGCTTCACCCGGTGGCTGTTGCTGAAAAAGAATTGCCAGTAGACAAGGCGCGTTCTCCAGGAATAAAGCATAGGCATTATGCTCCAAAAGCGGAAATGATTGTGGTTGAAGGCGAACTCTCAGCGGTTATTGAAAAAATGAAAGAACTGATAGAAGATTATAAGCGGAAAGGTCTTAAAGTGGGCGTGCTAGCAACTCATGAAACCATTGCCCATTACGATGCTGATGTTGTTAAATCCATTGGAAGTAGAAGCAATTTGGCTGAAATAGCCAGAAAACTCTTCAAAACTTTGAGGGAATTCGACTTGGAAGAAGTTGACATGATCATTGCTGAGGGAATACCCGCAGAAGGTTTGGGTTTGGCTGTTATGAATAGGTTGAGAAAGGCTTCAAGTTATAAGATTATTAAGGCAAGCTTCTGAGAAATATTTATATAGAAGTAATTTTTCGTATGATTTTGCAGTCTAACTTTAAACGAATGTAAGGGGGTGATGGTGGATGGCGGCCATACCCTCTGGAACAGTTCCAGTTTTAGTATTGAAAGAAGGAACAGGAAGAACCACTGGAAGAGAAGCTCAAAGAAACAACATAATGGCTGCGAAAATAATAGCTGAAACTGTTAAGACCACTTTAGGTCCTAAGGGCATGGATAAAATGCTTGTCAGCAGCTTCGGAGACGTAACAATAACCAATGACGGCGCCACAATCCTAAAGGAGCTTGACGTGCAGCATCCAGCGGCAAAAATGCTCGTAGAAGTGGCTAAGGCTCAAGACAACGAGGTTGGTGATGGAACAACAACTGCGGCCGTCTTAGCAGGCGAACTGCTAGCCAAAGCTGAAAATCTGCTAGACCAAAACATTCATCCAACAATCATCGTAGAAGGATTCAAGAAAGCCAGCGAAAAAGCTAGGGAAGTCCTTGAAAGCATGGCTATTCCAATAAGCCTAAACGATGACAAACGTTTACTTGACGTTGCTGTAACATCCACGGGAAGCAAGGGCATATCCGCTGCCAAAGAACATTTTGCAAAACTAGCCGTAGAAGCCGTAAAGCAGGTGGCAGAAGAAAAAGATGGCAAGATCAAGGCTGACATTGACCTAATCAAAGTTTTGAAGAAGCACGGAAAAAGCCTTGAAGAAACAGAGCTTGTCAAAGGCATGGTCATCGACAAGGAAGTGGCACATCCTCAGATGCCCAAACTAGTCAACAACGCAAAAATTGCATTGCTCAACGCCAAGCTGGAGATTGAGAAGACGGAGTTTGACGCTAAAATCAACATTGAAAGCCCAGAACAAATGAAGCTTTTCCTAGATGAGGAAGAGCGGATGCTCCGCGAAATGGTGGAAAAAATCGCTGAAGTGGGCGCTAATGTTGTTTTATGCGAGAAGGGCATAGACGATGTGGCACTGCACTTCCTTGCTAAGAAGGGCATTTTAGCAGTGAAAAACGTCAGCAGCAGCGACATGGAGAAACTTGCCAGAGCCACTGGCGGCAAAATAGTTGCTAGCGTCAAAGACCTAACACCAGATGTGCTCGGCGAGGCAAAAACCGTTGAGGAAGTCAAGATAGGCGACGACAAACTCGTCTACGTGCGTGAATGCAAAAACCCAAAAGCTGTTACAATAGTGGTTAGAGGCGGCACAGAGCACGTGGTTGACGAGGCTGAACGCTCACTGCATGATGCACTTTGCGTTGTCAGAAACGCCATTGAAGATGGAAAAATTGTTCCAGGAGGCGGTGCTCCAGAGGCTGAAGTGGCGAGGCAGCTTAGAGACTATGCGGTGAAAGTTGGCGGCCGCGAACAACTCGCCATAGAGGCTTTCGCAGAAGCTGTCGAGTCTATTCCATTGACGCTGGCTGAAAATGCTGGCTTAGACCCAGTTGACATTATGGTTGCTTTAAGGGCGAAACATGAAAGCGCTTCAACGCCTTCCTATGGTGTTGACGTGTTTTCGGGAAAAATCAGAGACATGCTTGAACTCAACATAGTGGAGCCCCTGCGGGTCAAGCTTCAAGTAATCAAGTCTGCCAGCGAAGCAGCGAACATGATTCTAAAGATCGACGATGTAATTGCAGCCAAGGGCCTTGAAAAGGAGAAGGAAAAAGAGAAGCCTCCTAAAGAGCCTTCAGAATTCGACTAAAACCTTCCTCTCTATTCCCATTTTGTTAAGCCAAAATTCTCTTTTCCACCCTCTTTATTTTTAGAAAGATTAAAATTCTCTCCCTATTCAACTTCTATGCATTTTAAAGAGGAGAAACTGTTGAGTCAAAACCTCGAGTTTGAAGTTCCCACATGGAACAAAATATACATGATGCTTCTGCGTCTAGCTCAAGAAATTAAAAAGAACTCTTTTAAACCAGACATAATTGTGGGTGTTTCCCGGGGAGGGTGGCCTCCAGCCCGTGTGCTTTCAGACCTATTGGATAATCCGAACCTTGCAAACGTCAAAGTGGAATTCTATCTTGGAGTTGCAGAAACAAAGGGTGAACCAACCCTGACGCAGCCAGTTTCCGTAAATGTAGTTGGCAAGAAAGTGCTTGTTGTTGACGAGGTTGCCGACACTGGCAAAAGCCTCAAACTTATTAAGGAGCACTTAGCTAAGGAGGGCGCAACCGAGGTGAAAATAGCCACAATCTATTATAAACCATGGAGCATAATCACCCCGGACTATTATGCAAGGGAAACCAGCCGCTGGATAGTTTTCCCGTGGGAAATAAAAGAGACCATTAGAAAGATTATTAAAAAATGCAGAGAAAAAAATAAGCCATTAGAAGAGGAAATGGTGAAGCTCGTAAGGGCAGGTCTTTCCCAGAAGCTTGTCGATAGATTTTTGAAAGAAGTTCTTGAGGAAGAAAATTGCTGAGGCGTTTGGAAGAATTTGGAAAGCATGTTGCAATCGCTGGCTTCAAAGATGTGAAAATAGCAGATGTTGAAAAATTTCTGGATACTGTTAAAAACAAAATAGGTTTAGATGCGGAATTCCAGTTCTTCAACGCGAAGCTTGTGGCAACTTGGCAGCATCTATACTTTGCCTCTTTAAACGCCTTAACAGCTTTCAAAAACCAAACCAACATCTCAAAAAGCTTGGCAGTGGAAACAATGCTTTATGCTTCTGCCCAGCGTCAAATACGAAAAGCCATGGAGCTTATTGGAATAAAAGTGGGGGTTTCAGAAATCGCCGTGCTTGTTATCGGCGAAGACGCTGAAAAAGTAGATTCCACTTTATCCTATATAGCAGAACTTGTGGATGCAAAACGCGACGACAAGGTTCTAATGCTTTCCGAAGAGAAAATAAGGGCTTTACGAAAGGCTTTTGAGATTTCAGATGTGGAAATCGAAGCTGTTATATCAAAAGGCGGCTTAGAAAAAGCAGTAGTAGACCTTGTTACTGAGCGTATGGCTCTGCTTTCTACTCGGCGCTAGTTTACAGTCCTTTCTCTTTCACGACGGACAATATATCTTCTGGCTTCACCAAAGATATGCCCGTAAAACCTCCAACGACTTCGATGAGGAGAATTTTGTGCGGATTGCTCAAGTCAACTTTCCTTTCAATGTTTGACGCTGCAGCCTCTATAATGTCCTTCGTAGGAGTTTCGTTGAAACGTTTCTCAACAGTAACGCGGAAAGTTTCATTTTTCCCAATTTTTGCGCTCAGCTCTGTGGCTATGCGTTGAATTTCTCTCAAGTCTGTGCGCACAACCTTTTCAATGGGAATAACCCTAAGCGTGTAGCGAAACTCGTAAGGGCGTTCGCGGAGAATTAACCGAAACTTCTCTATGACCTCAAATGGATTAAACGCGGTTTTGGCAGCAATTAAACCTGCAACACCAGTCTTGTCCACCACTGGCGCCGAGTCGCCTATCTGACCAAGTAAATACCACAGTTCTGAACAAGCTTCATCCTCATTGCCCCGCGAGGTTGTTGCTAAAAGGTTAAAGTCTCTCAGCATGGCCTACACCTTTTAAGGGGTCAGTGCAGGTTAGTTGGCTTTTTCACAGCTTGAAGGCTCCTAGCCGTCGCCTCACATCATCCCAAAGAAATATCCTATCACGAGGATTTATCCATTTTGATTAATAATGGGCACTAGTCTTAAATCTAAAGTGTAAACTTCTCTATTAATTCCGTTAGGAAGGTTTGAGCTTTGAAAATGCGAAAACCAGTAATTGTTGTTCACGGCGGCGCTGGCACATGGAATCCAGAACGCAGTCAGCCTGCCCTTGAAGGAGTTAAAAAGGCTGCGAAAATGGGCTTTGACCTTTTGACTGGGGGTGGAGGCGCCGTTGACGCTGTGGTTGAGGCTGTAGCCGTTATGGAGGATGAGGGCGTTTTCAACGCTGGCTGCGGCTCAAGCCTAAACATAGAAAAAAGCGTAGAAATGGAAGCCTCTGTCATGGATGGTAAAACGCTTCAGGCAGGGGCTGTAGGGCTTCTAAGAGATATTAGAAATCCTGTTCGTTTAGCTAGAATAGTTATGGAGAAAACTGACCATGTTTTCGTGGTGGGCGAAGGTGCAGAAAAGCTTGCCAACATGTTTAAACTTGAAAGAAGAAACCCCGTGGCAGAATCTCAACTTGAACGGTATGAACAGCAAAAAAGGGCTTTGCTTGAAGGAAAATTTGAACTGCCAAAACTTGCAAACCTGGTTAGGCGTTATCCAAAGCTTTTCAATTTAGAAACTGTCGGCGCTGTTGCCCTGGACAAGGATGGAAATGTGGCGGCTGCAACATCCACCGGCGGTTTTCCGTTAAAGCTTCCTGGAAGAATCGGAGATTCGCCGTTAATTGGATGTGGCACATATGCTGACAACCAAAGTGGTGCATGTTCCGCAACAGGCCTTGGCGAAATAGCCATAAGACTTGTTTTGGCTAAAACTGTGTGCAACCATATGGAAAGCGGAAAAACAGCCCAAGAAGCTGTTGAAAAGGCCATAAAACTTGTTAATCAGAGAATGGCTGGAACCTACAATCCTATGGGGTTAATCGCTGTTAACCATCGCGGAGAGATCGGCGCTGCACATAATTCTGCAAACTTGTGCTGGGCGTATATTACACCAGAAATGCGTGAGCCTAAGGCTTCTCTTACGGCAAAAATTCTGAAGTAAGCTTTTAAAGCAACAGTTTTTCTGAGCTGTATTATCGACAAATGCCGAATGAAAACGTTTAAAATAGTCTGAGCTTGCTCTCCCTATGCAAAAGGCCTTTGAGGAGGTGTAAAAGCGTGTTTAAGGAAGAAGAGGAATGGGAAGAAGAAGAGTGGGAAGAGGACGAAGAGTGGGAAGAAGAGGAGTGGTAAAAGCTACCAGTTTTAAACTCCACTTTATTTCTTTTTAGTCCGAAAAGTTTTTAGAGCGATTAATTCTCATTTAAAGGTTCATATTTATCATTGTTATAGTTTGGCATTGTTGGTGAAAAATGACTCGAGTAGCCGTGTTAGATTCCGATAAGTGTAAGCCAAAACGATGCGGTAGGCTGTGTTATCGTTTCTGCCCCATGGTCCGCAGCCGAGTTGAGGCAATCCGCTTTGAAGATGACAGACCAGTTATTGTTGAATCCCTCTGTTCAGGCTGCGGCATCTGCGTCAAAAAGTGTCCCTTCAACGCAATTTCAATAGTTAACTTTCCAGACGAGCTGGAAACCCAATGCAGCCACCGTTTCGGACCAAACGCCTTCAAGCTTTATAGGCTTCCCACGCCTTCACCTGGAATTGTTCTGGGGCTGCTTGGCAAGAACGGTATAGGCAAAACTACAACTTTGAAAGTGCTTTCAGGCGAGGTTAAGCCCAACCTTGGAAACTACGAAAATCTGCCAAGCTGGAGCGAGATTATAAAGTATTTTAGAGGCTCAACCCTTCAGGAATATTTCCAGAAGATGAGTGAAGGAAAACTTAGGGTTGTGCATAAACTCCAATATGTGGACAAAATCCCCAAAGTGGTTTCAGGCAAAGTCGGCGAACTCTTAGAAAAAGTGGATGAACGAAAGGTGCTTGACAGTGTTGCGGGGCAACTTGAACTGGAAAAACTTTGGAATCGACCTTTGGAAGCCTTAAGCGGCGGCGAACTGCAAAGGGTAGCCGTAGCCGCTGCCATATGCCGAGAGGCTGACGTCTACCTTTTTGACGAGCCATCAAGCTATCTTGACGTAAAACAGAGGCTTGAAGTTGCCAAGGCCATAAGAAGCCTAAAAAAAGACGGAAAAACTGTTGTGGTGGCTGAACATGACCTTGCAATAATAGACTATTTGTCAGATCAAATATGCATTTTCTACGGTGAAGCTGGAGTTTATGGAATAGTTTCCCATGTTCACGGCGTAAGAACAGGCATAAACATTTACCTTCAAGGCTTTATTCCAGACGAAAACGTTCGTTTTAGAAAAGAAGCCATAATTTTCCACGAAAAGCCTCCGACTGTAAGCTTGGGCACTGGCGAAGAACTTTTGAAATGGGGTAAACTGGAAAAAACTTATGAAGGGTTCAAGCTTGTCGCAGAGCCTGGCGAAATAAGAAGGGGCGAAATCGTCGGCATTTTGGGGCCTAACGGCATAGGAAAGACAACTTTCGTGAAGATTCTAGCTGGAATAGAAAAAACTGATGATGGAAAAGAGTTTAAGGAGTTGAAGGTAAGCTACAAACCTCAATACATTTCAGCCGAATATGAAGGAACAGTTCAAGAACTTCTGATGAGCATAGCGAAAGAGGATTTCACGTCTGGATGGTATAAGGCTGAAATTCTTCATCCTCTTGGATTAAACCAGATTTTAGAAAGAAATGTAGCTGAACTCAGCGGAGGCGAACTGCAAAAAACGGCAATTGCCGCATGCCTATCTAGAAAAGCTGAACTTTATCTTCTAGACGAGCCAAGCGCATATTTAGACGTAGAGGAGAGGCTTAACATGGCGAGAACCATCCGCCGAGTTATCGAAGCTCGTAACGTAACCGCCTTTGTCGTTGAACATGACGTGGTAGCCCAAGACTTTATTGCAGATCGCCTAATGATTTTCACAGGAGAGCCTGGAATAAAAGGCACAGCAAACCCGCCTACAAGCCTCAGAGATGGAATGAACATGTTCTTGAAAGAGATGAATGTAACTTTTAGAAGAGATCCTGCCACAAAGAGACCGCGGGTTAACAAGGAAGGCTCAAAACTTGACAATTTCCAGAAAGAAATAGGCGAGTATTACTATGTGCGCCACAAAAGCATAATAGACGAGGAATAGCCATGATCCAGATTGGAAAAGAAGAGAATAAGCTATTAAAGGAAGCTTCCAAGGCTATGGGAACAGCCCATGTGCTTTGGGGCTTCAAGGTTGGCGCCGCCGTTTTAGCTGAAAACGGCAAAATATATGGCGGCTGTAATGTTGAAAGCTGGATTTCAGGACTTGGCGTTTGCGCTGAAAGATGCGCCATACACCACGCGGTTTTGCATGGAAACAAGAAGATTAAGGAAATAGCCATCGTAACCGATGTCAAAACTGAAAGCGAAACCAAGCCATGCGGAGCATGTTTACAGTACATTTTTGATTTTGCAGCTAATCCCGAAATTAAAATTCTCATGGCAAAAGTTGAAAGCGGCAAAGTTCTGTTTGAAACGCTTAAGGTAAAGACTATTAGAGAGTTGTTGCCCGAACCCTTTAAAAAATGAACATTTCTTTTCGAAAGGCATAGTTAAATTAAAGTGTGAGCCGTGCGTAGGTAAAAGGTGATTTCGTCAATGAGGTGCCGGTGGAGCTAAGTGGCGCAAGTAACCTTTGAAGAGATAAGTGCATCAGACTTTTTCTATCGCAACCGCGACATAGCTGGCTTCACAAATCCTACTAGAGCCATTTTTGCCGCTATAAGAGAGCTTGTGGAAAACTCTTTAGATGCTGCCGAAAGCCTCAAAATCCCTCCTGAAATCTATGTTCGGCTATCTTTTGAAGGAGAAGCAAGCAAAGAAACACAAATCTACAAGTTGAGGGTTGAAGACAACGGCATTGGGGTTCCACCTAGACATATTCCTTCAGCTTTTGGACAAGTGCTCTTCGGCTCAAAATATAAACTTAAACAGCAGAGGGGAACCTTCGGCTTAGGCGGCAAAATGGCAATTTTGTACGGGCAAATCACGACACATCAGCCTGCCTTTATAATCTCCAGCACTGGCATATCAAAGATTTTCATGTATAAGCTTATGATTGACATTCAAAGAAACCGCCCAATAATTCTTGATAGGCGAGTTTTTTTGAACAAGGAGGGGTGGCGGGGGACAATAGTCGAATTCAGTCTTGAAGGCGACTATTTAAGGGCTATGCCAAAAATCTTGGATTATTTTAAGCAGACGGCCATGGTGAACCCTTACGCTAACTTAACCTTTGTAGACCCTAAAGGCAGGCTTTACAAGTTTACTAGGGCAACCACTCTTATGCCAGACCCGCCTAAGGAGACCCTTCCCCACCCTTATGGTGTTGATGTGGAGCTTTTGCAGCGTCTCATACAAGTGACACCTTACAAAAATATGCTGGAGTTTTTGAAGAACCACTTTCACAGGGTTGGAGAAATCACTGCAAGCAAGTTTTTGGAGTTCAGCAACATAAGCCCCTCCAAAAACCCGAAGAAACTCTCCCACGATGAAATTGTTCGGCTCATGCACATGCTTAAGAAGTTTAAGGATTTTCTGCCGCCGGACGCAAGTTGTTTGTCTCCTCTGGGCGAAGAGCTGCTGAGAACAGGCGTACTAAAAGAGTTGAAACCAGAATTTGTGGCTGTTCACCAGCGGAAACCTTCAACTTATGCTGGGCATCCCTTCATAGTTGAGGTGGCAATAGCCTACGGCGGGGAAATTCCCCAGAAAGGCAACTTTATAATTTACCGTTTCGCCAATAGAATCCCGCTGCTTTATGATGAGGCAAGCGATGTTTCAGTTAAGGTTATAAACGCGATGAACTGGCGGAGATACAAGGTTACGCCGGACATGCCGATCGCAATAGTTGTACATGTCTGCAGCACGAAGGTTCCGTATAAAACTGTTGGAAAAGAGTTTATCGCCGATAGACCAGAAGTTAGGCGGGAAATAGCCAACGGTTTAAGAGAGGTTGCGCGGCAACTTCAGCATTTCCTTACAAAACGGGAACATGTAGACAAAGAAAAGAAAAGACTTGGAGTTTTCGGCAGATATCTCCCAAAAATAGCCCAGTTCTCGGCGAAGCTTGCTGGGAAAGAGAAAACTCCAGATATAGAGAAACTTTTGAGGAGTGTGAAAAAGTTTGGAGTCGAAGAAATATAAAAGCAGTATAATAGAAAGGAGAAAGGAAGTTTTAGCCAGCCTAGAAAACCTTGGAATTAAAATTTACGAACAGATGGATAAGGGCTATTTTCCATCTGTAGAGATGCCTAGCCGTTCCACCGACAACATTTACTATGATCCAAAACTTAGGCAATTTATTTTGGGAGATAAGACAGTTAGGAGAAGCGCCCGCAACATCCGCCACTTAAAACCCTTCGCTCAGCTTGTATGGACAGCCCTATTCTCTCACGAGTTGGCTTCACAAAGGAAAACTTCAACTCTCAGAGATGTTTACTATTCGGCGCAAGCCTATGAAATGACCTTCAAAGACCAGCAGGAATCAAACAACATAATAACAGACTTGGAGACAGTGCTTGGCTTTTCAAGGGAAGACTTCAACATATTCCCAGAAGAACGTTCCGCAGTCTTCGGAGACCTAACAATACGATACACGGTGCCAGGTTACGAAGGAAAAACCCTAAACTTAACATCGCACCCTGACGGTGTCATGATAGGGCCAGCCCTAACCTCAGCCGAGTTTGTGGAAACAACTGCCGACAAAGTTATAGCCATAGAGAAAGGCGGTCTTTTCACAAGGTTTATCGAAGAAAATGTGCACAAAAAGTTTAACGCGTTGCTTGTGCTTACAGCTGGGCAGGCTCCGCGGGCAACCCGCCACTTTATTAGAAGACTGAATAAAGAGCTAAACCTTCCAGTTTTCATCTTCACAGATGGCGACCCGTGGGGGATGCACATAGCCATGGTTATAATTTCAGGTTCGGCGAACGCCGCCCATCTTAGAGACTTGACAACGCCTGACGCCAAATGGAGCGGTGTTTGGGCGACGGACATAGTTAACTATAAGCTGCCCACAGACCCTTTAGACGAAATAGACATGAAAAGACTTTACGAACTACAGAAAGACCCAAGGTATAAAGAGGACCCGCTGTGGCAAAGGGAAATAAAAACCTTCATGAAGATAAAGCGTAAGGCCGAACAGGAGGCTTTCAGCAGATACGGCCTAACATACATCGTGGACGAGTATCTTCCAGCAAAACTTGAAGAAACCCGATAAAAACAAGAAATTTAAAATAACACTTCCTTGCCTATTTATGAAACACATTCACGAAGAGAGCGATTAGACTATGAGCGAAGAGGGTGGTTTCGGAATAGCCGCAGCCGAAAAATTCTTCGGCCTACTACTCTTGATTGTTGGAGCTTTAGCCACATACTTCACGTTCACAAGTAGCCAAGCCCTAGGCGCCTATACAGGATTTTTCGGCGTTTTAAGCCTAATACTCCTCGCGCTTGGATTATTCCTATTAATCGCAAAAACCGAATAAACTTTTACGAAAAGAAATAGAGGAATGTATGTGTTTAGCTGATTTGTTTTATTTATCTTTTTCTTGCTGTGTTCTTGACCGTAAAGTATATAAGTATAGGATATCCATGTATATCCTATGAGAAAGATAATCTTGAACAAGGGCAAGCTTGTCCTCCTAGAGGACGAGGTTTTAGGCTTCATTGAGAAGAGGGTGACGCCCTTCGGCAACAGCGCTAAGGTTGACTGCCCTAAGGAATACATTGGAAAGAGAGCTTACATCGTGGTGTGCAAGGAATGACTTGTCCGGACTGTGAGGGGCTTAGGAAGCGTGTTGAGGAGCTTGAGCTTGAGAACTCGTTGTTGAGGTTTGAGAACGCTGATTTGAAGCGTCGCCTAGCTTTTTACGAGAACGCCCATGTTGCGCCCTCGCAGCGCAAGTTTCCAGTTAGGAAGCATAGGGCTTGTGGGGGACCTCGTTTTCCAGGCAGGCCTAAGGGTTATGCTGGTAGGACTAGGCCTAGGCTTAAGCCTGACGTTATTAAGGCTCCAGAGGTGAAGGAGAGGTGCGACCGCTGCGGTGCCCCGCTGGGAGAGCCATGCTATGTTGACCACCACGTTGTTGAGGACATCTCAAACCCGAAGCCTAAGCAGGTTGTGGACTATCTTGAGTTTGTTTGGGAGTGTGATTCATGCGGCTCCAAAATAACTGCTAGGCATCCGGAATGTCCCCCTGAAGGGGTTTTCGGAAAGAACATCTACGTTCAAACGACGCTTTTGAGGTATGAGGATAGGCTTCCAATAAGGAAGGTTAAGGCTGCGCTTGAGAGGCAGGGCTTAAACGTGACGCCATCCACTGTTCTTGAGATCCTATGGCGCACTGCAAAGTGGATTAGACCAGAATACGACAACATCCTGGAGAGGGTTAGGGCCGCGGATGTTGTTTACACTGATGAGACCGGTTTGAAGGTTGATGGAAGACAGTTTTGGATTTGGGTTTTCACAACAAAAGCTGAAACCCTATTCGCCGTTAGGAGGAGCAGGGGAAAGAAGGTTCTGAAGGAGGTTCTAGGCGGGGATTTCAAGGGCGTAATAGTATGCGACGGGTGGAAATCCTACCCAAACTATACAAGCAGAATTCAAAGGTGCTGGGCCCACCTCCTAAGAGAAGCAAAATACCTGGCGGAGAAGGTTGATGAGGCTAAACCACTCTCAGAAGCCCTGCACACGCTCTATAATCGCCTAAACAATGATAGGCCTCCACCAGACGAGGCGATTGGGCTTGTTGAGGAGGCAAAGGCAACGATGAAAGCCATAGCGTATAAACCATACAAGAGCGCTGAAGTTAGAAAGTTCGCAGCCAAAATGCTAAACGGCTTAGACCACTGGTTCACATTCCTCACAACCCCAGGAGTCGAGCCAACAAACAACAGGGCCGAAAGAGCCCTAAGAGAACATGTGGTCCAAAGGAAAATAATTGGGACGCTCAGAAACGGGAAGGGAACATTCATACATGAAACAATCACAACAGTTCTGGCAACATGGAAACAGCAGGGACAAAACCCAACAGAAACGCTACCAAAAACAATAACACTCAAATGGCAAAACAGCTAAACACATAC
>Ga0209225_1000516_pt1 | contig 43885 bp, 33 predicted proteins | sample WasSprMetagenome_FD_184732 | JGI IMG/M metagenome (GOLD analysis project Ga0209225, IMG submission 184732) | Sulfidic aquatic microbial communities from Washburn Spring, Yellowstone National Park, USA - WS (SPAdes) (version 3) | ecosystem: Environmental > Aquatic > Thermal springs > Hot (42-90C)... | reverse complement strand
GTTAGCGTTCTGCTTCTCAGCAGGATTAAGCATAGGAACAGCACTAGCAGTCCTAATAGTAGGAGCATTCATAAACACAGTAGCAGCAGCATACGTACTAGGACTAAGCGGATGCGCATACATACATAATAGAGGATACTGGCCGAGCTGGCCTTTAAGGCTAATATGGTTCCAGAACCGTCCTGAAGCATATACGACGGATTGGGTTATGACTCATACATTCCTTGCAACAGGAGTGAACCACGTAACTATGGGACTTCAGACTGGAGCGTATCTTACAATTCAAAACCTTAAGATGGGAGACTTAGCCAAGATAAATCTTAGAGACATATTTATGCTGACTACAATAGCCAGCGTAGTAGCGATATTCATTGCGATGATAACGAGGGTTTGGATAGTCAATCTCCTAGGCACTGGCCGCGTTCCGATATGGGGAGAATGCTCTGTAACAGACTGGTGTGATAACGACTTCGGTGATTATGATAAGGCTCCTGCAAGCGGATTCCAACTAACAGCTGGCGCTGTGGGCTTCATAATAGTTATGGTACTTTTTCTCATAAGAGCTAGATTCCTATGGTGGCCTATACATCCAGTAGGCTTTATAATAGCTACAAGTATAGCTCCCAACCATATGAAGGAGTGGACTACCTTCCTAATTGCTTGGATAGCTAAGTGGCTTACTCTCAGAATAGGAGGCAGCAAGGCATATGAAAAGTATGCCATACCGTTTATGAGTGGTGGAGTAGCTGGGTATGCCCTTGCAAACCTAATAGCATACTTAATAGGAACCGTGAGGTTCTTCATACCATTTTAAACATCCCTACTTTTATTTTTTAATGTGATTCTTACTTAATGTATTTAGGAGCGGTTCAGACTTCGGTAATATATCATTCCATTTATTGCTCAACTTTGAGTTCTTTGTTCACCTGTAATGTTGCTTCATGTCCTGATTGAATGGCAGGTTCAGTATCGTCTCTACGACTTCTCTTGCTTGGTCGTTTGATCGGGTTCTCGGGTCTCTTATAAGAGCATCTATAAGCAACTCTTTACTTCCGGCTGTAAATGATTCTAAAGCCCATTCAAGCACTTCTATTCTGGGGTAGAATACTCGGCTGTACATAGTTTTCGGTATGGGTTTTAACGGTTCTGGTTTAAGGTTCTCACCGGAAACGTAGACTGGTACTTCAACGACTATGTCGTCGGGTAGTTTTGGAAAAGCGTTGAGTTTGTTTGGGATGTTTAAAACAATCCTCCTCTCCACCTTATTCAATACGCTATCTATGAAATCTACGATGTGTTCACCACTCTTCCGAGGTGGGAAAACATCTGTAGCTTTAATACCGGGGTTGAAGGCAGCTTTATTCAGCCTCTCCTCACTCTGTTGGTTCATTAGCAACCGCATAGCCCAACCAATTTCAGAGTCTACACCACCTAATGGACCATACCAATACTGTTTAGTCTTAAGATCTCTATGATACTTCCACGTACCGCTTCTCGCAGTATCGCTAAGTGGATAGAGCCCATAAAGCCTATACATATCTACAGCCGCTCGACTCAACGTCTCCTGCCATGGTGCTAGTACATATGTCTTCCAGAATTCTTCAGATTTCTCTTCAATCCAATTATCTATGAGATGGTAGGCGTTTTCACCCTTATATTTAAGCTCAGTTAAGAATACCACGTGGTTTAAACCAGCTGCCTGCCATTCGACATCATTGAAGTTTAGCCCTAGAAGAGTAGTTGTTAAAAGCTCCGTGCCACCTTCAGCGCCATGACAGTAGCCTACGATCTTAAGCTTTGGATGAAGCCTATGTATGAGCGTGGACATCTCAAGTACTGGGTTGGATATCTGCATCAGCCATGCGTCTGGAGATAGACTCTCTATAAGGTTAGCTACTTCAGATGCGACGATGTACTGCTTGTATGCCGTAAGCGTTGGGTAGGTGTTAACCATGTTCCAAACTGTTGCATCTATACCTCTGTAGTATCCATATTTCTCAGCAACCTCAATTGTTATACCTAGGTTTGTATATCCTATGGCAAAGGCGATGTTTAAGACGAATGAAGAGCCCTTTATACATTCGGATGCACTTATGGTTTTCTCAACTTTTATATTGGCGTTTGTTTCAGAGAAGTACTTCTTCGCCAATAGGTATGATCTCTCTAAGCGCTGAGGGTTAATGTCCATTAAGCTGAGGGTTATTCCGTGTAAACTCTCAGTTAACGCAAGGTCGCGCACTATACTTGCTATGAACGTCATACTTCCAGCTCCTATTACAGCCACCTTCACATCTTTAACGTCTGGGTTGATTGAGGGCATTCTCATACCTCCTAGCAATTGTTATTTCCACCGAATAGTGTTGAAAGTATTGATGCAGACATTTTCGGCTGCCTATCTCTCGTGAATACGCCTTTCCTATTCAGTATCGTCCTCCACGGGCTCTGAGGAGTTCTGAAGTCTGCGAAATTCCATATGTGAAGGCCCACAATATACTCCCTCTTAGACAGATTTTCCACATACTTTTTAATGAGCCACATTTGGTATTCTTCAGACCACATCTGCGGTGGATCGCTGTGTAATCCTACTATCGCATCGGCACCAAATTCTGAAACTATTATCGGCTTATCTGGATGTCTTATGTGGATCTCATCTAGTTCAGTTAGCACATTTCTTATTCCTCCATCTATATCGCCCCACTCAGAATACCATCCGCGGTAAAAGTTCAACGATAAAACATCTACATAGTCTAAAGCTAGGTCTTTAACGCTTTTATGAGAGGCGAAAGTTACTGGTCTCGTTGGGTCAATTTCCTTAAAGTACGCGGATAGAGCCTTGATGAACTCCGCGACCTCCGGCACGTCACTCGGCGGTTCATTCGTAATACTATACATGATTATTGACGGCCTATTCTTATGCTCTTCAACCATCTCGGCAATGACCCTCTTAACTTTAGCTAGGTATTCGCTGTCGTGGAAAAGCCTCTTTATACCCTCTCTATCGAGTATACGTTCTATACCTGAATAACACAACGGCGGCTCCAATATTACTAGAAAACCAAATTCATCAGCCATATCTAAATGTTCATCAGAGTATGGATAATGAGAAGTTCTAAAAGAGTTTGCCCCCATCTTCTTCATAAGGTAAAAGTCTCTTACAAGCACAGCTCCAGGTAGGCTTCTACCTAAAACCGGGAAGTCTTCATGCCTACAGAAGCCTTTAAGGAAGTACGGTTTATCGTTCACGTATATCCTGCCGTCGCTAACTTTAACGCTTCTAAACCCTATGCGTTCATAAATGGAGTCTCTTAATACACCATTAAGGTAGACCTCTACGATTAAATTATAGAGGTTCGGTTCTTCAGGGCTCCACTGTTTAACTCCATCGAACCTCTTCTCATAAACATACCTACCTGGCTTTACATTGGCTATTAAATCCTCATATATGGTTGAAGATAGGTCTTTACTGACCAATGAAATCTTTAAATCAAACGTTTCCTCACACACGCAATCGATTAATGCCTTTAAATATCCATCACCATCAGCATGTACGGTCAAATTCTCAACGTAACATTTGTCCGTAAACTCTAGATATACTGGTCTATGTATACCTCCATAGTGGAAGAAGTCGAAGGCTGTAAAGTTGAGGTCGACCGCCGGAGGCAGATTATATATAGATGGTGAATTATCTACCCTCACCACAATTCTATTCAATCCGCCTAACCTTAACTCATCAACCCTATGCTTAAAAGATGTAAACGGCCCTTCATGCTCAACCACAAATCTCCCATTAACCCACACTCTAACCCTATACCCTGCACCTTTAAATACGATCCACGCGATCTTTCCATCCAAGTACTCACCCGCGTAAAAGTCCTTCTGATACCACGCTACACCGCTGAATTGATCCCACTCTGGGTTCTGCTCATTCCAAGATGATGGGACGTAAATTAAGTCTTCAGATTCAAAGCCTTTAAACCAGCCTTCTCCATCACCGACTCGATCTCTATCGACTCTGAATCTCCAGAAGCCCTCTAAAGGTATTTTCGGCCTAAACCATGATCTCAAACCTAAACACCTCAAACTCATACTTCTACGCCTAGAATATAGGTTTAAGCTCGATACTCGTTTAAACATCGGTACATGGATATTAGAAAGCGATAACCATTATCTTACCGTGAACAATTGAGCCTTAGCTTTAAAAGCTCTCTTTAACACAGTTTCTCTATAATGGGCTGTGTAAAAGTCGGATGTTGCGGTTTCCCATTTAAAGGTGGTATGAAGACCTATTTTGAAAAATTCAACCTCGTAGAACTTCAATCAACTTTCTACAAACTACCTAAGTTGGATACTGCTGAAAACTGGAGGATTCAGGCTCCAGAAGAGTTTGAATTTACCATGAAGGGCTTCCAAGGTTTAACCCATCCGACTAGTAGCCCTACTTGGAGAAGAAGCGGTTTAAAATTAAACCCTGAAGAGGCTAGGGAAGTTGGTTTCTTAAGACCGACTAGGATCAACTACGATTTTTGGGAAAAGACTAAAGAGGTGGCTAAAGCTTTAAAGGCTAAAATTGTAGTCCTTCAATGCCCACCGTCGTTCACATGCACGAGTGAAAACGTTGAATCTATGAAGGTATTTCTTAAGACAATAAACCGTGATGGTTTAATATTAGCGTGGGAGCCTAGACACGATTCTTGGAAGCCCAGTATGGTGAGGGAGCTTTGTATGGAGCTCAATCTGATACACGTAGTCGACCCGTTTAAATCGGAGACGCAGACTTACGATGTAAACCCGGTATACTATAGGCTACATGGTTTAGGCTCTAAAATGTATAGGTACAAATATACGGATGACGATTTAAAGATTCTCTACGAGCGGTACGTTAAACCAGTTCAAAGCCGCGGGTTTGATGTCTACATACTCTGGAATAATATATACATGGGGGAGGATGCTTTAAGATTTAAACAGATGTACTTAGTCTAATCCTACGCATTTAAGCCAAGGTTTAACCGCGTTTCCGCCAGCATTTAGATACGTGAGAAATTCTAGAAAACGTTTTCGTAGGTATTCTGCAATATCTCTATTTTCAGCTATTACATTTTCCTGTTGTTTTGGATCAGATTTTATGTTGTAAAGCTCCGTCGTTATTCTACCGAAGGGTTTAAGCACTCTAGGTTCCCCATCGACTATCAATGTGACCTCAGCTTTTTCAGTTTCCCCTCCAATACTCGCCTCAGGTGCAAGTATGAGCGCCCACTCATCCGTAGTTATAGTTGCCCTAAGCCCCGCCCATACACTTCTCATCAATGAGGGGGTTGAAACGGCGATGTCTCTTGGCTTGGATTTTTCACCTTTAACGAGCGGTACAACGGAGCCGCCTTGGATATTTACTTCATCGGGTTTACCCACGTCTGCAAGCTCAAGTACGGTGGCGGTTATATCGGGCGTTTGAGTGAGGGCATCTATCTTAATACCGTTTTTTAAACCGAGCTTATCCGCAAACCTTATGATGAGAGGTACATGAGCCACTTCTTCGTATAAGGCTGTTAAACCGTGATATTCACCCATGATTATGGATTTCCCGACAAGCCCATGCTCGCCTAAATAGAAGCCGTGATCGCTCGTAAATATGATGGTTGTGTTCTCCAAAAGACCGAGATCATCCACCTTCTCGAGTAGGAAGCCTATCCACTTATCCACCAGCGTCGCTTCACCAGCGTACATAGCTCTAATATGCGACAATTCATCCTTGGAGAGGTAGCCGCATGGTCCATAAGCTGGATATATAACCTCTTCACCTTCATAGCCAGGGTCGTACATGTCTACATACCACCTAGGCGGATCCCAAGGTTCATGGGGGTCGAAGAAGTCTACGTATAAGAAGAACTTCCTCTTATAGTTCTCCTCAAGCCAGTGTGACGCTTCTAAAGCTGTCTTAGCGGGTATCCAATCCTCCTCACACCTCCTATGGTAGTTGTTCCTCATATGCTGTATGGTGGTTTCTACGCTTCTTAACTTCCATGGACTGCATGGAAGCTTAACATTAAGCGGACTTGTTCTATACCGGTCGTTTTCCTGACCTCTAATCCAAACCCAAGCGTCAAACCCACGGTCAAAGTTGTAGCCGTCTTTTAAAATGTGCGGGGTATCTGCCACCATCATGCAGACGTATCCAGCCTTTCTAAGAATCATTGGAAGGGTAATCCAGTCTTTAGGCATAGGAGACCAATCGTAGTACGTGAATGTAAACCTACCAGTGAATAGATCAGCCCTATTGGGTACTGTTGGAAAAGATGCGTGGTATGCTCTAGTAAATTCAACCGAATTTGAGCAAAACTTCTCCAAGTTGTTCAGCTTCGCTTTAACTCCGTTTTTAACTTGGAAGCTTCCGTGAAGTAGATCGTATCTAAAAGTATCGGATACTATGAGCAGTATATTGCAACCCATCAGTATAGTGTTGATAGAAAGTCTTGAAAAATATTTCCAGTATTGGACTATGCGCAACGCTATTGGTGTGAGTGGACTGAAAAATGTTGGATGGAATTTAACGGAGGGGTTAAGTCTATCCTTCCCTTACTGAAAACGTGTAGGAGCCTGATCCGACGTTAAAGACTACGTAGTTGTTTTCTATTCTCCCGGATTCTACTCCTGGAGTCCCTTCGATAAAACGCCCATTCTTCCAAACAATCCTTCCGCTTTCTTCAATCACTGGATTCTTTAAACCCATCGTCGGCACGTAAACTTCACCCTTACTATTGACGGGTATCACCACTTCAAGGGTCAATGCCGCATCACCTCTCCTCCACCACCTTGAAGCTATTAACCCACGTATTGTATTTAATGAAGCCCCAGCGTACGTGAGGTCTTCAACGATATGCGGTTTAATTACGATTTTTTCAAAACCAGGCTGTGATAAGTCTGCATTTATGCCAGCTAGAGCCCTATAAAACCATGAATCTACACTACCAAACATTATATGGTTGTGTGAGTTCATTCCTGAGCTGGCTAGATACTCCCACCTTTCCCAAACGGTTGTTGCACCCTCCCTAATCATGTAACCCCAGCTTGGGTACGTTGTTTGAGAAACCACCTTGTAAGCTATATTAGCGTAGTCACTTTTAGTTAAAGCATCGAACAGATATCTTGTTCCAACTATTCCAGTGTTTAGATGACAATCGTGAGCTACTACAAGATCATCAAGCAACTTCTTCACCACCGTTTCCCTTTTATCCTGGGGAACCATGTCTAAGCATAGTGGAATACAGTTTGCCGTTTGACTGTAGCCGCCTCCCGGAGGCGCATAGTGGTCTGTTTTTAAGTACCTCTCATTGAATGCGTTCTTAATATCCTCAGCCAGTTTTGCATACTTCTCAGCATCTTCAAACTTTCCAATTATACGCGCAATTCTAGACAGTAGCAATACATCTTCATAGTAGCATAATGTCGATACGAGTTCACCTGGAGTGTTTAGGGACATTATCTGCCCAGGTGGACACCAATCTCCATACTTGCTAAACTTCAGAATATGATTTTCAGTCTTGCTAGTTAAGAATTCAACCCAGTTTCTCATAAGTTCATAGTTTTCCTCAAGAATCCTCCTATCGCCGTAGTAGAGGTACATATACCATGGTATGATTATGCACGCGGTTCCCCAAGCCGGATCGGCTGGATAAAGGCTCCAATAGGGTGGAACGACATCCGGTACACTACCATCATCCTTTTGTGAGAATCTTATATCTCGAATCCACTTGGTGTAGAAAGCCGCCATGTCGAAGTTATAAATAGCCTCTTCAGCTGAAAGTTGCGCATCACCCATCCATCCCATACGTTCATCTCTCTGCGGACAGTCAGTCGGTATACTCATTAAATTGCTTAATTGACCCCACAGTATATTCTTATGGATATCGTTGATGAGCTGGTTTGAACAAGAGAAGCCGCCTACGGGCTTAACGTCTGTATGTACGACAACTCCTTGAAGGTTTTCAATGCTGGGTATTCCTGGGAAACCAGTAACCTCCACATACCTGAACCCATGGTAGGTAAACCTCGGCTCGTAAACTTCAACCCCCTCACCCTTAAGAATGTATACGTCTGTAGCCTTAGCACCTCTCAGATTTGCAACGTTTACAGTTCCGTCTGGGTTTAACAGCTCAGCATATCTAAGCTTAACCTCAGTCCCCCTAGGGCCGCTGACGATTAATCTAACCCAGCCAGTAAAATTTTGACCGAAATCGTAAACGTATACGTTAGGCTTCGGGTTCATCATGCGTACTGGTTGTAGCAATTTAACGGCTCTTATGGGTGGAAACGTTGCCTGTGAAGCCAATATTCCACCTGGTGGCTCCGCTATTTTGGCATTTCCCCAAGATGAGTCGTCGTAGCCGGGGGAATTCCAACCCTCCTTTTCAAGTCTAGCATCGTAAACCTCTCCATCGTAGATATCGTTTTCTACAATCGGCCCCTTAGAGACCTTCCAACTTTCATCCGTCACTATCAGTTCAGAAGACCCATCTTCAAACTCTATCTTCAATTGCATAATCACCCTTGGATCGCCATAGTGTTTATGGAAACCCCTCCTCTCCGGTTTAACGTTGAAACGCCCATTGCCGAGCATGATTCCAACAACGTTTTCTCCTTCCTTCAAGAAGTCTGTAACATCGTAAGTTGAGTAGAGTATTAGTTTTTCATAGTCCGTCCACCCGGGGTCTAGTAACCTATCTCCAACCCTACGTCCATTTATACTCAGCTCATAGTAACCTAAACCCGTTACGTAGGCTCTAGCAGACTTAACTTTTCTACTCAACGTAAACTTTTTCCTAAATAAGTCTCCACCAGTAATCCACTTAGCCTTCCAATCTTCAGGCTTTAACAATCCCATTTCAAATTTAGCCACCTTACTCCACGGACTGGCATACCCCCTATCATCCCACCACCTAACCTTCCAGTAGTACGTTTTACAACTCTCTAAAGGTTTTCCAGCGTACTCCACGTTCACCGACTGACTCGAGTAGACTTTCCCACTGTCCCACACATCACCAATATCTTTGGCTAAGTATTCTAGCCTAGAAGCTACAAGTATCTGGTATGCAGATTGTACACGACCACGTTCAACGTGGACAAGCGTCCAGGAGAACCTAGGTTTAGGTACGTCCAACCCAATCGGATCTATGGAGTATTCGCAAAGTAGATTTATTGGAGCTTCCGGATGGCTTTCGGCTGAAACCTCCCCACGCTCACGCATCTTGTAATACCCCCATTTCTCTTCTAGTGGAAGAAGTAATTTATAGCTTTCCTATAGATGCGGAGACTTACGATGGACTTGTCTGAGAAATGCTATGCGCATCCGACCCTGAGGTATTGTAAGAGTCTTCACTTAGAATTTTAGGAAACTATTTATCTTCCTCTAGCGTTATTTAAATTTGTGGGTTTTCAACGGGTTGGCGTTGCAGACCTCATTCTCCATGATGGCAAGGCTCCCTCCTGGTTGACTAGACGAATGATTAGATTGGGCAGTATCATTGTCAAGCTTATTGTAGATGATTATGGTTATCAGGAGTTTCTACGAAGGCTCTCCAACCCCATTTGGTTTCAAGCCCTATCATGCGTATTAGCATACGATTGGGATAGCAGCGGCACTACTACCGTGCTCTGTGGAGTTTTAAAGACTATACTCAGCAGACAGGATTTAGGTGTTAAAGCCGTTGGAGGAAAGGGAAGGCTCTCAAAATTAAGCCTCAACGAGATAGATGAATTGCGTAAAGTTTACGATTTCTCGGAAGAGGAAAGTGAACGGTTTAAATATGCGAGTAGAATGACCGCGAAAATAGACAATGTAGCTGTTCAGGCGGGTTATAGACTCTACCACCACATGATGTTCATAGCAGAAGATGGGAGCTGGGCCGTCGTCCAGCAAGGTATGAATCCAAATTTTAAAACCGCTAGAAGATTCCACTGGCTTTCAGGAAGCTTCAAAAGCTTCGTAGTTGAACCGCATAGTGGAATAATGGGCAGTATGAGACATGATAGCGTACTCAACACTGTGGCTAGAGATTCTGAAGATTTTAGAAAATTGGCAGTTGATCTTGTTAAAGATGGGGCTGAGAGGCTTAAAAGAACACTACTATCGCTTCGCGTTGAAGGGCAGGAGACTCTTTCAAAGTGGATGGGTGGGATCTCTGAAACACCGATAATAAAATCGTATAAAGTTGATCCTAGAGCTGTAGACTGGAATTCGCTTAAGAGAGCTTATGAAAGCGCTCCGAACAATTACGAGGAGCTTTTAGCGGTTAGAGGGGTTGGGCCTTCAACCGTTAGGGCTCTAGCTTTAATTTCAGAGCTTGTCTATGGCGTTGAACCCAGTTGGAGAGACCCTATTAAGTACACTTTTGCATTTGGGGGGAAGGATGGCATTCCATTCCCCGTAAAGCGGCGGGAATACGATGAAGCTATAGGTTTTCTTGAAGATGCGATATCTAAAGCTAATATAGGTGATAAGGATAAAATTGAAGCCCTTAAAAGGCTTAGAAATTATGCTTCAAAAATTCAGCTCATATGAGCAACTAATACTCATAGCGTATTCATCTGAAGCTGTGAAAGCATAACCAGTTTTAACCTATTGAAGCCGTTTGATTATAAGCTTGTCTAAGACGTTTGATATGTTTAGCCTCCTATCTTCAGCTATCATCGTTAGGTGGCGTACAATTCTAGGCTCCATTCCTAGAAGTCTACAGACAGTTGTATCTACCGTGAACGGGTCTAAGCCTAGTAGGACTCTACCATTTACTTCGGCTACATGCAGTCCACCTGGGACTATTTTAACAAGGTCTGCTAAGACTTTATCAACACCTTTCGCATGGTAGCTTAGAAACTTAGATTTAACCATTAAAAGCCCAAACATGTTTTTAACGCAACACGTTAACCTTGTTGTCGGATGACTTCCAGCTCTAGCAAGATTGATGAATAGTTTCACCTCCATTAAAATCGAGGGGAGGGGAAGGGAGGGGCACGCTCTGTAACCCGTGACATTGACGTTAACCTTATCATAATTGGAGAAATTCACAAGTTTAACGCCTTGCATACCGCTCAATTTTTCATAAATGGATAGGCTTTTAAACCTCTCTTCAGGAGAATAGGAGAATGTATAGTACTTGCTGTATCACCTACGTAAACAGTTTCCGCATAGTTCCCAGCGTACATCACCGTAGCCTTTAATAGGTTGATGTCTGGAGGGTAAAACCCGCAGATGTTGGGTTTAACCACAGCTGTATTACATCGGCTTGGTTTAAAACCAGCCTCTTCAGCTAGCCTATCGAAAGACTTTATGGCTGAAGTGATATCTGCAACGATCACTGTGAAGGCTCCACCAGACATCAACTATTTAATAGGCTTACGTCTTTTTAAGCTTCCTAGGAGTAGGCCAGTTTAAGACTATTTGGGGGAGACTGATGAATGTGGATAAAGATAAATCCACAGTAGCAGTATCTAGAGGAGCCAGTAGATACGAGGCTGTTAAGAAGGCTTTAGAGTTTATACGTGACGATATTGCCAGAAGCATTAAAGGTAAACGTAGGGTCCTTATAAAGCCGAACTTCGTATCAGATAGTGTTCAACTGGCCGCTACCCACGTAGACGTTGTTAAGGCTTTACTCGATACCATTGTACCCTTAACTACGGGAGAGATTATAATAGGAGAAGGGTCTTACGGAGATACTTTCAAGGGGTATAGAAACTTCGGTTACATGGATCTTAAAAGCGAATACGGCGTTGAACTCTTAGATTTAAACAGCGATGAATACGTTGAAGTTAATGTTTTCGACGAGAAATTTAGAGAATTCCCAATAAGGATTTCCAGAACAGTCTACGAGAGTGATTATAGGATATCGGCTGCTGTCATGAAAACACATGACTTCGTTATCGCAACATTATCTATAAAGAACATGGCCGTTGGAAGTATAGTTAAGCCGTACAAGAGTAGAATTCATCAAGGCTATCCAGCTATAAATTTGAACATCTATAAGATAGCTAAGTTCATACCGGTGCATCTGGCAGTTGTAGACGGCTTTAAAGCTATGGAGGGGGATGGGCCCGTTTGGGGCAGTGAAGTCCCAATGGGTGTAGCGTTAGCTGGTTTAGATCCCGTAGCTGTAGACGCAGTATCAGCCTATATGATGGGTTTTAATCCCATGGATATAGGCTACATATATTACTGTCACAAGTTTGGACTTGGAGATGCAAATATCGAAAATATAAGAGTGGTCGGTGAAAACATCGAAGTCTTGAAGAGGAAGTTTAAGCCTCATAGAACTATTAATAGACAGCTTAATTGGAGGATACCTCAGGAACTGCTATCCCGGTTGAATTTAGACCCGTAGTGTTCTACTTTGAATTCTTCCACTTATACTCCCACGGGTTTATATTCCACTCTACAAGCCTCCTCTTAAGAGTTTTAGAACTTACGCCTAGAATTTTAGCTATAGCCGACATCGTTAATCCCTTCTCCAAATAGCTTATGACGGTCTTTTTATCGATGACTTTCATAGGTCTGCCGATTGGCTTCCCTTCAAGTTTAACCCTTCTCATTCCTTCCTTAGTCCTCTGGCTTAACAGCTCCCTCTCCCTTTCGGCAACCCAGCTGAATATGGCGAGTACAAGCTTACGGATAGACGGGTCTAACGTCTGGAGAAAGCTTTCTTTAGGGCTTATGCTAACGAGCGGGGTTTCGAGCGTTTCAAGCGCTTTTACGGCTTCAAGGGTTTCGTAGAAGCTTCTACCTATCCTTGAAAGCTCATATACGATTGTTACAATGGGCCTTGGTTTTAAGCCTACGATCTCCTCTATGAGCCTCCTAAATCCTTGTCTTTTGAGGGGAGGAATCTTACCGCTTATGGCTTCATCTTCATAGTATTTGAGGATGAGATAGCCGTTGTTACGCGCCCACTCTTCAATGGCTATCTTCTGGTTCTCAACAGTCTGCTCCCCTGTACTAACACGGACATATGCAACTGCTGGTTTAAAATCAGTAGACAAAATCTACACACCCTTTAGTTCCATAAAAGTTGGACATATAAATTGTTTGAGGACTTTTTGCCGTTAATTTCTCAAGGGCTCCTTTATGTCCATAAACTCATCCGCGACAAACGGGTTAACCTGCTTAAAGCCGCACCCATGACCGTGAGCCGTTCTAATATTGCAGAAATCTAAAATCTACACTGACAATGTTTCAAATATTTAAATTCGTAAGGGTTAAGTATAGGCCTGTTATCATAGCGATAGTGGCCTCAATTTTTTCAATATAGGGCAGTATACCTTTGAATTTCTTAATCAGTATTTCTCCGATAAATGACGAGAAAACTGTCAATAGAAACATGGGGGTTATCATGCCCATTGAAAAGGCTATGAAGAGTACTAGAGGTTCTCCGCCAACTAAAGGGGCTGAAAGAACCATGAATAGGATAGGTAGAGAGCAGGTTAAAGAGTTGAAGGCGTATATTAATCCATAGAAGAACTGTTTGACGTAAAGGTTTTCTATATTCTTCAAGCCTTTAAACCATATTTGAATGGACATTGGTACTTTGCCACTTAAATTGACTATTCCGAAAGCTATTAGAAATATTCCGAGGGCTATGCCTATTGTCGGAATGATTGAAACGATTTTTTCAATTAGATAAATGGGAATCAATACGAAGATTATCAATATTATTTCAAGCCCTATGGAAATGGTTAAACCGCTTTTCAAGTCTATAGTCAACGATTTCTTCATCCGTTTTTCGCCAATCCAGTTTACTATGTATACTGGGAGTAATGGGAAGGCGCATGGTGAGAGAAAGGCTGAAAAGCCCCCTAAGAGGGATAGAATTACTAAAGTTAGGTTCAAACTATTCATCCCTTAAGTTCATTTAACAGTTGGGAAACTTCACCTATCAGTTTTGAAGCTTCTACAACAACACCTTCATGCCGAAATCTTATCTTACCATCATAATCTATGATTACAGTCGTCGGGAGCACTTTAACGTTGTAATTTAAACCGACTTCATAGCTTTGAGCAAATATCCAAGTGGCTTCAAAGTCGTCCTTATATTTTGCGAGTGTTTTCGGGTCATCCAAGGGGTTGATACTTATGGAAATTATTACGACGGGCATATCCCTGAAACGTTCATGGACTAGTTTAAGCTCTTCAGTTTGATGCTTACAAAGTATACACGATGTAGCCATAAACTCCACTATAACGATTTTCCCCTTTTGATCATCCAGTTTAAAGACAACGCCATTCACATCTGTTATTGTAAAGAGGGGTGCTTCAGTATTGCTCTTCATATTGAAGAAGACTATCAGTAGAACTGCTCCAGCGACCGCTGGCAAAGCCACTAAGACTATTAATCTAGTGTTCAATCTAAATACTGCAAAGAACCGTTCAAACTCTTAAAAGTTTTCTGACATCCGGTTCTAGTTAAGCAATCAGGCTTAACTAGGATCTAAGTCTTAAGAAGCCCGTTTGGATGTGTAATTTTGGGATTTTTCCTTTGAAAGGCATCGGGTACTATTCTAGCTTCTCTCTCGCTGGTTCTATGTGGACTGTGACTATGGTTTCAGTAAGCTTCTTTCTTATAGCGTTTTCAATCTCCGATGCGATCTTATGGGCTTCCTCTATGGGGATTCGCCCTTTGAAGTAGCAGTCTAAGTTTATGTGGCGTTTCCCTTTGATAACGTATGTGGTTAATCCTTTCAAGCTTAAAACGTTCTGGAAGCCGCTTATAACTTCATTTACAGTCTGCCAGATTTCTACATCCTTAACAGTAGGACCTCTTGCTTTATCTTCCAGTGGCTCTATGTGGACGGTTATATGCTCGATAGCGTCTACCGCGTTTCTCAACTTTCTCTCAACCGCTTCCGCTATATCGTGGGCTTCTTGAACCGATAGAGCCGGGTTTACACGTGCATGTAATGTTATGTAGAGTTTACCGTTGGAGCGGGCGACGCTTACCTCATGCACATCCTTCACACCTTCAACTTCTCTCGCAAGCTTCTCTATGTGCTTCTCCATCACCATTCCATACCCCAACGGTTCAACGTGAACTACCACCTCGGGAGATTCAAAGCACTGTTTCAGTTTTTCCTCTATCTTGGATGCTAGAGCGTGGGATTCTTCAAAGCTGAAGTAATCTGGGGCTTGAACCGTTGCTTCTACGAATACTCTACTTCCAACCCTTCTAACCCTGATGTTTCTAACGTTAGATACCTCTTTAATTGAAGCTATTTCTCTTCTAACCTTCTCTACGATATCCCGCGATACGGCGTCGCTAAGCTCCATCCCGCTCGTCCAAGCTAATTTAACGCTAAGGTAGCCTAATGCGATGCTTAGAACAAGGGATGCTAAAGCATCTGAAATCGATATGCCTAATACGGCAAATCCGAAGCCGAAAAGTGCCAATAGTGTTGAGCCTAAATCAGCCATTGCATGATAGAGGTCCGCCTTAATGGTGATGCCCTCCTTTCCAGCTTTATGGAGTATTGCGACCCTCAATAAGTCTATGCATATTGTGTAGGCTATTGCTATAAAACCTGCAAACCTCCATTCTTGAACGATATACAGTTCATTCCTCATAATCCTCAATATGGATTCAAATGCGAGGAGGATAGCTGTTCCGAGAAGGATCAACCCGCTGATGAAGCCGCCTAATGACTCGATTTTTCCATGACCGTAAGTGTGTTCTTCATCTGGAGGCTTCATGGAAGCTTTCGCCGCCAGTAGTAGGATAAGCGTTGCTGCAACGTCTAGAAGCGCATGAGCACCGTCGCTTAGTATTGCTAGACTGCCTACAAGAAGCCCTAAACATATCTCTACAAAGACAACGCTGGCTATTGCCATTGCGGATATCTTCAGTGTTCTAAGCTTTTTCCCTTCATAATGCATTAACTTATCAACAGAATGCTCTTCAACGTGCGATTTAAGAATTACTAGTAAACAGAACTATAAGGCGATAGGGTTTAAAACTATGGATTACGTGCTCCTTTACAAACTATTATAGGATGAAGGCCACGTTTATAGTAGTTAGAAGGTATATGGCGAAAAGATGCAAAAATTTATAAAGAGTACTTTTCCCCTAGCTTTCAGAGATTTTACGTATGAAATCGATAAAATCTAAAGCCCTTTTAGAGATAGTGGTACTGATACTGATTATCACTTCAACCCTAGAATTGAAAACGTTGAGTGAGCCTGTTCAAGAACCGTGGAAAAGCTTAACGTCTATCGATATGGAGAATGTGATGAAACATGTTGAATTTTTCTCCTCATTTGAAAGCCGGATGACTGGTTATCCCGGTTTCTATAAGGCCTATGAATACATAGTCTATGAGCTTAATAGGACGCTGGGAAACGTTACAATTGAAGAGTTTGAAGTGACGGCTCCGATTCAACATTTCGCGGAAATCATCGTAGAATCTCCTGAACATAAAGTTTTAAATGCCTACGCCTTCTGGCCTAATCTAGCTGAATCATGCTCTACGCCGGAAGATGGGTTGAAAGGACCGTTATACTATGTGGGTTATGGGACTCTACCTGAAATGGATGGAAAGCCGATAGACGGGTCCATAGTTCTAATGGAGTTGAATAATAGGTGGTTTTGGAGGATAGCTCTCAACATGGGCGCTAAAGCCGCGATATTTATAGAACCTGAAGACTCTTTTAGAGGTGATTTTTGGGCTAAGGCTCTACAAATACCGATAGATTTCCCTAGGCTTTACGTGAGAAAAGAGGATGGAGATTATTTGAAGAACCTTATTGAAAAATATGGAAATTTAACTGTAACGTTGAAATCTTACATGACTTGGGATAAGGTTAAGGCTTATAACATATTAGCTGAGCTTAAAGGTACAGACCCGGAGCTTTCTAAAGAGTATATTGTATTCGCGGCTTACTACGATTCGCTTTCAATAGTTCCAGCTCTAGCTCCTGGAGCATCTGAGTCTTTGGGGATATCGCTTTTATTAGAATTGGCTAGAGTTTTCAAAGAGAATCCTCCTAAGAGGAGCATACTGTTTGTAGCTTTGGGAGGCCATGGATTAGGATTGGCTGGCGCTAGGGAGTTTGTATGGAGGCATTTTCAAGAGATTGGTGAAAAGTATAAGATGTTGATAAGCCTAGATCTTTCTACTGAGAGTTCAGATTTAGCTGTACAATTCTATGGGGGTTTTTACGCACTTCATACAACTATTCCAGGATATGAGACGAAGTTTCAATGGCTGAGAGATAAAATCTTCAATGAATATCTCAAGCTTTATAGAACCTATGGAGGAGAAATCAGGCTTTTCGACTCGCTCTCCTTAACAAATGTCTACTATGAGCCAGTTCCATTATACGTTGATAGTGAACCGTTCGTGCTAGCTGGAGGAATCGGCTTTACTTTAAGAACATTCAATGTATTTAGGAGACATCTGTTTACACCCTTAGATAGGTTAGAAGATATAGAAATAGATAGACTTAAGCCGCAAGCCGAGTTCATAGCCTTAACCCTTAGAATGCTTTGCGAAGAACCTACACTAGCGGTGTATTCTAAGCCTACAGCTATAGGGGTAGGCTACGGATTTGTCACTTTAAGCGGTTATGTTCAAGAGTACAATTTAACGAAAGGCTGGTATCAGAAGGTCCCCAATGCCCTCGTGCAGTTACCTTTCTGGCCTACGTTGATAGTTGAAAAAACAGATGAAAACGGCTACTTTCAAGTTAAAGGGCTTAGAGCAGGAGCATACTACTGGTTTAACGGCTTCATAGTTGACAGGTATGGGCATGTGTTAGGTACAAACGAGTATGGAGGCTTTGCACCTCCACTGCCGAACTTATTCGGCATAACAATATATAGACCGGATGCTTTCGTAAACATTAAAGTGTTCCGATGTGGAAGCATACACATATCGTACGTAGTAGACCCGAGAACCTTCTACACACCTTACGGTTCATACACCGTTTTAAATAACTTCAAAACACACGTAACTCTAATCACCTATGGACCTGTTTATACCGACGGCTTCGACTTCCAAATATTCATACCCCCCGATACACCTGTGGAGGTATTTCTAAGGACTGGTGGTTCTCAAGAAAACTATGCGATCTTACTTAACATAACAGAATCCAATAAAGATGGCACTGGATACTCAGTTCAACCTGGAGAAGTACTTAGAATTAAAAACCTAGTGTTAGAGGCTTCTAAAAGCTTCTACATTTTAGACGAAGAGAGGTTGAACAACCTCCATAGTTTCTACGCCTTTAGCATAAGACCTGAAGAATACCATAGGCAGGCCGAAGACCTGTTGCAAGAAGCTTATCGAGCGTTCAACAACATGCGTTATAGTGAAGCTTACTGTAAGGCCGTACATGCTTGGTGTTTGGAAGCTTATGCCTACAGCGCCATAAAAGATTTTATCGTAGATCTAGCTTATGATGCATCTCTAACGTACATTTTCACGCTACCTTTAATCATAATGGTGACGATGGGGTTTTTGAGGAGGAGCCGGGGGTTAAAAATTTTAACAGTTCAATTGATGTTTTCGTTATTCTTTATGACTGTTCTATACCTGTACAGCCCCGGCTTTCACGTTGCAACAAACATCTACGTGATGCTGGGCTCCCTCTTCATAATTACCCTCGTAGTTCTCGTCTTGATAGTTCTATGGAGGGAGTTCTCGACCGCTTTAAGCTTCATGAGGAGGAAGTTTCTGAGAATCCCCTACGATGAAAGAGATGCTAGATTAGGTGTTAAGGAGTTGACGTTTAGAATAAAAAGATTTCTTGAAGAGGATAAAGCTAGGTTCTTAGCAATAGTGCTCATTTCTTCTCTGGCTACGTGTACTTTTCTACTAACATCATTCTGTTCAAGTTATACTTACGTCTTTGAATCTCCTACGAATTTTGAAGCAGAGGAAAGTAGAATACTCCTCAGAAAATGGCCTTGGGATGCCTTCGCTGAAAGACACGTGGATCTCTTAAGGATAGAGCTTAGAGAAAACGCTTTAGTATCCAGCAGGGTTTGGATGTATCCCTCCTATCAAGAGCTTAGAATAAATGGTAATTCCACAATTAAAGGGTTTCTAGGGCTATCCTATGAGGAATTCCTCATAACGCAGATAAATAGCACTATCAAGCAGGGTGGATGGTTTGAGAAAAATGACCTGTTCGCATGTATACTAAGCGATGAAACCGCAAGGGCTTTAAACGCTAAACCTGGAGATTCTGTTGAAATCTGGGGCATACCCCTAAAGGTCAGAGGAATATTTGACAGCTCTAAAATGGACTCTTTGAGAGACTTAGACGGAGAACCTATCACACCTAAAGATTTATTTGCCCCTTATGGTGAAGAACGGGCTGTTCATCTGCCAGCTTCTTCAATCGTCATAGTTCCTTATGAGTTGGCTATGAAGATGGGAGGCACAATATACAGCGTAACTATAAAACCGTATAATGTAGAATCTATAGATTCCATAGCAAGATCCCTAGCCTATAGGTCTCTGGGAGTTTACGTGTATGCTTCTAAGGCCGGATCTGTAAAGCTGTATTGGTCTAGAATGGGTTATAAAATCGTACTCTTAGATGAGCCTTTAACAATCTTCCTAAGTTTGAGTTTTATTATTGCAGGGTTTTACATAAGTTATAGGTCTAGGTTCCAGTATATAGGTGTGAAGTTTAAGACAATATTTATCAAAGCAGTGCTACTGGGACTTACTTCTTATCCAATAGGCGTATTTCTCGGACAATTGCTCTCCATACTTTTCTACCGAGGTGGAATCTTGCCTGAGGAAGTGAAGCCAAACTTTTCAACGTTTTCTCTAATAATAGCTCTCCTACCGGCTATAATGGGTTCTCTCTCATGTTATGGAAGCCCCTTCCTCTCAATCATGGAAAAGGCATTGCTGGAAACGTTGAAGATGAGAGAGGTTTTAAGACACGGTAGAGAGCATAGGTTGAGTAGAAAAGTCTTGGAGGGTTTAGACGAGAAGACGGTTATGGGACTTATGGCTTTTGTAGGTGAACACTTCAAGCTATATATGGAAGAACGTTATGAGGGTATACAAACTTTAGACATAGGCTTCTTTAACTTTGAGGGTTTGAAAAGGCTTAGATTGGTGGTGCAAATGGCTCCATGGGAGTTCGGCATAATTGCAAACACAACGCTTGAAGCAGTTAAAGGTGAAAATGAACTATATGATTTGACGGTTTCCGTAAGATGTAGAGGCGGTTTGGAGGATAGACATTTGCAAGGAATGTTTAACAAAATCTTAACTACGTTGAATCAGTGGAACCGTTTAGATAAGTCTTCGCAAGAATACTACGCTGAAAACGTCTTGACGATTTTAGGAGAATATACTATGAAGAGGGATGTGCATGAGAGGCTTTAGCGGCCTCAGTTCTAGAGTACTAGTTATAATGCTTTTCATAGCTTTTGTAGTGGAGCCTATTGTAATATACAATTACCTGATAGGCGGTGCATTTGGGGGCTTAGAGGCTTGGCTTATAATGATACTTCTCGTCGAAATAACGAGTATAACTGGTAAAGCATTAACTATGCAAGAAGCATTTATGATAAATACGGTTGTAGGGTTGATATTAGCTAGGTCTCTACTGTTTCCAACAACTTTACTATACGATATGTTTTACGCCTTCCATCAGGTGACGAGAGATTTTGGATACGCTAGTCAATTACCCTACTGGTTTACAGTACCTCCCGAGTCTTTAGTCGCAAAGGGACTTCTTAGAACATTTTTCACCATCGATTGGGTCATCCCATTAACGGTGCTACTGGCTCAAATTACAATAAACTTAGTGATGGCATTATCCATGGGGATCATATGTTACGAAATATACGTCGTCGTTGAAAAATTGGAGTTCCCACTTCAAGCAGCGGCAGCTGAAGGTATAATTACAGTCACCGGAGGAGACCCCGAGAAAAGTAGAGTATTTGCAGTATCGGCTTTCATAGGAGGAGTGTATGCGATTTTAAGCTGGTTTATCCCGGTTGTCGTAAACTGGCAAATTCCATCTCTAGTGTACATATTCGACTGGGAATTTACCAATCTATTGGAATACTGGCGCGATATACCCATTCTCCCAGGTGCATCACTCGCCATAAACATAAACCTTTTAACATTTGCATCAGGGCTTGTAATCCCCTTAGACGCTTGCATTTGGATGTTTATAGGCTCCCATATGCTGTACTTCATAGGGAACGCTCTCTTAGTTAGGTGGAATCTTTGGACCCGGGTTGAGGTTGGAGCATGGTATCAAGGAGCAGGAGTATACTACAACGTTAGATGGTCTCAGTTCAATTATTGGGCCGCATTAGGTTTGGGCTTTGCATTAGCGGGTTCCATTGTCCCAATCATACTAAAACCCAGCGGGGTGATTAAGGCGTTTAAATCGCTATACAAGTTGGTTGAGTCTGAACGAACCGGAGACATAGTACCGCTATGGGTAGTTTTAACTATGTTCATTTCAGCATCTGCAGCCTACATTATCCTACTCATACTGCTCCTTCCAAAAATCACCTATGGGCAACTACTACTTTTAGCATCAACATTCATAGGTGGAAGCTTTTTCATAACGCTTATATCCGCTACTACGACTGGTGTGACGAGCTACGGGTTTAACATTCCATACCTGAGGGAGGGTATAATTCTGACAACTAGGTATCCCGGTCTTGAAATATGGTTTTCACCAGTGGGAATAAACGTTGATGGCGCAGGTATAGCCGCTTCGATGAAGACTGCTACGATGACTGGTGTAAAGTTGAAAGAATTCCTAACAGCATACATCACATCTACCGTTTTAGGCATTTTATCAAGTTTCATATTCACGCAGATATACTGGAGTTTAAATCCAATACCGTCATGGGCGTACCCCAACACGGCTTACGGATGGCACTTCTCAGTCTACGACCGAAACTTAAACCTCAAATGGTTCATGTCTGGTCAAATACTTAAACCGCCTCTAATACTCGGCGGTTTTATAGCCGGATCCGGACTTTACCTTCTATTTAATTTTCTAGGCGTTACAAACTGGTTTTTTGCAATGCTCTCCGGTTTTGTCACATATCCCAATGTAGCTTTATCAATAATGTTGAGCGCTTTAGTCAGTAGATACGTCTTCGCCAGAATATTCGGATTGGAGACTTGGAGAAAGTATGCGCCGAACGTTACAGTAGGATTATCAGCAGGATGGGGAATAGTAGTCACATTGGGTGGAATAATAAATCTAATTTCGAGGAGTGCATGGATACTGCCATACTAGGAGGGGGCGATGTTGAAGAGTGGACGGATGCAATTAAATACCTCTAAAATACTATTAGCATTAACCTTAACGGCTGTTTGGAGCATTTTCGGAGCCATTTTAACGATAATATTGGGGAGCCCGCATGGATATACTTCTTACGATGGATTCGCCTTAGCCAGCACCACAACCCTGCTAGCATTATATGTAATAGGTTCTCATAAGAGAAACGTTAGCATTGAAACGTATGCTTTAGTTCTAATAACGCTATCGTCTTCTACAATCGTATGCAGTTTCTGGAGCTTCAGCAGTACGTTCATAAGAAGCTGGTACATTAGAATTATGGAACCTTATAGGACAATCTTTGGAATGCATATGCCATACTTCTGGGCTCCTGAGACTGAGGTTATAAATTCCATTCTACTCGGAGGAAAATACTTTCCGATTATGGGATTGGCGCCTTCTATCATATTCTGGGTCTGTTTAACATTCTTCTCATACGCCTTCTTCGTAGGCTCTGCTCTAGTTTTTAGAAGTGCCTTCCTAGAAGTTGAAAAACTTCCATTTCCACATACTCAAGTTTACTTAGAATTAACTCCATACTCTTCCATGCGGCGTTTTTCGAGAGGACCATTTAAAGCAGGATTGATATTCGTGCTGATTATTCAGATACCTTACGTTATTAGACAGGCTATACCTTGGTTTCCGGTTGTACCGATAAATTGGGGGCAGGTTTTCCCCTTTACCGTAGACTTTACAGACGTTAGAGAGATTAGAGAGATCTATTTGCCCAATTCCGTTTTAACATTCGGATATAATCCATGGCATATCGCCTTAGCCTACCTAGCCCCTATGGATACTACACTATCCGTATGGCTTTCATTCCTACTTCTTCAAATAGTCTACCCTGCTTTAGCTACGTGGATGGGGATAATACCTGTAAATACTTCAAAAGTTACTTTTCAATCCGCTAGGAATTGGCGTTGGATCAACCTCATGTATGGACCGCTTAAACCCTACATAACCGTAGGTGTAGGGGGGCTCATAGGCATAGGCGTTTGGCCGATAATACTTGACTTAGCGCTTAGAGGTGGACGAAGGGTTTTCCTAGAGAAGATCGGACTAGTTTCAATACTACTGGGCGCTACTGGCTTGTCGTATTTAGCTTACTTAAGCAACTCTCCTCTACCTCAGACTCTAATAGGTCTTCTAATTCTACAGGGTATTGGTTTAGGCTTAGCGAGAATTAGAGGTGAACTGGGGCTTTTAATACCGCCATTTTCCAAACCTCTAAATACGGCATTTTGGTATAGGATATATCCTCTGAAAGCTATGGATTTAGAATACTTCGCATACCTCCACATATTTGGAGGTGTCTATAGCTCTGAAGCTGGGGTTAGCTTCACGTCAATACCATCATTATCGCTAGAGACGATTAAAACTATGAAAAGCTGGAGGATTGAAGACTTAAAGGGATTTTGTATCCTTTCCCTAGCGTCGATAGCTGTGGCCTCCGCCGTATACTTTCTGGTTTCCCTAGAGCTTTTCAATGCGTATGGGGTTTCAGCGTTCCCAGGGTCGAAAAGACTATTCTATGAAACTGTGAAAGATGAATCCGATTTCCTGATAACAGCCGTTTCAACTTACCCGCCTTGGCCGTGGTGGCAAAATATACTCTATGGCGTACTGGGTATAGGTATTGTAATGGTTTTAGGATTCACATTCCCATGGTTCCCCATAACTCCGGAGGGGCTGGTTATATCGGCTACGGAAGTCGCAATGCAAGGCTTCTGGAGTAGTTGTTTAATAGCTTGGATTCTAAAGAGGCTGACTTTTGCCATAGGAGGGGCTTATCTTTATGAGCGTGATGGGAAATCCATGGCTTTAGGAATAATACTCGGCTATATCTTGACGACTGTATTAAGCATGTTAGTATCTTTGATATTGGTCATCTACCATTAACTTCACGAGATTTTTCGAGTCGATATATGCAACCTTTAGCGATAGGGGTTTTTCTCAACGGCATAGGTATAACTCCCCGAGCGCAGAACCCCGGTTTATCATCTATACAGTCTTGTCTAGCTAAGCCATCTTCACCTAAGCTTTTCTTCAGCTTTAAGCTTCAGTGGTTAACTTCTTTTAAAGGTGAAATCTTTAAGATTTTAAGCTTGAGTGCTGTTTAACGGAGTGTTAGACGTCGAGGGGGTTTTTAGTGAAACGTGAACAATTGAAAAGGGTCTTTGAAGGAGTGATATTGGCGGCGATTTCCACTCTAGCAGTTATATCATCTATAGCATCCTACGCGTCTACTACTGAGGAGGGGTTTGTAACGGTTTCTGCATATTCTCTATCATTGACAATTGGGTTGGTATTTTTGCTTCTACTCTTGAATAGAGAAAAGCTTAAAGAGTTTTCAGGTTTGAAAAAGACGGTTTTAAAGGTAATACTGTGGATTAGGAGAAGGTCTTCTAAGACGTTGTAATAACTCATGACATTATCCGGTTGACGTTTAAAATTGATGAAGAAGCTTCTACAACCCTTAAATCTTAGAAGTAGAAACTAATATCTAGAGTATTATGGAGATGAGTTGGGAGGAGTTTAAGAAGAAGTTTCCAAACTTGGCTAGGGAGATGGAGAATAACGTTCAGAAGGTCAGCATTGGAGGGATTAGAACGTATAACGCGGAAGATTTTGATGAGCTTAAAATGCCAGATGCTATATCTTATCTTAGACGCTGTGAAACCGAAGAGCAGGCTATTGAAGTGATAGATTACTTAGAGCATAGGGGGGAGATAACTAAGGAGTATGCAGATACGCTTAGAAAGCAACTTAAAGAGAAGGGTGTTAGAAGCTTCGGTTCTCTTAAAAAGCCGGACTACTATTTGAGAAAGTATTACTATGGAAATTTATAACCCTTCTTCAATCGACGTAGAGCTCTGAAGTTCTCCACGTATCTTGAAAAGCCGTTTAAGTTCTACATAGGTAGAATCCAAAAGACAAATATATGAGAGGGCTTTGTATCTACTGTAGTTTTCCATTTTAGGAGGGTTGATGATGAGTGAGGTATATTTGGTTAAAGCCGTTAGACCAAGGTATGATAGGTCTGAAAGTCTTGTAGTTAAAATTCCGGAGCTTTTAGAGAAAGCGGGTATTAGAAGCGTTATTAAAGATGGAGATATAGTAGCCATTAAAATCCACTTTGGAGTGATCGGAGGGTATAGAAGCATTAGACCCCAGTTCATCCGTGCAGTTGTAGACGTGGTTAAAAGTTTAGGCGGTAGACCCTTTGTAACGGATACTTGGGGTTTAAACCACCTCGACGATGCTTACTACGATGGGATAAGCCATGCGACAGTTGGGGCACCAGTACTACCGGCTAACGGTATTAAGGAGAACGATTTCAGAGTTGTTAAGCTTGACAAGTATTATCGTTTAAGTGAAGTCGAAGTCGCAGGTAACATATATGATGCGGATGCCCTGATAAACTTCGCGCATGCTAAAGGTCACGGTGGAGCTGGATACGGCGGTGCTATTAAAAACCTAGCCCTAGGCGGGGTTACGGGGAGGATAAGGGGGGCTGAGCACTCTAAGGAAAGAGAGGGCGGTGTGGTAGCATTCCATGAAGCTATGGCGGATGTGGTTAAAGCAGTTCTATCGAATAAGAGAGACAAGGTTTTACACCTACTTTGGATAATGGACGTTGTAGAGCACTGCGACTGCGCGCCTTTCGGCATGATACCGCTAGTCCCAGACATAGGGATAGCTGCATCTAAGGATATAGTGGCCATAGATAAGGCGGGTTTAGACCTTATAAACCAAGCACCGCCAATACCGGGCTCTGTAGCGGACAAGTATGGGCTTAAGCCTGGGGAGAACAAGTTTCTACGTATACACGGTATAGACCCGTATACTCAAGTCACCGTGGCTGAAAAGGCGGGTCTTGGAAGTACACAGTATAAGCTTATAGAATTCTAGTATTCTAATGACATTATAGACGGTGAAGGCTTGAGAAACCTAGTAGTCTGCTTAGACGTGAGCGAAAGCATGGGATGCGGAACCCCACAGAAGCTTAAGCTAGCCGTAGATGTAGTTGTTGAAGCGATTAAACCCTTAGAAGGCGTAACGCCAGTGGGGCTTATAATATTCGATTCTGAACCGGAAGTTCTGTTAGAGCCTAAAGTAGTAAAGTTATCAGAAGTTCGAGAACTACTTGAAAAGCTTAAACCTAGAGGTGTAAGCCGTTTAGCCGCTGGCTTGGAGAAGTCTATTTCACTGGCCTTGAAAGGTGGAGAGGTCTTAGCCGTATCAGATGGACGGGCCAATTTAACCTTAGATAGGTCAGTGAGTTTTGAAGGGAAGTTGGAAATTGAACAAGAGCTTGCGAAGATTGCACGTAACGCCGCTGAACAACACGTGAAGATTCACAGCGTAGCCGTCGGTGAAGACGCGTTTGTAAATACGCTTAAAACGCTGTCTGAAGAGTCCAATGGACTATTTAGCTTAGCTGAAACTTTCCAAGGTTTAAACGTTAACCCTAAGAGGCTTCACACAATAACCACGGTTGAAAATTTAACCGTCTATCCGGCTCCAGCTGAACTACCTCAAGCTCAGCCTACTTGGACTAGAGAATCTCAGCTGATTCACGTAGCAGTGGCATCGGACACGCTTTATGAAAAGTACCGGGAGAATCCCATAGCATTTCTACGGAACCCTAGAAACGGTAGGGAGGCTAGGGTGGCTATACTTACGGTGGAAGACCCAATTCTAAATGCCTATAGGAAGCGTATGGTTAAAATCGTCCAGAGCATTCGCGAGGAGAAGGCCATTCTCTTAGATAGATCTTACAGAGACTTCCTCCTCTTGGAATCTAAAGAGACTGTAGAGCTTAGGCTATGCAAGGTGGAAAAATAGAGGGGTAGAATCTGCCTCATAAGGCTGTGAAGCTTTCTACGGTCTTCCAATCCAGCCTCTTAACCATTTCTAATACGAGTTTAACTGTGTTTTCGAGGTCTTCTAGGCAGAACATTCCAACGTGAGTGTGTATGTGCCTCGTAGGTACGCCTATCACTATACTTGGACATCCAGCTCTCGAAATGTGTATCCTACCAGCGTCCGTCCCACCTCTAGCGACTTGACTGAGCTGGTATGGTATTTTAGCCTCCTCAGCCACTTTTATCGTAAACTCTTTAAGAGGTTGGTTTGGAATCATGGTAGCGTCGTACGTTACTATCGAAGGACCTTTACCCATTTTAGCAGGGGCTTCCGTAGCTTTGATGCCCGGTACATCTCCAGCAATATCGACCTCTAAAACTATTGCTACATCAGGGTCTACTACGTGGGCTACTGTTCCAGCACCTCTAAGCCCAACCTCCTCTTGAACTGTAGCCGCACCGTAAACCGTGTTGGGATGTTCCAACTTTTCAGTCTTAAGCCTTCTGACCACATCCATAGCTATGAAGGCTCCAACCCGGTCGTCGAAGGCTTTTCCAGTGGCTATTTTACCGTTTCTGATCAACATGAAGGGGGAGTAGGGTACTATTGGGTCTCCTATCCTAATACCCATCTCCTCAGCTTCTTTACGGCTTGTAGCTCCAACGTCTATGAACATGCTCGTCTTCTCAACAACCTTTTTAGCTTCTTCAGGTGTAAGCAGGTGAGGCGGTTTAGCCGCTATAACCCCGTGGACGTCTCCTTTAGCAGTTCTTATAACCACTCTCTGAGATAGTAGGACTTGGTCGAACCAGCCTCCCAATGGGTTGAATGCCACATAGCCTAAATCGTCTATACCGGATACTACGAAGCCGACTTCATCTATATGTCCAGCCAGTAGCACTCTAGGTCTCTCTGAAGAGCCTTTCTTGACGAATATTACGGAGCCGAGTTTATCTGTGAGTATTTCATCGGCATACTGCTCCATATACCGTTTAACCTTCTGAGCGGCTTCTCTTTCAAAACCAGCTGGTCCGAAGGCTTCGAAAAGCTCCTTTAAAACATTTAAACTCCAATCATCTAACAACGTTTCAACCTCCAACAAGAAAGGATGGCTTCAGAGTTTATAAATTCTTATATCGCTGTTACCCTTTATCACGGTTTTTCAAACGTATAGGTATCAGTGGGACTATTCCGATCAAGGAGAGTAGTGAGAGCATTATGAATGTCTCTGCAAGCCCCATGTAACTGGATACCAGTCCAGCTACAATGGGCCCTAGGACTACACCGACCTGTTGTGCAAGTCCATAGTATCCCGTGATCGTAGCAGAACCCCTGCTTAAACGTCCTATTAACGCTAGGCTGGCGGCGAAGTATAGGGCGAAGGACATCCCCCTTAAGGCTTGAGCAAGGGCGAAATCTGTGAAAACTTGAGCGCTGGTGAACCTGTAGTAAGCTAGTGCAAACCCAGCTGCTCCTAAAACCATGACTATTCTATCGCCTAGTTTATCAGTTAAAACGCCTGAAATGAGCATGAAAGGTATTTCGACGAGGGAGCCTAAAGCCATTATAGAGCCTATTGCACTTTTTGAGAGGTTTTTATTGAGTGCTAGTAGAGGTATGAACCTGTTATCGGCGCTGGCTACCATGTCCATTATTCCAAGCGAAGTTAAGAATAGGGCTAGTTCGTATGATACCTTACCTTTACTTTTCACCGTACGCTGTAACTGACCACCATCTGGGATTGCGATAGAGGTTAATACTGTCGCCGTGGAGAATCCGAATGAGTAGAGTAATATCGTTTTGGAGCCGTATAGGTCCGCTAGCACTCCGAATATGAGGTTCCCAATAGTCCATCCGATGGACCTGCTTATCCTATACACGCTCATGACCTTACCCATAGCGTTGCTTGAAGTGGCTTCGGAGATTATGGCTAGAGATATTGTAACTATTATGGGCGTGCTGAGGCCTACGGATAGGCTTATAAGTATGTAGGTTGGGAGGCCGCTTGCGATATACGACGTGAGGAATGCTAAAGATAGGAAGATCGTTGAAGATGCTATTAGAAGCCTTCTATTTAAGCCTCTATCGCTTGCAACACCAGCTAAAAGCTGAGCAAAGCCACCGCCGAGCCCGGTTAACGCTCCAACAAGCCCTATCAGGCTGTAGCTTAAGTTTTCCTCTTTCATAAGTAAAGGTAGGAAGATGGAGTTAGCCGCTCCGACAATGCCTAGTATGAGGGATACTATGAAGAGTGCGGCAAACACCTTAGCAAATCTTCTATCTTTCAACAGTCCACTGACGCCTATGCTGGAGGCAATAGAGGGCAAATAATCTGAAGAGTTTTATAAAAACTTCGCTTCTGTAAAACTGGTCTAATGGTTAAATCTCGCACTCTAAGTTGAATTTCCTAGTCTTAATCTTAGCCTCGGAAAGTAGCTTTTTAGCCAACTCATCTGGATAGTCGTTGGCGTATACAATCTCAGATATTTCAGCGTTTATTAGCATTTTAGCACATATGCTACAGGGAAAGTGCGTAGTATACAGCGTAGCCCCTTTAACACTAACGCCGAATACGGCTGCTTGAATTATACAGTTAGCCTCAGCGTGGAGGCCGCGGCACAACTCAGCCCTCTCACCTTCGGGAACCCCCAGCTCCTTCCTCAAGCACCCAGTCTCATAGCAGTGGGGGAGGCCTTTAGGAGCCCCATTATAACCCGTACTTATTATCCGCATGTCTTTAACTAGAACTGCTCCAACCTTTCGCCTAATGCAGGTAGACCTCTTAGAAACTAGGTAGGCCATACTCATGAAATACTCATCCCAAGATGGCCTTCTAAACACTTCTCCACCAGACCCAGTTTTAACGTTGTCTTTTGAAAGATCAGCCATACATGTACCTCCAAATGGTGGACACTGACTCTATGGAGTCAAACGGCCTTTTTAAAGGTTTTTAGACTGCATATATTCAGCTAGAGATTAAGTTAGCTGAATTATCGACAAGAAGGTGTAACTATAGAACATTATTCACCACTATAGTCGAAGAGGGGCCCTGATTCTAATAAGCCATCTTCCCCCTCTCTTCACCAAATCTATGATTTCAAGCAAATTCAATAACATTCTCTACAGCCCTATTTATCAAACCCCAACTTCATAACGATGTATATGTCTAAGCCCGGTTATGCTTGCATAATTTTGAAAGCCGGGATGGTTCAGCTCCTCAGGAAACGCGCCAGAGAAAGTGGCATGGGACTCAACAGGCTGATACTCCAGCTCCTCAGAGAAGAGGACTGCCCCATTCATGAGAGAAAACGGCGAAATTGAGTGGACCGGGCGGGATTTGAACCCGCGACCACCCGGGTGCAAACCGGGTATTCATACCAGGCTGAACTACCGGCCCACAAAATTCAGTTAACTAAACGGCTGATAAAAACCTTTACGTTATCTTAAAATTTGAGCTGGAGGTGCTTGGGGGTTTGGGTTGGGGTAGTATTAGACGTTTTCCCTTCTTTTCTGTAGTAGGTTAGGGATTATGGAGTTTGTAGAGTTTAGGGATTTTTATATATGTTTGTTGATTATGCTGGTATGTGGGAGTATGGGTGTACCTCAATCTACGTCTCAAGAGAAACTGAGCGGGGAGGAGGTTGCGAAGAGGGTGTCAGCTGCGATGATTAGGATAGTCTTTTACGTAGTGTTGTATGTTGTTGTTGCGGCTGTTATTCAATGGGTTTTCACAAGCTTCTTGCTACAGCTTATGGATTACATCACATATGTGCAAATACTACTTGCCATAGCCTTCGGGTATCTTATCGTCAGCGGTGTTGCATCCTTCTTCTACTGGTCTATGAGGGTAAAGTACGATCATGCTACCGCAGCAGCTATTAGAAACGTTGTAAGAATCATAGGTATTGGGGCTCTAGTTGCGGCTATAGCCGGTGGCGTAGCTGGTGGTGCTGCTGGTGTTGCCTTAGGCGGATTCATAGGCATGGTTATAGGCTTCGCCTGTCAGCAAGTGCTAGGGCAGGCTATTGCGGGATTATTCCTACTGATAGCGAGACCGTTTAAGATCGGCGATAGTGTTAATTTAGCTGGAGAAGATGGTATTGTGGATGACGTTTCAACGCTATTTACGACTATTATAAAGGCTGATAACGTGAAAGTACTGATACCGAACAACTCTATTATAGGAAGCAAGATCTACCTAAAACCGAAAAGTAAATGATCAAAGCGTCGTAAAACTGTCAACAATTAAAGTTTAAAGTCACTCCGGCTTGATTAAACCTTTCCCCTGAATTTGAATAGCCAATCGAGTAGTTAAAATTATGGTTTTAACTTTGCCATATAAAAGTCCACTGACAGTTGAAGCCATTTAACTTACCTCTAGAAACGTATTTATAGTTTTTGGATGCTCCTTCTTCTGATGCGGTTGACGTTTAGAAAGTATGAGCTTCTCGTCGTATTTACGATTATAGCTTTCATGGTGTATGCTTGGGTCTCTAGATTTGGATTTAGTTTACCTTCATCAGAGGGATATATGACGTTTTTTAGAGGAGATGCTTGGCTTTTAGTATTTCTAGGACTTATAGCAACAGCGTCTGCTCTGTTCCCCCTCTTCTTGGAATTTAAGCTTTCAAAATCTGTTGCCTTCATAGGGTGGGTTTTCTACTTTCCAGTGCTTTTCAACACTTTGATACCTATGTTTATTCTCTTCTTCTCAGTCATAGGGGTTTTCTACACGCCTTGGTTGATGCTGATGGAGTCGGATTTTGCAAATAGAATGATCAACGGTATTATACGTCCTCCAGATGAGAGTATACGTTCAGTCGTAGATGTATTAGGCTATATGCTTATCGCTATAGGTCTGCTCTTATACAGTCTAAGCCTATACCAGTTGCTATCGCATACTGGAAGAAGAAGAGAATTGTTAACCAAGGGATTATACGGCGTCATAAGACACCCTCAGTACTTTGGCATACTATTATGGACGTTTGGCTTTGCGGTTTTAGGATGGCGGCTTATAAACTACCTAATGTGGCTTACACTATGCTACTCATATCTGCTTCTAGCTGAGTATGAGGAGGTTGAATTGGAGAAGACTTTCGGCCAGGATTACTTACAATATAAGAGTAGAGTGCCATTTATAATACCCTACCCAAAGCCGAAATGCCGCTCAAGGATGGCTTCCGATAGGAAGCTGAGGATTCTAGCCTACACGTTGATGTACATCGTATCGTTAGTGATATGTTATCACGTCTTAGACCCCTTAATCGTCGTGTATAGATGACCTCTTAAATCTATGACGAATTCTAGATTGAAGTGAGAATACTCTATGGCGTGTAACCAGAATACTTATATTGCCTCCCCTCATATTCATAAAGGTGTCACGGAGTATTTTAGCCGTCGTCTTCCTAACCGTATGGAGTATGATTCTAATAGTAGCTTTAACTTGGAGTACTGAGTACGTTTGGCCTGACTACGTTCACGTAGACTACGGTTTCCCTTTAGTTTGGGGAATTCATATATTGAATACTTTACAAGGGCCGGTCGATGTATGGAAGATCAATATCACGGCTTTATACTTAGATTTAATAATATGGCTTAGCACTATGGTTGTCTGTATACTTCTCATCCTCCATGCTAAAACGGGGATGCAGACTTTGAAAAGCCCTATCCGTTTATCTATGGAAGGCGTAGATGCGTGAGCTTAAGGGTAATCTATTAAAGCTTTATTCAACAGATTATTTTCGAGAGATGTTTTAAAAGCTAGGAGTGTAGCAGTTTTAATATTGGTGGTTATTATAGGCTGTATTGTCGGATACGTAGGATTGGTTAAGCTTCAAACTGGAGCGGAGAAGCCCTTCCTAGTTTGGCCTGCTAAACCCCTTGAAAGAATATATAGGGATACTGTTCCAGATGAGTCGTCTATGGGTAGGCGGATGGAGATTAGCTGTGCAAGGAACGAGTATGAAGGCTGTATGTTTGGCGTTTACGCGAATACGGATATTCACAATCTCAGGCTTAAGGCGTCAGATCTAACCTGTGGAGGACATACAATATCCAAGCAGAATATTCAACTGTACTTTGTAGGCTCCATTCCCGTTTCGAAGAATACTCCGAATACACCTACTGAGGAGCTTGAAAGAACAGCCCCCTTTTATGCACCAGACCCTCTGCTTGACGTAGAAGCCGTAGATGTTAAAAGCGGTGAAACACAGCCATGCTATTTCCTGGTCTACGTACCTAAGGATGCTGAGCCTGGAAACTACACTGGCAGAATAACCGTTTCATCCGATGAGTGGGAGAGTTCTCTTGAAGTTGTTTTACAAGTCTACCCTATAACTCTGCCAGACCGTAGAAGCCTATACGTAACAAATTGGTTTTCACTGGAGAATATAGCCTCATTCTACGGCGTTGAATTATGGTCTGAGGAGTTCTGGACTGTTTTCGAGAAGTGGATAGCGCTCATGGCTAAGTATAGGCAGAACGTTTTCTGGATACCGATAGATGTCATTGGGATACGCATAGAGGACGATGGCTATAAGTTCGACTTCTCAATTTTTGACAGATACGTTGAGCTTCTGCTTAAGTATAATGCCGATAGGATAGAGATAACGCATGTAGCTTATTTTAAGACGTGGGGAGGACGGGAGTTGCTCTTCAGAGAGTTTAACGTCGTAAATCCCAACGGTGTTGTTAAACGTGAAAGTGGGAGGAAAATCCTTCCACTGTTGCTTCCAGCTCTTGAAAACCATTTGAAGGAGAAGGGTTGGCTCAACATGGCTATGATACATATAGCCGATGAGCCTACTGAAGATGGGCTTGAAAACTGGATAGAGGCTTCGGAATTCGTCCATAGATATGCACCTGGAATTAAGAGAATAGACGCCATTGAAACAGTTGGGTTTAACGGATTTTTAGAAGTTTGGGTTCCGACGTTACACCACTTCAACGACTGGATGGATAAGTACGTTGAAGCGATGAATGAGCATGAGGTTTGGTTCTATACGTGCTGCAACCCTACAGGTAGATACCCGAATAGGTTTCTAGATTTCCCTCTGATTAAGACTAGGATACTTCACTGGCTGAATTATGCATACGATCTCAAAGGGTATTTACACTGGGGTTTCAATTGGTGGGGTAGAGACCCATTTGGCGAGTTGAATCCAGATCTACCACCTGGGGATACGCACATAGCCTACCCTGGGAAGAATGGGCCTTTGGCTAGTTTAAGGCTTGAAGCCATGAGAGATGGGCTTGAAGACTACGAGTATCTAAAGCTTCTGGAGGAGGAGATCTTAAAGGTTAAGGAGGCTTTAGGCGGTAGAGCCTTCTCAGAGCCTTTTGAGAAGAGGGCTTTAGAGATATGTATGCGGGCGGTGCCGAGCATAACCGGGTACGTTAGAGACCCGGATCTTTTAATGAAGATTAGAGGTGAAATAGTGGAGAGCATTCTAGAGGTTAAGAGTAGACCTTTAGCTTTAGTTTTAACAGAGCCGCCTGAGTGGAAGACGATGGTAAGTGGGCCATTCATGGTGATAGTTAAAGGCGTGTGTGAAAACGGATCTTACGTTGAAGTCAACGGTAAGCCTGTTGAAGTACGTAACGGGTATTTTTCAACGTATACGTATCCTACGCGTAATGGGGAAGTAACGGTTAAAATCGTGAAGGATGGTTTTGAGAAGACGATTAAACGGAGGTTCAACATAGTATTCTAATAATCTTCCTCCATTTTTCCTCATATCTTGAGAGGCTAAACTGGGTATCGTTTATATACTCGACTTTTAAGATAGTTAGAGGTTTTCATGAGCTTTTCCAGACGAAGTGGGTTGTGGGTTAAAGGTAATTTGCATACGCATTCGACGAATTCTGATGGAAGGCTTACGGCTGAACAGCTGGTGGAATTTTACTATGCAAACGGCTATGGCCTTCTATCCATAACTGATCATGAAAAGCTGACTAAAGTTTCAACGGATAAGCTTATAACGATACCTGGTTTTGAGACGAGCGTTAAAGGTACGCGTTTAAACTACGATTACCACTTGGTTCTCCTTAACGTTGAAGATGTAGAGTCCGTTCAAAGGCTTAGAAGCTCTATAGGTGAACTTTTAGATTTTACTTCTGAATGCGGTGGTTTAGCGTTCATAGCTCACCCATATTGGTCAAGTTTAACTGTAGAGGATTTAATGCCTTTGAAAAGCTACTTAGGCGTTGAAGTATACAATACTGGTTGCGATGTTGAATGTGCTAAGGGTTTTTCAATGGTCCACTGGGACGGCGTTTTAGCGGCTGGTAAACTCATATATGGCTTTGCAGTCGATGACGCTCATCGATACTTGATACCTCCCATAGATGCCCTCGGCGGATGGATTTGGGTTAACGTTGAAGCGTTTTCTACTGAAAGCCTACTCCACAGTTTAGAAAGAGGTTTATTCTACTCTTCCATGGGTCCTGCGGTTGAAGAGTTCTCCTATAAACCCGACGTTATCGAGGCACGGTTTACTCCTGTGAGTAGGATCGACGTTGTCTCCGATGACGGTGTAGGCTTATCCATATCTTTAGATACGTATGAACATTTCAAGAGGCTATTGTCTACAGGTGAAGGTAGGAGGCTTATGGGAGGTTTTGAAGCTGAATTTAATATTGAAGACGGTGTTGAAAAAGCCTATTTAAACGCGGGTGGTTTCAAACTAACTCTGGAGAAGACCGTAGATGGTTTAACGGCTTTAAAGCTTGAAAAGTACGGTTTTAAGAAGTACTTCAGGTTGGAGTTAACAGATTCAAAGGGTAGAAAAGCTTGGCTTAACCCGATAATGGTTTGACTTCGCCATTTATGGGAAACAGTTAAATTTTAGAATCATCGATGCGGTTACCCCTAGGGGGTTTAAGCGTTGGATAATTTGGTGGAAAACGTTAGGAGAGATGGGGAGGTTATTCTACTTACTTTAGACCTTGAATCTGGTCAAACGGTTTCCAGGGTGGGTTTATGGGAGAGAGACGTATACGTTTATGGTTGTAGCTTCAAAGTTGGCTGTATAGGGGGAGTATGGACTAAGGAAGAGTATAGGGGAAGGGGGTATGCTACTAGGCTTCTTGAATCTGCAATTAAACGGACTTGGGAGGATGGAGGTGATGTTCTTCTAGTATCGGGAGATCGTGGACTTTACAGGCGTCTTAACTGCGTCGCCGCAGCTCCATACCGCTTATTTGAAGTATCTAGAATGGATGTTGAAAAGTTCCTGAAGGGAGAGGTGGAGCCTGTAGAATACTGCGATGAAGATTTAACGGATTTGACTAGGATTTACCAGATGGAGCCTATTCGATACCATAGGACGGTTGAACACTTCAAAAGCGGCTTGGATAGGAGGCATTGGTGGCCTCTCTGGCCGGGCTGGTTTTACGTGAAACATAATACTTACATGCTTAAATTTGGTTCTCAGAGTTTAGCCTACGTGGTGATTCAACCCTCTAATCAAGGGGGTTTAAGTGGGAAGATAGCCGCCGTGTGTGAATACGCGGGGTCTAGAAACGCCATAGTTGGAGCAATACCATGGATCTTTGAAAGGTATGGAGTGGAAAAGCTTTTAATATGGGTCTCCCCCTTCGACGTAGAACTTCAATATCTTCTCAATAAGTTGGGGCTTAAATCGGAGATTGGAGACCTTCCAGGGCATACAATTAAGATGGTGGATTTCCCAAGGCTTTGTGAAAAAATTCGACCTTATTTTGAAGTGCATTTAGGTTGTAGAAAAGCTGAGCTTTTAAAATTCAAGCAGGAGAACGACGTTTTCACTGTAGAGTTTCAAGGTCAACGTCTTCAATTCGATAGTAGGATGATAGTGCGTTTAGTCTTCGGCTCTGTTGAAGAAGCTGTTAAAATGCCTGATGTTGGAGAGTTGACCGTCATTCTGAGGAGGATCTTTCCAATACCATTTCCGTGGCCTGGCTTAGAAGCTTTTTAAATGGCCTGGTGAACGCTAGCTCTATCATCTCCCTCTTCTGTGATTTGAGTAGACGCTGGCTTTACCATGTTGGAAAGGCTTATGATAAACTTTTATGAGGATTAACGTCGATAATTATAGTGGATTTTACATGAGTAATGGGGTTGTAAGGTTTAGCGCTTCGGTTTCACGAGATTTACTGTCGGCTTTCGATAAATTCATTAAAGATTTGAATTACAGCAGGTCTAGGGCTATTCAGGAGGCTATGCGCATGTTTATTGATGAGCATACTTGGAAGCATAGAGAGGGTGAAATGATCTTCGGAGCTTTGAATATTCTCTATGACCATGAGACTAGGGAGTTGGAAGAGAAATTAACGGATATTCAGCATGCCTACAGGGAGCTTATAGTATCGGCTTTACACATTCACGTCGATGAGAGAAACTGTATGCTGATAATATCCGTTAAAGGTGAATCTTCACGTATTAAAAAGCTGATTGATGAGATTGCTGGTAGGAAGGGGATAAAACAATTGAAAACCGTTACATTCGCCATTTAGAATGGGGATTTTGAATCTGAGAACGTTAAGCTCTATCTAATTTTCCATTTCCTCTTCGAAAATCCGTCTAAGCGTATCCTTACTTACTTGAAGCTTTTCCGAAAGATTTTTAACCCATCTAATGTAGCTTCTGAAGATGCTTTGAAGTATTTCTGCTTTTTCCACGTCCGTTAAATCCTCCTCTTTAGCCAGGAGGAGTGCAAACCATTTCCCAACATCCGATAACCTGTATGTTTTAACCCATACTGTCCGCCCCTCCAGCTCAACCTTATCCATAGCCTCCGTTAAAATTCCAAGCCTAGTTAAAACCTTCAAATTCTCAATGAGCGTTTTATTTGAGTATGGAAGCTCCTTTACAAGGTCTTTCTGATAGATCTTGTTTGAAATCCCATGTTTAAGAGAATACTTTAAAATGTCGAGAGAGGCTTTAGACCCGAAGATGGCGCTCAATACTCTATCTTTCTCTTCGGCTGGAAGGAAGATTACATAGGAGTGTAGCGAATCCATCTTAGCTTCATTTAAATCTCTGCAGAAGCATCTTAATATTACTTTCCGCTTAAACGTGGAAGAATTTATCAAGAATTTGAACGGTTACTTTAAAGGATATTTACCGTATCTCCTGGCTTCTTCAACCATCACGTAAATGTTTTCGACTTTAACGTTGGCATGTAGTGAATTGCTAGAGGCTAGGATAAACCCTCCACCTTGAGCTGCGGAGTCTATACACCTTCTAACGTCTCTTCTGACGTGACCTTCATCTCCAAACGGTAGTACGTATTTGCAATCGACGTTTCCAATTAGACATATTTTAGAGCCGTATTTTTCCTTAACGGTTTTCAAGTCCATTACGCCGGGCTCTATCGGATGGAGGGCGCTTATCCCCGTTTCAATTATATCGTCTAGTATTGGGTAGAGGTTTCCATCGGAATGTTTTAACACAGGTATTCCGTACCTCTCTCCAATTCTCACGATCTCCTTTAAATTGGGCAATTCATATTCTCTGAAAAGCTTAGGGTTGATCATGGGGCCTCTATTATCCGCATAGTCGTCTGTTACGAAGATGGCGTCAACCCCGGCTTCAGCCATCAGTTTGGCAAACCCACGGCAGGCTTTTGCAATCTTCTCTATGAGTCTTCTTGCAAAATGGGGGTTACGGTATAGGTCTATTGAAATCTTATCTATCCCCCCTCTAACTTGGAAAGCCATATGCCATCCGCTGTGGCATTGAGCTATCACGGCTATGTCTCTACCTTTAACCCTTCTCATGATTTTATCAACCATTTCAACAACGTCTGGATGGAATGGGTCTGGGGGTTCGTAGGATTCCAAGTCTTCTGGAGAGTTTACGGTTCCACCTACGAAATACGTCGTCTTAGCCTCTACACTGGTCTGCATAATCCTACCCCAGTGGTCGATGTATCTCTTACCGTCTAAGTACCTAGGCCTATATTCTCTCGTCGTGAGAGAGTAGTCTGATAAAGCCGGCGTAGCGTCAAAATCCAGTTTTTCACAAGCATCTACAAGCGCAAGCCTATAGTTTAACGAATTCTCCCAACTGTCGCTTCCACCAGCCATCGTTAAAACAGTACCGGAGAATTTGCGACCTAAAACGGCGTCTACAATTGGAGGGTCTAAAGCGAGATCCGTTATTGGGACTAAATCGGGCTCCTCCAATTCTAAAGCTTTAAAGAAACGTTCTCTATGATTCATCTTCCGTCGAAGTGGAAATAGCTATACCAGGTATAAAAAAGCTTTCTACGGACTATTAGAGTTAATGTAGGCTTAGAAGAACGCCGGTTAGCCCATTAAGGCTTTTGAATTTATGGATTATACTTTTTCTCTTCATCTATGGTGAATGTGCCAGTCAATCTAATGTCTCTTGAGGAAGCTCCAACCCTCACTTCATACTCGCCTTTCTCTAATATCCATAATCCGCAGTTGAAGCTTGAAATGTCTCTTAAATCTATTTCAACCTCCACGGTTTCAGATTCGCCTGGGTTTAGAAGCTTCGTCTTATGGAAACCCTTCAATTCATGGAATGGTTTATCTACTGCTCCCTTCGGCGCCCTTATGTAGATTTGCGCAACTTCTTTTCCGGGGAATCTACCGGTGTTTGTGATTGTAAAGGAGACTTTTATGGAGTTCTCCGTTTTTAGTATTTTAAGTCCTCCATATTCGAATGTGGTATATGATAGCCCGAAGCCGAATTCGTAAGCTGGCTTTACGTTGAATGTGTCGTAGTATCTGTAGCCGACGTATATCCCTTCATCGTAGACGACTTTTTGAGGGTTGTTTTTAGGCTCTCCTGGGAAATTCCAGGATGGGATGTCTGAGTAATCCTTGGGGAAGGTTGTCGGAAGTTTTCCAGATGGATTAACTTTTCCAATGAGTAGGTCTGCTACTATCCTCCCGGTTTCTTGACCAGCCTGCCATATTAGTAGAATTCCATCTACTAGGTCTCTCCAACTGGCAACCTCTATCGGTCCACCTATGTTCAGCAGAGCCACTACTTTTTTACCCCTACTTCGAAATACTTGGGACACTTTTTCTATGAGCCTCCGTTCGTCATCGCTGAGGTAGTAGTCTCCCTTCTCAGGTTTTCTATCGTAGCCTTCACCGGATATTCTGCTTATCACGACGATCCCGATGTCATTCTTCTCAGTTGCTTCTTCCAGTTTTTCCTCGGTTAAGAAGTCTTCTGGAAGTTTGGGAGCTATGGGGATTCCGAAGAACATCCTCCTAATCTTATATTCATCTCTACTTCTCATCGTGCTAACGTAGTCTCCGTAGGTTTTCGCCAATTCTTCATCGACCTTTAGATGCTTCTCCCTCAAACCTTCAAGTATGGATATGACGTACTTTGGATGAGTATCACCGCTACCAGTCCCACCTTTAACCGTTTCTATTTGACCGACTCCGAATAAAGCGATTCTAGCGTCTTCTTTAATCGGCAGTACACCGTCGTTTTTAAGTAGTACAGCGCCTTCAACTCCGGCTTTATAGGCTATCTTTGCATGTCCTTCAAGGTCTGGTTTATCCGTGTACTTGTAACCTTTGAAAGCTGGGGAGTTTACTAGAACCTTTAAAATGTTTCTCACATTTCTATCCAATATGTTTTCGCTCAATCTTCCATCTTTAACGGCGTTTAAAATCTCTTCAACTTCATCCTTCCTCTTCGGGTTTATCTGATTGACTTTACCAGGCATTATGAGGTCGTTTCCAGCCTCCATCTGCTCAACCGGGTTGTCGCCCGCATACCAGTCTGTCATTACGAATCCTTCAAAACCCCAATCCTCCCTTAAGACCTTGGTTAAAAGCCACTTGTTTTGAGAACAGTATCTACCGTTAAGCTTATTGTAGGCGCTCATTACAGCCCAAGGCTTCGCCTTCTTAACAGCTATTTCAAAACCCTTAAGGTATATTTCCCTTAAAGCCCTCTCCGAAACCACCGTATCGATTATCATACGGTTTGTTTCCTGATTATTGGCTGCGAAGTGCTTAAGACAAGCGCCAACCCCTTGAGATTGAACACCCTTTACGAAGGAAGCGGCCATTTCACCCGTAAGCAGGGGGTCTTCCGAGTAGTATTCGAAATTTCTTCCACAGAGCGAGTTCCTATGGATGTTCATAGCCGGTGCTAGGAGGATGTCTACACCGTATTCTCTAACCTCTTCTCCAACAGCTTTACCGACTTCTTCCAAAACCTCCCTATTCCAAGTTGAAGCGAGCATTGTCTCAATCGGAAAAGCCGTAGCATGATAGGTTTTTTCATCCCCCTCCCTCTTAGGGTTTATCCTAAGACCCGCAGGCCCATCTGCTAAAACGGCGGCTGGAATTCCAAGCCTAAGTATCCGGCGGGTTTCACCAGCAGCTCCCGGAACCTGTGAATGAGGATTCCCGAAGAAACCAGGTAACCCCACACCTACGACCAAACCCACCTTCTCTTCCAAAGTCATTTGAGAAATCATACTATCAACTTTAGACACACCCATACCTCTCCCTCAAAGTTTTATACAATCCAATAGTATTTCAATTTTTCATCAATCCACACTTCTTCAGTATATCCCCCACCCAAACATAAACAGAACACCAGTTCAACCCTTCAATTCTCTCTATGAGATTCAGACATGGCATATGCGGTTGAACGCTCATGGTTCTACTGGTCTTTCAATTCTCTTTATGAGATTCCGTGTATGTGTGGTCGTAGGGTTAGGGTTTTCTGTGTTAGATGCTTTCAATTCTCTTTATGAGATTCCAGGCTTCCAACCAAAGCAGGAAGAAAAACAAGAGCCAAAGCTTTCAATTCTCTTTATGAGATTCCTACCTTCATGTCTCCTACGGCAGTATTGGATATACACTTTCAATTCTCTTTATGAGATTCACTCCATATCTTAACGCTCTGATGTATGCTGATAGTAGGGTTCCTTTCAATTCTCTTTATGAGATTCAATATAGCCTTCATGGGTATTCTTGAGCCTCTATAAATCAACTTTCAATTCTCTTTATGAGATTCTAAGCTCTTCTTCAAACTTGGAAAGACCATTCTTTATTTCCTTTCAATTCTCTTTATGAGATTCACTCCAACTTTCATACTTTTCCTCCTCCCCATCCCAGTCTAGCCCTTTCAATTCTCTTTATGAGATTCCGCCTATCACGTCCACTCTACCTCCTCTTCACGTATGATACTTTCAATTCTCTTTATGAGATTCAAAGAAGGGTATCAGAAAGTATCTACGGAAAAGACGTTAGAGCTTTCTTTCAATTCTCTTTATGAGATTCTTCGTTACGTTAAGGTAAACGGTCATAGGGTAAATATAGCCTATCTTTCAATTCTCTTTATGAGATTCTTACCTTTCTCATGGAGTAATTTAATCCTTTCCCTTAAACTTTCAATTCTCTTTATGAGATTCCTGATGCTCACGGTCGCTCTGGGTGTCGCGGGTCTAGAGCTTTCAATTCTCTTTATGAGATTGAACTTATTGAGGCTTATGAGGAGAAGAAGGCTAGAATCACTTTCAATTCTCTTTATGAGATTCTAACAGGTATTGAGAAGCTTCCGTCTGTGCCAATTGTTGCTTTCAATTCTCTTTATGAGATTTTCAAATCGTCCCACGTAATTAAATACGTCGACTTTCTCTTTCAATTCTCTTTATGAGATTAGATCCAAGAAACCCTGCACGTTGCCAAGGTAGATCCTATACTTTCAATTCTCTTTATGAGATTCGATATCATAGAGCTTAAGAACCCTCTCAAGCTCACTCTTACTTTCAATTCTCTTTATGAGATTCCGAGGATAAGCGTCTACTCGAACCGTAGCGGCGAGGTTGACTTTCAATTCTCTTTATGAGATTCGATTGAAAACGGGCGGATGGTCGCTAGGCTTAAAGACAAGTCTTTCAATTCTCTTTATGAGATTCGAGTTCGACCATCCGGAGGATCCTCAGAGGGCTATCCATGCTTTCAATTCTCTTTATGAGATTCATATATCTTTCTGCATTGTCTTTTACGTCTTCGCTGACGGCTTTCAATTCTCTTTATGAGATTCGCAACCTCAACAGTCCCGTCGCTCGACCCTCCGTCTACTACTTTCAATTCTCTTTATGAGATTCATTCACCCCAACACAGACGTCCACACCTTCGTGCTAATATTCGACTTTCAATTCTCTTTATGAGATTCGACGGTGTAGGTGTGACTGTTACAGGTGGAGTGTAGGTCATCCTACTTTCAATTCTCTTTATGAGATTCTGAACACTATGCTGGTTATCATGAGGTTGTTTATGTTGAACCTTTCAATTCTCTTTATGAGATTAATGAGATAGAGGTGTAGGAGGTGAGGGGCATGAGTGATACCTTTCAATTCTCTTTATGAGATTCCGAAGGTTCCGCCCCAAGTCAGTGAGGCTGAGAGCGGCACGACTTTCAATTCTCTTTATGAGATTCTGAGTTCGCTGAAGGAGCTGTGCGTGTCTTTCTCTATGTGTTTGCTTTCAATTCTCTTTATGAGATTGCAAAATTCTCGCTTATTCTTAGCATAAAAATTTTTAAACGCTTTCAATTCTCTTTATGAGATTAGAGTGAGGCTAGCTTGGTCCTCATCTCCATCCACTTACTTTCAATTCTCTTTATGAGATTCCGGGGGTTTTCTTGTTCTATTTTAGTTTTTGTTTTGGTTTTGCATTTAAATTTTATGTTTTTCTTCGGCTGTGTGG